>Ga0209536_100002379_pt1 | contig 30675 bp, 39 predicted proteins | sample DeeMarSeWOR28_12_FD_187461 | JGI IMG/M metagenome (GOLD analysis project Ga0209536, IMG submission 187461) | Marine sediment microbial communities from White Oak River estuary, North Carolina - WOR-2-8_12 (SPAdes) (version 2) | ecosystem: Environmental > Aquatic > Marine > Intertidal zone >...
TTGTTATATTCATCATAATAGCAACGAACACAGTTAGAGCCATCAAAAAACCTTTGCTCATAAACCAAACGGGGCAACTCAGTCCAATTCCCCATACACATACTAGGCTCATAACGTAAACTAGGCTTTTTTAAAGCGTATTGAGTTCCACAACAAGGATACAATTTACCTTCAGCAGAAACCACAGGCTTCAAAAGAGAAACATAACATTTCTTAGAGCCATGAGTGTACTCTTTTCTTCCCTGATAAACAACCCGCTTATCATCAATCTTAAGACTTTTAATCTGCCTTTCCAAAAACTTGATAGAAGCAATTTCATCAAGCTTCAAAAGATCATTAACAAACCTAACATGAGTAAACTTGTTCTTGTTAGCCAACCTCAAAACCCGTATAGGCACATCAGTAGGCTTAGTTAACAAAACATGACTAAAAGCCCAATCAACATCCTTACTCTGACTAGAAACCTTATCAACCGTTTCAAGCCACTTCTCAAAATCCACATGAGAACCAAGCTCATCAGAACTAGAGATCCTAATCCAAGTTAAGAAATAATCAAAAGCTCTAGGATGAACCCGATCCAACAAAACCCCGTTTGTTACAAGCCCTGAACTAATACTTGCTAACCTATTACACCAAAGCAAAGAATATAAATTTGGATACAAGATAGGCTCTCCGCCCCCCGTAATAGTCATAGATTTGCAACCCAACATCTTCAAAGTATCAACAAAATGTATAAGTTCCTCTTTTGGAAACTCAGCTTTCTTAGGGCGATTCTTGCAACTGCAAAAACTACAAGCATTTTTACCCGTAAAAGTACATTTGTTAGTAGGATTAAACTGAACATGAACAGGAAAAACCATCTTATTCAAAACAATACTTTCAAGAACATCCAACTGAACAAGAACCTTCATAGGCAAACTATTAGCACTACTAAAACTATACTTAACAAAATCATCCATTTTATTCATCTATCCTTTGCAAGTTTTTTTTGCGGTAATATCCTTCCCTGAACTTGTTTATGATTTCTTCTGCCTTAGTGAAAAACTCTTCAGCTAAAACAAACCTTTTAGAATCATAAACCTCTAAAAGTTCATCAAAACCCTTAGCTTTCTCTCTGATCATTTTCTGATAATCCTTAGAATATCCTCTTTGCTTATCCTTATTTTTAAAAGGCAATTTGCCAAGCCAACCCCTGAATTAATAATTACTAAAACCATAAAATTACTAAACGGTATATAAACCCTATTAATAAAACTGAACCCTGTCCGACAACCAGACAAAAAAAAGGAAAAAGTTAGCCTCAAAGTAGGTTTTCAAGACTAAGTAACTCTGAGCTTACATTGACTAAAAGTAGCTGAAACCCAAGCATTATTAGCCTCAACCCCGATAAAAGCCCCAATCATGTAAACATAGTTAGGATGAGGCATCCTACCATAGTTATAAGCCAACCAACAAATAGACTTAACATCCTGAGATCCAGTTCGCCAACTATAACTTATTTCAGAAGGAATACAGTATCTAATCAAATTCCATTCTTTCCCCGCATCAATACGATCTTGAAAATCATGGTTGCCCAAAGCCCCGCCTAAACTGCCAAAACCATCAGAACGTAAAAGTAACAAAATTTCGTAAGCATTACCCCAAATATCATAGAACCAAAAGTTAATGTAAACATTACCTTGCCCCAAAGTTCTAACATACATATAATCAAGTTTAGCAGTATAATCAACATAAACAGTATTATGCCCCATCCACAAAGCATTATTCGATTCGTGATTCCATTGCCAACCGTAAGGATACTGAGTCCACAAATCATAGTTTTGACCAAAAGCGGTATTGCCAAAGCCCAAAGTAGGCTTGTTCAAAGAAACAAAAACTTCCCCATAACTAACAGAAGATCTATGATCCCCATCTCTCCATTGACCATACTTCCAAGAACCCCACATAACATTATCTAAGTAACTATCTTTCGTAACAATCCCCGCATGAGCAAACACAGGACATACAAGCAAAGCCAAACTAACAACAGTAAAAACAAAAGCAAAAAACTTCAAACCCCTTTTCAAAAATACACCCCCTTTTATAATAGATAAAAAACAAGAAGCACTAAACGGTAAATAAACCCTATGGTTAACAAAAAAAGGAAAAAAAATTAGCCTCAAAGTAGGTTTTCAAGACTAATAATAAGCTTCATAAGCAAAATATGACCAATTAACACCCATATCAGCATTAGCTACCTCATTACCAAAACCAACCAAAGTAATACCCATCTTGCTTAGATCACAACCCCAGTAATAATTAAAGTAACTACCAATCCAATCAATATCAACTGTAACAGTCTTATCGCTAGAACCAAAGAATTGACTTGAAGAAACAGTATAATGCAAAATATATCTATATTCCCCGCCCTCATAAACCACAGTAGGTTTAGGAACAGAACCCGCCACTTGTTTACCGTTAAAAGCCTTGTAAATAATTACAATCTCAAAAGCCTCAGCATTGTAAGAGCCAACAGGCTCAGAAGCCATTCCCCAAAGATTAGCTATACTATGCCCTTGCCCTAAAGTTTGATGTCCACTACAATAATTAGATTTTCCAGTAACAACAAGCCTTTGAGGATATTGATTCAAACTAACAATACTCAAAAGATGAACCTTGTAAGTTCCTTCCCAAATAGGCATATCTCCTTGCAGAAACATAGCATTAGTCCAATCATTAGAATCATACCATTCTCCAACAGTAGTTTTTCTTCTAGTAGTAGCCCTACCTGAACTAGGATAAGAAAAATCAGCTTGAGAAATACCGCCTAATTCAGATCGCCAAAAATGATCTTCCCAGTACATATTATATCCGTAAAGCCCATTCAAATAAGGATCAGAATTTAAAGTATGATAATAACCCGCATTAACAGGAAGAATATTCACAGAAGCAAACAAACTCAACAAAGCAACAAGAACAACAGAAACACCTAAAACAGTTTTTTTCAAAAATACACCCCCTTTTATAATAGATAAAAAAAAGAAATTACTAAACGGTATATAAACCCTATTACTTCATAATGATGAGCATCAAAACAACCTTGCAAACAAATGTTTTACTATACTCCATGAACTTTTAAAAAATTTAATTATTCTATTTTCTTTAGTTCCATTGGAAACAGAGGGTATGATTCCTTCTTTAGCAAGTTGTTGGCGGATATAATTTTTTTGTTTCTCAGAAAGAGTATCCCATTCATCTAACACAAGGGGAAGAAAATAGTTTTTTTGCTTTCTGATAGTTTCAGGGGGCAACCTTCTAGCTTTCTTAGTGTTATAGTTAAAGTTGCAACCAATATTGATTTGAACCGTTTGTTTCATAAATTCCATAGTTACCTTACTATCAGGATCAGGAATATTAGCAACCGCCTTGTTATATGATTCCATTATGCAAGTTAACACATAGCAAACATCACTATGTTGCTTATTGATAACATTATCTTTGAACTCATCATAAACATATTCCTTACCTGTATTCAAACGAATAGTTACTGTCCTACCTAATTTATTGAAACCCCCATCTAAAAAAGGCAATTAATAATTATTCTTGTTAACTATAAAGCCATATAAATATTTAGTAATTGCACAGGAAACAAAGGGGTGTACTGTCCGACTACCATACAAAAAAGAGAAATAATAAACTAAACTTAACTATGTTTTAGTAAGATAATCCCTATTCCAATATTTTTTTGTAGCAACCCAAGTATGAGCCTTTCTATTATTAGATTGAACCTTAATTCCTGAACTTTTAATAAGCCCCTTTCTTTCAAGTTCCCCGCCTCTTCTACTAACCGTTGCAGTTTCAGGAAACCCAATAATACAAGCAAGTTCTCTGTATGTTCTATCAGGAAAATGAGCAACATACCATAAAACAAGCTTATGTAATCTGCCAATATGAGGCTTTATTTGCTGATAAGCTTCCCGACTAGTATCTCTAACAACCTTCTTTAGTTTACCACTCATCTTTTTATTAATTAACCCCCCTTTCTTTTTTTTTAATCTATCTAAAATGAAACCCTTTCTTTTTTAAGAGAGCTTCTAATTCTAATCTTTCAATCATACGATTATATTTCTCTCCAAAACTCAAAGGCTTAGGCTTTCTAAACCGATCAACTAATTCATCAAGCCAAAGAAGGAATTGAACAAGCAACCCCAACATTATTTTTTGCCCCCGTATTTCTGTTTTATTTTAACAATTTGAGCCTGAACCTGTTTAAGATCCTTACGTTTCCATTTACTAATAGCAGTTCCATTTATAATAGAAACTTCATTTTCAACCAAACCAAATCTTTTAAAGATCCCCAAAATTGCACTCATACTTCTAGCCTCAATCCCCGCACTCTTAGCAATAGAAGTATGATGAACAAACTTTTCAGGAACATACTCAAGAAGAACTAAAAGATCTTCAATAGGCTTCATAGCGTAACCCCCAAAGCTGAAAAGAATCCAATAAAGTTTTGAACCACAACAAACAAGCTAGAAACCAAAAGAAAAACCCAGATACAAGTAAGAAGAACATCCTTTCTCCTATGATCCTTAAGTTTTACTTGCCCATACCTAAAAACCAAAAGCCCCAAAAAGTAACCGCCCAAGAAAACAACCACAAGAAAAGGACACCTATTAAGAACATCAAACAAAGGATTAACCTCAACAAATTTCAGTCCTGTTAATTGCTTAACAACAGTATGATTAAGCAAAGTTTGAATAGCATCAACAGTTTTAACAAAAGGCAAAACCAAAAAAACATTATCACTAATCATTTTTTAAAGTCCCCTTCAATATGAATTTCAACAGGAATATTACAAAGATTCAATCCAGATCTAACAACCTTTTTCTGTTTACCAAGCCTCTTAAGTTCCCTGTCCGATAACCGAACAGAAAAAACCAAAGGAATCTTTTTTCTCAATACTCTGCCCCCTCAAACTCTTTCTTTTCAGAGTAAAACAGGTAACTACCAAAAAGATCAACAACCCCAACAACAATAAGAAGAATTGAAAGATGTAAAGGAACTTGCCCGTTGCTAAACAAAGCAAGAACCCCAAACATACAAGATAGCAAACCAAAAACTATCAGAAAAGTAATATTAGCAATACTCATTTTTTTAGCCCCCGTTTTTTCTTCAGTTTATGTTTTTGATCATTCACAATTAGCCCTGAGCCAACAAGAACAGCAAACAAAATCAGGAATCCATTTAAAGAAAGCTTTTCAAGAGCAACCAAAAAGCAAAGTCCAACAGGGGAAAAGAAACAAGCCAAATCCACAACCTCTAAAATTTTAAGATCTAAATTATCTCTCTTCAATATTTCATACTCCTATCCATAAACTCTAAAGCAACAAGAACCTTCTTATATTCAGAAACAGGAATACAGATTAAATGTTCTCCATTCCTCATACAGTCTCTAATCTTCATTTTTCTTTTAGTTCCTTTAATGAGTAATTCTTTTTTATCCAATTAACCCAAGTATCAAGAGATTGAGAAATACTTTCCATTTCTTCAATTAAATCTCTTAATGCTTTTTTTGGGATTTCAATAGTTTCCATTAAAATAACACCCCCTTTTCAACAACCTTCTTTTGTTTCTTTTTGTTTGGTAGAGGGGGCAAAGCAACTTCCCTATGCTTTTCAAGATTCTCTTTTGACTTATCAACTAAAACAACAGTATAACCCGCCTTTTCATACTCTCTAATTGTTTTGCTACTAGTCCCTTTCCAAAGCAACAACTCTAACCTAGTTGGCTTAAAAGCGTAGAAAATAGCCCTCTTGTAAACAGCTTCAGCTTGTAAAGCCCCCGCCTCAAGACTTGCAACGTAAGCAACTTCTCTATGAGCCAAAAAAACCCAATCTTCCCCAAGCTTAAAGTTTTTAGGCAAACAATTAGGGGCAATCCGTTTACTAACCCCCATCTCAACCGCCTCTTCAACAAAACTCTCAGGAGAATAATAGTTTTTACTGACAAACATGAGATAGAAAACTTTAGGGATCTTCCGCTTTTTCTGTTCGACTCTATCAAGCTTTTTGAGTTCAGGATAAACATTAGCATAAAAACACAAGGGGCAACCCTTAAAGTTTTCATGGCATTTATGATCTTTCAACTTCATAGCTAAATAACCTAAATGAACAGGTTGCATACTACGACTTTGCTTAACCATAAAATCGCAACATTCACAATTACCTAGTTCAACAGGAAGAGCATCACAAATTGCACTTGGACCTTGACCACACAAATAAACCCCGCCAACAACCCGATAACCACAACCCCGACTAAACTCAACCATTACTTAGAAACCCCCCTTTTTGTTCAGATTAAAATTAACATAGAGAGCTTGGCAATTATTACAGCTTGAGATAGAAAAAGTTCCCTTAGAAGTAACTATACTGATTCCATTTGCCAAGAACCCGTTTTCATCAACTCTATGATAGTTATAGTCAAACTTGTAGGGCAAACTTCTAGAGATTCCAAGAATCTTAGCATTATCCAAGAACCTAATAGTTCCCTCTTCTTTACGTTCAACTTCAGGCTCTAAACTGATAAAGTTAGGAAGATCCCCAACATTCTCTTTCTTAAGCTGTTTCTTTTTAAGCTCTGTTTTCAAATCATTCCAAAGAAGATCTTTGATAAAAGCCCAAAGTTCCCTAAGATTAAGATCCCCTTTAAACAAAGCAAGGCAAAACTGAAGCATAACACCAAACACAACAACAACAACTACAACGGAAACAAGAGCCTCAAACAGAACAGTTATTTCAGGATTCATTTTTTCAAACCCCCCTTAGCAAAATAACAAAACTTACTACATTCTTTACAGTAAGAACAAAGATCCTTGATTTTAACTAAACAATGTTCCCCGTAAGTTCCTTTCAGTCCATTATCAAACCTAACCACAACAATATTATGTTTAAAGCCCCATTTACCAACCCTTTTAATTTCCTCAACTATTCCCCTTTGATGCCAACTACCAACCTTGCCCCCAGTATCAACAGAATCCCCAACACTAAACAAAGGCTTAGGATCTTCCTCAACATAATCAAAGCTTACATTACTCCAATCAAAAACCAAACCTAGCAAACCCCCTCTTCTAATAATCTTTTATGATAATAAGCAATAACAAGAACTATCCAAACAGGAACTAAAACTTGAATAGTCAACTTAATTATCTCCTTTTATTTCTGAGTCATAGAAAACTTGGTAAATCCACATTCCTAGTTTTGCCCCCAAAACAGGTTTTCTTCTGCCCCTATCTTCTCTCTTCTATAATATTCTTCCCCATGACCTTTACAACAGAACCTACGCTTTTTACTGTAGTCAATAAACCCGATTCCGCAAAGATCACAAAAGCTAACCTGAGAAACAGGAAAATTGCCAATAACCTCTAAAACATTACCTTCTCTTAAAACATAAAACCTATAGTAAACTTGCCCCGCCTCAATAACTTTTTGATCAGAACCACAAGCCCTATAAACAATCCTTTGAATAGTAGCCTTAAGAATCCTGAAACGTAACTTCCCAAAGCTCTTATAAACAGCTACAGTAATGGGTTTTATCATTCACACAACCTTTGAGTTTTAGCTAAGTCCTTGTCAATTTCCCACTTGTACTTGCTACATCCGCCATAAGTGGGAAGAAAATTCTTATCATAAGATCCACAACGATTACAAGCCAAATCAAACACCTACCTCATCAACAGATTTTTTTAACAGCAAATCAGGAGTAGCAGAAATCAATTTTCCGTTTTTCCAAATACCAACATCTTTCCGTTTTCTCTGTTTTTTCAACTTCCAAAATTGAATAGTTTGAACACCTGAAGGATCATCTTTCTTCCAAGTTATCACTTCAGTATAATTCAATCCTTTAATTACAGCTCTCATTTTAGAAACCTCTCTAATAATCAACTCCACAATCTTCACATTTTATCTGTTTTTCTCTTATATAATATACTGATTTACACATTATTTTTCTATATTTACAAAATCTTAGTTTGTTCATTTTTATGCTTCCTTCTTCCCAATTGGGTGTTTTTCTATTTCTTCACCAAATAATTCACACCATTCATTTTCTTCACATACTTGGATCAATATTGATCTAATAATGGTTATCTGGTTTTGTATTTTATCTATTTGTTCTTTTATTTTAAAAAAATCTTTTTCTGTTATGTTCATTTTTTATAAAGCCTCTGTTAAATATCTTCTTGCAGTTTTTAGATTTCTTTTATTTAATGGATCTTTTTCTTTTCTTATTAATTTATCAAGTTCCCATAATAATTCTATTTTATTCATTTTTTACACCCAGATAGTCATTAAGATTTGATAGTCTTTTGTTGTTCTATCTAAATTGAAATTACTAACTTTCCAACCCGCTTTTTCAAGAGCCTTAAACAATTCGCTTACGTTTTCTAGAGAATAAGCTTTGAGTTCAATTTTATAATCAGTAAATTGACTATTGCACACAACAAACTTTTTGATATTATAACCGTTTTCTTTATCGTATTTTTGGATTGCCTCTCCTATTTCTATAAAACTTTTTTTCCATTCAGGTTTTTCTTTTGACCAATCAACGTATTCAGAAACGAAGCTTGGTTTTTCTTTTAAAAGATTTTTAGAATTTACATTCATCTGTCTTTTTCTTCCTTTAAATTTTAATAAATATTAAAGAATAAAAGGATTAATAAACCCTACGTTTTTTACAAAACCCTGTCCGACAACCATACAAAAAGAAGCCTAAAACAAGCCCCTTTTCACAACCCAGAAAAAACAACATCAAAACTAAAACTAATCTCAGAGGCAGAACCAAGAAGCTCAGAGGCAGAATCAAGAACCCTTAACTCAAAAGTAATAAGCTCTTTATCCGCAATATATGAACTAGCATTAGAAGAAACCTCAACAAAATCAAACAGGTTATAGGGAACAGGATTAACATAAGTTATAGAATATTTAAGAGGCTTAGTAGTTGACAATTCAACAGTTCTAAGGGAAGTATCATTAGGGGCTAAGTTTCCCCAATCAATAAAATCTGTATTAGTTGACAATTCAGGTAAAGAAGCAAAAACCCCAGTATTGCTAACCTTTGCAGAATCAGAAACTAAAGAACCCGCAACCGCCCCAAAAACAGCTACAATAAAGATAAGAACAAAAGGAACAAGTTTTTTGAACAGTCTCTTCCCATTGTTCTTTTTCAAAGAATCCCAGAAAAAAAAGGGAAGCATAGGGGATAAGACAGAAACCCCTAAGCCCCCATTGTTGCCAAATACACTCTTGAAAATATTTAGCAATTTAATCAATGTACTAAACGGTAAATAAAGGTTTTTCAATTTTCTTTTTCCCTCTTATGCATATACAAGCCAATAGCCCCAATAGCCAAAATCAAAGCTAAGATAGCAATCCCAAAAGCTTCATCCAAACTGGGCGGAACAAGAATAAACCCATCAAAGAAAACCCAAGACAATTCAACCACAATATTCAAAACAGGAATACTACTTAAAGCTGAAACCAAAGAAGTTCCTAAAAGAGTAGAAACACTAAGAGACAAATCAATAAAGTAATCAAGAGGCAAATTCAAGAAAACTTCAGAAATAAAGCTAACTGAAACAGATAACCCAGAAAGAACATTAAAGCTTGAAAGAGAATCCAAGTTCAAACTTAAGCCTATGTCCTCAAGGAACTCAATCAAATAGCTTGTTTGAGTAGTTAAGCCTAAACTAGTTGAGATGCTTTGAGTAAGTTGAATAAAGAAACCGCTTATAGTGTCAAGGTTGAAAACCCCAGAAACACTTTGAACCAAACTAATCAAATAATCTGTTCTTGCAAATAAACTAAAGCTACCTGTTATTGCTTGGCTTAGTTGAATAAAGAAACCGCTTATAGTGTCAAGGTTGAAAACCCCAGAGAAACTTAGAGAAAGATCAGCAAAGTAAGCAATCAAAGTTCTACCTATTTTAATAATTTCAGCATTAAACCCGCTAGAGACAGCTTGAATTAAACCAATAATATAGTTTGTTTGAGTAGTTAAACCTAAGCTTGAGATAATTGCCTGACTGAGTTGAGCAAAGAAACCGCCTTGAGTTGAAACAGATCCAAGCCAACTAACCGCTTGACTCAAAAACACATTAGCGTTCCAAACAGTATCAAAACTAAATATTGCAGATAAGCCTTGAGTAATTAAAATCCTAAAGTTTCCCAAAGTATTCAAGCTAAAAACAGTTGAGATGCTTTGAGTAAGTTGAGCCAAATACCCAACAAAAACATTAACATTGAAAACACTAGAGAAACTTAAAGATAAATCAGCAAAATAGGCTAAAGCCCCTTGAGCAATATAAACAAGATCAATATTAAAAGTACTAGAAATTGACTGAACCAAACCAATCAAATAGCTTGTTTGAGTAACCATTGAAAAACCGCTAGTAATACTTTGACTGAGTTGAGCTAAATACCCGCCAACCACATCAAGGTTGAAAACCCCAGATATTCCTTGAGTGATAAAGATGTTAAACCCTGAAAGAGTATCCAATACAGAACCAAATCCAACAGCTTGACTTAACTGAGCAAAGAAACCGCCAAGAGTATCAAAGCCAAAAACCCCAGATATTCCTTGAGTGATAAAGATGTTAAACCCTGAAAGCAAATTAAGGCTACTGTTAAAGCCAACCGCTTGACTAAGTTGAGCCAAGAAACCCCCAATAACATCAAGATTGAAAACACTAGAAACACTAAGAGACAAATCAGTAAAGAAAGCCTGTATTCCCTGAGCAATCAAAACTAGATCTAGATTAAAGCTACTAGTAACACTTTGAACCAAACTAATCAAATAATCTGTTCTTGCAAATAAACTAAACCCGCTAGTAATACTTTGAGTAAGTTGAGCCAAATACCCGCCAACCACATCAAAGCCAAAAACCCCAGAAACACTTTGAGAAAGGAAAACACTTGATCCCCAACTAGTAACTAAATTGTAAACAGAAGATATACTTTGAGACAAGCCAATTCCAAAACTACTCAGTAAGCTAACATCAGAACCTAAACTAATGCTTTGAGCAAAATTGTTACTGTAACCTGTTTTAGTGTCAAGACTAAAAGCCCCAACAATACTTTGAACAAACCCAACAAAAATACTTCTCAACAAGTCTAGACTAGTACTAAAGCCAACCGCTTGACTTACTTCAATACTGTAATCTGTTTGAGGATACAAATCTAAGCTTGGATTAACCGATTGCTCAAAACTGTTCTTGTAATCTGCCTCAGTTGCCAAATCCCCGCTAACATCAACACTTTGACTAAAACTAACAAAAGAAGCCCTAAGCAAAGCAAGACTTGAACTATAATCAACCGCTTGACTTATTTCAATATCATAATCCGCCAAAGTATCAACCGAACCACTAAAACTAACAGCTTGAGTAAAATCTACAATGTAAGCAAAAGGACCGCTAACAGTTACATTCCACAAATGAAGCAAAGCAACATCAACCGCCCAACTAGAAATAACAGAATCGCTTGAGGTTGTTCCATCCCTAAAACGTATAGTGAAATTATAACCTGTCAAATAGGTTGAAACTGATACATTATTCCATTGATTCTTTTGTAAATCAGAGATCACATTTTCCCAACTGTCCCCATCCCAAACATCAACAAGCAAAACCTCACTACTAGACCAATCCCCGCCATAAATGCAAAGCTGTTCATTCTCATAGTTAGGGGTTAAACCTGTCCATTGTTCCTCAATGTCCAAACGGTAATTATCAGAAGAAGTATAACAATAAAGGATAATACAGTCTATTGACCAAGAGCTTTGAGTTCCTTCATTACTTTGATCAGAATCAATAATTCTAATCGTGTAAGTTGAACTATCAAGTTCCGTAGCTGTAAAATAGTTCCAACCATCACTACTTATTGTCCCAAGACTAACCCAACTACTAGCCCCATCCCATTCATAAGCAATAAGATTCTCTCCATTCTGGGAAGCTGTTTGAACATAAATTCCAACTTGCTCAACAGATTCATCATAATCAGCACTAGTCCATTGATACTCAAAATCAAGTTCATAATCGCTTGATCCAGAATAAATATCAATGTCCACATCATCAAGCCAAAAGTTCTCATTGTTACCCATACTTGCAAGAAAATATAAGTGAAAATCAGAAACAAAATATCCACTAGTAATATTGTGAGTGTATTGATACCAAACATCATCAGAGTTTAAATCCAAATTTGTTATCAGATTATAAATAGCCCCATCGTAATAATACAGGTAAATATCTGAAGGCTCAGTATCATCATGGCGATACCAAAAACTAACATAGATCTCAGTTGCACTAGAACAGTCAATATCATCACTCCATAAATCCCCAGTAGCAGAGCTTGTTGTATAAGCTTGATAACTGCCCCCATGAGGATCGGCACTACCCCCCGAACCTGAACCCGCCCCGCCAATAAGCCAATTAGTAGCCCCGTTGCCATCCCACTTATCAAAAGTTTGATCTTCAAAACCATCAGAGAAAGCATCACTCCAACCCCCGCCCCCGCCTTGATCTGCCTCTTGCAAAGTCATATAATCTGAATCAGGAACAGTATCTTGAGCATTACTAGGATCTGTTTCAGTTCCCTTATCAGAACTTGAATCCACATCACTACTAACACTAGTGAAATATTCAGTAACTTCATTAGAGTCAGGATCATTTGTTTCAGTTAAAGTAGTATTGGTTTGATCAAAACTTTTTTGGTAGCTAAACCCATCAAAAAACCCGTAGCCCCCAGAACCATCAACATCAACTTTAACTTGGGGATCACGAACAAACCATTTATCAACAAACAAAACCTCATCTTGATCAGAACCTTCTTGTAATCCCCAACTCAAATTATTAGGAGATTCCGAACCCCCTTCATAAATGGGGCTTGAAATAACATCCCAATAAAAATTTCCTGATGTAGATGAATCATGCCTAAAATGAATGTCATAATAAGCATCACTTGTAGCAATATCCCAATAGCCAACATTAGTAAAAGACCAAATCAAAGAGTCATTACTAGCAAAATGCCAAGAAATAGAAAAATTAGCAGTTGAATAATCCATTTCAACATCATAATAAAGCCAAAGATTAGTTGAATTACTCCAACCTGAACCATCCCCAACTATTTGATTTCCCGCATCCCCAGTAATATATAACCAACCCTGAACATTCCATCCTACACGAAAACGGATATATCCGCCCCGACAGAAATATTCAGAATGTCCCCCCGCAGTTAAATCATTGTAAACATAAACTCTAACTGTATCATCTAAATCTTGATCCCAAAAAGTTCCATCAGCAGAATATCTTCCCCCGCTACTTCCCGTTGAAGCTCTATAAAACCTACCTGAATATGTTCCCTCATAAGCTTGAGCAGTTGAACAATCAGTATTATCATCATTGTAATAATTATCAAATTCTGTTAAGTCAATATCCCCGCTTTCAAAATCTTCAATAACCCCAGAATAACTAGATGAAACTAAAGAGGGGTTTCCAACATAACTAGCTGAAGGATTCCCATAGTACATATAAATGGTTGCATTGTTTGAAGAAAGATCATCCTGAACCTCAACAAGAGCAGTTACTTTTTCAGCATAAACATAAATCTTCAAATCAAAATTAGAAAAATCATCATAGTCAGATTCACACATTATCATTTTATAAGGGGAATCTTTACGATTATGGATAAATGTAGGGCTTGTTACTAGCCTGTCAGAGCCATGAGTTGAACCATCATAAATTTGATAAGTGAAATTCCATGAAGTCCCATTGTAATCATAACGGTTAACATTTTCATCAGCATCAACAAAATAGCCCTCAACATCAGAACTACTATGAACAAACAGTTCATTACCCCCCGCAACCTCAAGCCAACCATCCAAAAGCCAACTTGATCCTGTCCACTTAGCCCAGTAATTAAAGATTCCAGAAGCATTGTAAAAGTTAAAACAAACAAAAGTTGTTCCATCATCAGCTATCCTAGCCCCATCAGTCCCCATAGCATACCCAGAATTATCCTCAATAATTAAACAGTTATTCCAAGCCTCAGAAAAATCCACAAGCGAACCTTGACTATGCCCTGTAACATTATACAAGTTGCTATCTGTAGTATTATAGTAACAGTAAAATTGATGTTGATTAGTTGAAATAGAATAATTATGGAAACAACTTGATATTGGAAAAACTCCATGACCATCAAGTTCAGTAAATTGATTAGCAACACTATATGTCCCGCCATAATATCCGCCACTTTCCATAGATTCATCTTGCACATTAATAATAGTTTGTTCAGTTCCCCAAGATTGCCCCCCATCACTACTCTTAACTATCCTCATTGTACTGTTTGCGGGAATTTGCTCTCTAAAAATTATCCAAACCTCATTAGAAGAGGAATTATAAAAACTACTTTGGTAAGTTGCAGAGTTTACAATACTACTTAACCCTGTCCAAGAACTTATTGATTCAGGATTTGTAGAAACAGTATGCAAAAGCGGGGTATCATGCCCCCCATAAGTAATATGAATATGACCTGTAGAATTAACCCACATACTAACCGCCCCATGACTATCAGCAGTTAATGGACCATCTGCAACATAAACAGGGTTAGCCCACTCAGAAGTTGTAATATTATACATAGTTACATAAATATCACAATCAGCAGAGTTCCCTTGATACCCTAAATAAACAGCATCCCCATACTCATAAGCGGAAGGAAAAACAATAGGATGAAAAGGTTGGCTAACACCATCAGAAACAACAACATCAAGCCCTTGACTCCAATCAAGCTTATAATCCAGAAGAGTTGAACCATCATCATCAGTAAATCTTACATCACTAAAATTCTTGTTCGCTAAACCTTGCAAGTAAGCGGTATTACTAGAACTAATTCCTGTCTCAGCAAAAACATCAAACTCAACAAGAGCATCAGTCCCAACCCCTGTTAAATTCTGAATCAAATGGCTTTGCCTATAATCCCAACCTGAAAGCCAAGATTCTTCCTCTTCCTCAGACTCTATAGGACCAACATAAGAATCTGAAATTACCGCAAGATCACAATAAACCGTAGCCCCCCCAGTTGGAGTATCCGAAAAAGCAAAACCAAACCAAGCATAATTTAAAGCTCTGTTATCCGTATCTTGGCTTGTTCTTTCAACCTCAAGAACCCCATCAACCCACATTCTAACCCAACCCGAAGAGCCATGATGATACATAGCAAACTCAATACAATACCAAGTATCTTCAGCAAAAGTAGCATTACCCAAAGCATTACTAAAACTTGCCCCGTTCATGCTACGAACAAACCAATAATCTGAACCGCTATCTTGATAAACCCCGCAATAAGCCAAAGCCTCATAAGAGTCTCCTTGACCAAAACTTAAAACTCTAAGATCTTCTGTATCGGTATCAGGATCATCAGTAAAGTAAAAGTAGCCCCTAATGTAAAATGTAGTTCCTGAAATCGCCTCATAAGCCATAGAGTATTGATCCGCCCCATCAACAAGATCAGCTTTCATACTGTAACTTTGCTCATAGGGATTCCCGCTATTATACATATCAATAGCTTCATTAGTTGTAGTGTAAGTTCCATCAAAAGGGCTTGTTCCACTTGTTTCAAAATCATCCTCTAAATAAACTGTAGCCCTAACTTGCGGGTTATAAGTAAGAAAAACAGTTGAAAAACTAAGAGTTAAAACTAAGAAAATAAGAAAAGGTGCAACTATATTTTTTCTTTTTCTAATCCCCAAGATCTTTCAATTCTTTGAAGTAAGTTAGATTTATCAGTAAAAAACAAAGGAAAATAAAGAGAGAAAAGAAGGGAATGTTAGGAAACGGTTATCTGCCAAGTTTCCGTTAAAGTGTCCCCGTTCTCCATGTTCTTTTGGCTTGGCGTACTATCACTAGCTAGCATATTGTTATCTGCCTTTTCAGAATGGGCTTCCCAATGTAAGCCCCAGAGTTGAGTTGAGATAGTTGTTGTTGCAGTTTTAGTTTTAGTAACATTCCATTGACCTTGACCAACATTAACATAAGTTCCCAGTTGTCTTTCTAAGCCCCCATAAGTAAGCTCATTAGGTAACTCAGTCCAAGATGCACTTGGCGAACCCGCATCATTAGAGTCAGCAAGATGATAAGCTTCAGCAGTAGCATTAGGGGTAGTCATTTGAAGCTCAATCCAATCTTTTCCAATATTAGTTAACACACCCGCCCCTCTAGAAAGCTCTATCAGATTTCCATCTTTGTCCCTATGCTCAAGAATAAGATCCGCAGTAACAGTAAATTCCCCGCCCATCAATCCGCCTTCAGTTGGCAAAGATACAGACAGTTTATAGCCCCCAGTAGGCAAGGCAGTCCATTCAAAATCAGCATCAACTTGACCAAGCAAATCCGCAACATCCATCAAGCAAGTTTCGTAGCCATCAACAACCCCCTCTTGGTAGCCAACAGTAGCCCCAAGCATAGCCCCTAAGAATCCAGAAGTAATCATAAGAACAGCAATAATCACACCAAAAAGAACCTTTGATTTTTTACGATTAGGTTTATTAGCGTTTTCCATTTTTCTAACATTCACCCCCATAAAAATTCAAACAGGGTAACTTATTGAAACCTGTCAAATTACCCCCCCTGTCAAAAGGTAAATCAGAACCATTGAGGCAATACAAACACAGGTAACTATAATCAAACCAATAAGAAACGGTTTACTGTCCTTACCTGTTTTCTTTTGCCCAATTAATTCAGATCTTTTCATAAGAGTCATAAGCCTAGCTTGACTCCAACTTTTAGCAAAATTCTTTTTAATATCAACAAAATCAAAAGGAATCAGCAAAGTAACATTAACAGCTTTCTTAAGAACCTGAATAATCCTTGATTCCCCGTTAATATCTTCAATCCTTTCCTCAACCATTTCAGGTTTAGGCAAAGAAACAGTTGCTTCAACCTTGTCTTTCGCCTTGTCTTTCGCTTTCATCTTGCTAAGAGTAGCAACTTTGAAAGCGGTTAAAACAAGAGGATTAGTACAAATACCTTGAGCAACATGAGCAAACCAAACAGGCATACCCGCAAAATTGTAAGAAGGCAAAACAACTCTATCCCTAATCTCAGAAAGATAATCCTCTTCATCATTCCCCGTATCAGCTCTAGGTTGAGGCAAAGCAAAACAAAGTTTCTTATCTTGTATAGTTCCTTCTGGGGTAACTCTCATAGCCTTCAAAGTAACATAACGATCATCATAAGCAACAAAAGAAAGAGTAAAGTTTTTCATAAACCCAAGTTTCTTCTTAATCAAAGTTCTTATTTCAGGACCAACCCAAACCCAAACTAGCAAAACCCCCATCCCTACAATAGTAAAAAGAATAGGAATCAAATAAAGGAAAATTAACTGAGTTATTTGAGGATTCATCAACTTAGAAAAACCCCCTCTTGTTTTTCTGTTCCTCAAACTCAAATTTAGTAGTCTTTCTATGTTCCAACAATGCCTTAACCTTATTTCCATTAATCGCATCATTACTCAAAACAAAGCCTTGCAGTTTTAGGCTTGTTAAGTAATTTCCAGTTCCAAGATCAAAATCTTCCTCAGAAATATCCAGTTCAACAAGATCAACAATTTGCTCAACCCAAAGATTGTAAAGTTCAACCCCGCTTTTCTGAAGAAAACTTAGCATAGTTCTATGACTTAAAGCGTTAAGAATACTAGCATAGTGATCATTGATAATAACATGAGCTTCATATTCAGGAATGGGATTATTGTTTCCATCCCTAACAATCTGTTCCCCATCTTTAGTTTTTTCTTTCAGAAATACAATCTTTCCAGTATCATCAAGCTTAGGCTTATGGTAAACCTGACTAACTTTATCCTCAAGAATCAACTCATTAGTTTCATCATGGATAACCTCATACTTGAAAGGAAAATTTTGAATCCTATCAAGTTGAGCTTGATCAGGTTGACTAGCTTCTCCTTGAATACTGATAAGTTTTCTTGGATCAGTTGGATCATCAGAAACCTTTCCCTTACCCAGAAGATCCCTAAGCCTCATTAAACCCCAACATCCTCAGCGATTTTTCTTTCCTTTTCTTTCTGTCTCTCTTTGAAGGTTTGAAAAACAGTAACAAAAGTTAAGCTCAACATCACAATTCCGAAAATAAGAAAAATGTAGCTACTGCCCTGAGTTAACCCACTAGTAGGATCTGCAACCCCAAAAACAACAAAGCTTAAGCCAAACCATAAAACAGAGCTAAGAAAGTTCATCCCTATTGTTCTTCTGACTAATGCAAACATGAAAATAAGCAAAGTTAAAGCAAAGATCAAGATAAACAACATACTACTACTCAAAGTGAAAGTTGTCAATAATTGAAAGTCTAGAGAGTTTGCACTAAGAAATTCAGAAAAAAAAATGGGGGGGTTTATCTTGACTTGCCACCCATAAACCCTTTAACAATATATCCAATAACAGCACTAGCAACAACAATAATGGGGATTACAACAGCAAGACCAAAAGCGTTCCATCCCGCAGTAAGAACATTTTCGGCAGTAGCATTAGCAGTAGCATCAGTTATATTAGGCATAGATGTTTGGAATGTACTGAGTACATAAACACCAATCACTAACACAACTACAGTAATTAGCAAAGCAACGACCAAGTTCAATGAGCCTTTTTTATTATTCTTCCAAGATCTCATCTTGAAAACCTACAAGAAAGGGTTTTTTTAATAATTATATATAAATTTACCGTTAGATTCTAACAAACCCTGTCCGATTACCATACAAAACTTTAGAAATCAAGAGCCAAAAGCTTCTTAGCATTAATTATAATCTTATCAAGTTCATGTTCCAAAATATTTCCAACAAGAGGATTATCTTTAATAGCTTGATCCAACCGCCTACTAGTCCTAACATACTCAAGATGCGTAACCCTATCTTTAAAACTACCATTCACTAGCAAACTAGTAATAATACGCTTTTTCTTTTTGTCAATAGCCAACCTATCTAAACACACCCCAAAACAGCATAGCTAAACCAAATGCACAAGCTAACCAAATAACCGCCATTAAAGTCGAATCTAACATAAAGTTTCCAATACTTCCCGCAAACATCAAGATAATAAGCAACATTAAATATCCTAAATTATGGCTTCTAATATATTGCATCATGCAAACCCCAAAAATCAACAGAGCATAAAAAACATTACCAATAAGATAAGTGAAAGGGGCAACAACAAACATGAAAGGATTCCCTTGAGAAAGCCAATAATTCATCAAATCAAACTGATTAGAGGATTCTAAAGAAACATCCCAAACAGAAGTTTCATAAGTTGTCCCGCCAAAATAAACAAGCCCATTAGTTTCCCCGCTAGAATACTCTTTACTAGTATAAGATTTAATAGTCCAAGTGGAAGCCTGTAAACTAGGATTTAAAAGATAATCAGTAACAAATCTGCCTATTAAAACCCAAGATCCAGAGTCAAAACGAACATACAAATCAAACCTAACCCCAGTATGACCAAAAACAAGAGGGGTATAGGGTATTGTGAAAGTGTTATTTTGGCTACCTGAACCTACAGAAGATCTAGAAACTATTGCTTCAGGAGATCCGCTAGTTAATTCTACAGAGGAATTAGTTGAATACTGCAAATAAATTCTCCAACCAAAATCAACAGTACAATCCCCTGTTTGGCTCATGTTAACATAAGTTCCTGATCCAGTTTGTTGAGTCCCACAAACCCCGTATCCAACTTGATCCCCAATATAAATTACAGTCTCATTCATATACCAATCAGATTCATAAGCTTGATAAGGGGGCGGGGAAGAGGTTGGGGCTTCCTCTGTAAAAAAAGAAAACCAAGCGTTCCAATCATCAGAAGTTAATCTTTCATATTCCCAAATTCCAAAATAAGACATTAAACTATAATAGGCTTCCCCATTTTCAGTTATTTTATCTTCTAGAAAACCAAGCATATCCTCAACAGTTGGGCGATCCCCATATTCCTTAGCCATTATACAAATCATATAATCTGTTTTGCCTTCAGTTACAGCTTGATCCCTAACAGAATCAAACCCCGCTTTCCATTCTGACTCATAATAGTTTTGAGTTCCATAAAGCCCAACCGCATCCCTATCACAACTTGTTTGGTTAACCCAGTTGTAATGAACCCAACCATAATAGGGAATAGTAGATTCTAACTGGGCAGAAGCTTCCTCAAGATAAGCCCAACGGTCAGGATCAGTCCCAACCCAAACCTCAACATCATCAATTATACCATCAAAACGGTTTCCAAAAGTATCTAGCCAATCATCAATTTCATCAATACAATCTTGCCTTAATTGACTAGTGGTAAGATCAGGAGAATACTCCCAACTGTAAATATCAGCAAAAAACTTCATGTTAGGATTTACAGTTAAAACTTGAGTTCTAAAATTATCAATTTGTGTAGTGGTAAAACAATTAATCAAAGTATTATCAGAGTAAAAATGGGCAGAGCTTATACAAATCGCATCAAATTCGCCCTGTTCAACTCTAGATAGAAAGGTTGAACCTAAATCATCAATATCACACCAAAGCAACAAGTCAAACCCATAAGGATTAGCCTTAACAGTTACAGGATCATCAGTCAAACCCGCAAACAACAAGCTTGAAAGCCCCATAATCAACAGAGTAAAGACTATGCAAGAACCCAAAGGTTTCCTAAAGTTTCTTCTCATTTTTTTCATGTTACTTGTCTCTGAGTCATTAATTCAAATAGGAACATAAACAAGATAATTCCAACTATAGCGGTTATAGCTGATCCAATAAGAGTAGCCACAACAGGAACATCAGCAAGAACCAAACTGATTAAACGGGGAACTCCAATAAAAATATCAGAAACAGGGGCATAAAAAATTCCAACAAGCCAAATCAAGATTGCCCCAACCCCAAAAATATATTGTTGAGTTAAAAGGGCGGTAATTCCCGCAAGTCCCGCAGTAATACTAAAAATTGTTAAATCAAAAATACTGTTAATGCCACTTGTTCCAATAAGAGGCTCAAAGCCAACACTAAAGATTCCTAAGCCATGAATAACCCCAATACTAATATTGATAAGGAAATATCCAAAAATAATACTCCAAGCTTTCAAATATACCTCTCCTTATTTTTCCATTGAGCAAGAGTAATAAGCCCCGCAATAACCCCAGAAAATCCTAGAATAACAGGGGTAATAACAGGATCATTAGGCAACCAATTAAGCCATGACAAAAACAAAGCCATACCAAAACCGATCCAAGCCCCCATAGATACGTTAATGTAACTTGCAAAACCAATACACAAAAGTAAGATAACTGTTCCAATCAAGTATTGAGGGCGAATAGGAAAATGATAGTTTGGATCAAGATCATCAAGATCAACAAAAGGATTAGTATGTTCCCTATCATAAGGACATTGAAAACCCCAAGTTAAATACTGCCCATTACGATAAGAGGAAACATCAACAACATAATCAAGCCCCTCATTTGCCTGATACCAATTAACGATAACAGAACTAGCGGTATTATTTGCAGAGTAAGAAGTAACAAAATTGCCCTGAAGATCACGATATTTAATATTAACATTAATCCAACTTGTAGATCCTGAACCATCAGTATAGTTTGCTTGAATCCAAGTATTATTTTGCCTTGTAACCGCAACAACAGGAACAAGAACTGTACTATCCACACTAAAAGAACCCGCCCCAACAATCAGGTTTTGATTCATCTCAGTTAAAGCGGTATAAGTCCCTAAAACTAAAGTTCCTTCATCACATCTAACCTGAAGATAATAAAGATTGCCAAACACAAGATAGCAAGGTAAAGGATTAACCCCATCAACAGGCATCCTTTGAATAATCCTATAAGTAGTCCCTGAAGTAATCATAATCTCCAAATAAGGATCAGTCATACCAAACAAATCAACAACATTAAAGGTATAGAGATAAGTTAAATCGGTTGAATCAGGAACATAAACCTGATAAGTTTCAGAGTAGCCCCCAAGAAAATAGATTGAACGGGTTGCGTTAATAGCTGAAGTAATATTCCAAATCATAGAAACAAGAGGATTCTCAAAATTCATTTGAACAGTATCAACCCCCCCTGAACCATCTAAATCAAAACTTATGGTTGTATCATTATACATTTGATTAAGCGTAACAGTTGCAACCCCAGAATACACCCCGCCATTATCCGTATATGGACCTATGAAAGTGTAATCATAAGCCCCAGTAAAACTATAGAAAACATACAAGATAGGAACATAATTAGAACCCGCCTCAGCATCCTTAAACTGAACGTAATCAGTTGCAATAGGGGCAACCCCATCAATGTCCTCTGAATGTCTCAACAGGAAGTTAGTTGTTCCATCATTATCAATCCAAGTTTCCCCTGTAGAACTTAAAGTAATATTCCAGTAGCCAAGCCCAGAAATATCATTAGTTGATCTAGTCCCGCAATTCCCTTCATAGTTAAGATAATAATAGTCCCCCTCTTCTGGGGGATCATGTGGATACACACTACTAACCCCTTTTTGGATTGTAATATTGGTGTTAGGGGATGCATAATCCGCACTAACATACAGGCTTAAATATGCACTAGTGATTGTTGCATCATCAGGAATACTACTAGTTTCAAAATACAAAGCAGTTCTATACACAGTATAGTAGATACCCCCTTTTGACTGTCCACATCTTAACTGATTATTATAAGTATAAATGTATCCAGTTGAGCCTTCTCTAACAGTAGAATAAACAGTTCCATCCATATAGAAAAAACAATCACTAGTTGAGCCTTCAATAATCTTGTATCCAGTTGCCCCCTCAACTTTTGGAACAAAAACAGTTAACACTAATGAAACATAGCAAACCATTATTAAGAAAACTGCAAGAGCTTTCTTACAATGGATAAGTTTGTGTTTCCCTTCTTGCACTATTCACAAAACCCCAAAGTAACATTCCAAGAATGAAAATTATAGGATGCCAATTCAAAACTGCCTTGCACAAATTCAAAGTAACAGTTGCTTGAGGATCAAAAGTAAACATACCCTCAACAATACCTATCAGCTCTAGAGTTGGATAAACCAAACTGTAATAAGCTATCGCATATAATACGATACTTGCAAGGCAAACCGCCCAGATCCAGATAACCCCTTCATTAGCGTGTTTCAATCTTCTCTCAAGTTGCTTTCTAGCTAAATCAGTCCAGTACATTCCAAGAGCTATTTGAGCCAAACCAAACATAGCTAAAGCAATTCCAACAGTAAAGACAATCCAAGAAGCAATTTCATTCATTGACCAAATAAAAGGAACATAAGCAAGAAAAGCCCCGATCACACAATAGATTAAACCTACTAGTTGAACTTTAGGATCTTCAAACTTTTTATTACTTCTCTCTTTTTTCATTTTTATATTACCCCCAAATCTTTTAGAACTTCAATAGCCCCTTTAATTGGATATTGTCTTTTTTGCCTTCCATGCCCCTTAGCCCTGTAAAAGACGTATCCGCCCCCGCCTGTAAGCCCAAGTTTGCCAAGATCAGGAAGCACAGGGGGGCTAGGAACAGGATCAGGATAAACAGGGGGGGTATCAATAATAGTGGTTTCATCAATAGTAGGAATACTAGTTATAGTTTGATCTGTAGTAATTTTTTGATCAGGAACAGAGCTAATATCTTGAGGTTGATCAACTCTAACTGAGCCAATATCAATAATAGAATCAACAGTTTTAGGTTGAGCAATTTTAATAACAGAGCCAATATCAACAACTGAGCCAATATCTTTAGTTTGATCAACTCTAATTATAGGAGAAATTCCACTAAAATCTGTAAGCCCAACAGCAGGATCAGATTTAACCCCAACATCAACATAAGGGCTAAGTCTTTCAAGTGGTTTAATTTGAGGAACATTACTAAGAATATTTGAAGTTTCTCTAACCATAACAATAGTAGGAACAACTTGCAAAAGAGAACTTCCCGCTTTAACAAATTTAGGGGCTACTGTCCCGCCAACCCCCGCAAGTCCACTTAAAACACCACTAGCAACCTGAACCCCAACAACAGAAGTTACAACTTTCACACCTGAAACCGTTCCTTGTTCAACTGCCTTCCCTAAAAGACTAGTAGAGATTCCGCCCATTTGAGGATACCATTTCTGAGCAACTTCAGAACCAACAGCTTTAACTAATCCAAGATAAACTTGAGGATCAATACTACCCTCAATAGCAAATGCTGAAAGAGTTTTCTTAGCAACAGAAGAACCGTAAGGATAAATTTGGCTAATTCCTTGCATAGTTCTTGTATCCAAAACAAAAGCTTTCCCTTTCGCTGTAGCAATTCCAACCGCCTTACTTGAATAAGTGAAAGTTTCATCTCCAAACTCTTTAGCTGTAATCCCAACAACTTTACTTTTGCTTAAATGAAGAGTTCTAAGAACAGTCTCTTTCAAACTTGGCTTACTAGCCTGTCTAACTGTTTCTATAATAGGACTAGCATCTCTCCAAGTTGTTGATCCCTTACTAACTATTCTTGTTGTATCATCAACATACTGCTCTGCCCTAAGTTGCCAACCTGACAAACCAACCTTTTTAGGGGTTGTATAACGTGCAAACTCTTTAAGTTTCTGAGCTTCAGAAAAAGGAACTTTTTCAGCTTGAGTAAAATATTGAGTTGTCTTAGTTGTTTTTAAACTAGTTCCTGTTCCCTTAGTAAGCTCTGTTTCTTTAGCCCCAACAAGCTTAGTTACCTTGCCCCCTCTAACTTCCTTGATTCCAACAGAGATAGCAGTTGATAAAAGAACATCTCCAAAAACATTACCAACAGCATAAGCGGGGCTTTTAGTTGCCTCTTCAAGCTCATTACTTTCAATCCCAGTTAAGCCTTGTATTCCCTTACCAATAACCCCCCCAATAACACTTGGGGGCGGTTTAGGAATATGCTTTTCAACAAACTCAGTAGCTTGACCTTTAGGGGTTAACCTAACTTTTTCAGGAAGCAAATCAATAACTAAAGCCCCCCCTCTAACAATCCCATAAACAAACCCCTCAAATGCCCCAATAGCCCCTGAAACAAAATCAGATCTTGTTTGAGCTTGAGAAGTTTTCAAAGGATTATAAGGTTCTTTGATTACCCCAGTAGGCTTATTGCCAACAAATTCTTGGTATCTCTGACTAAGACTTTTAGGAGAATCAATTTCTTTAGGAGCTAGGGTAACTTTTAACTCAGTTAAGTTTTTGATTCCGCCTGATCCTTCTCTTCCCTGTCTAACAGGAGTAGGAACAGAAATAGCTTGTTCCTCAATCTTAACAACCTCAAGCCCTGAAGGAACATCAAAAGCGGGATACTTCCCCGCCAACTCAGGATAACCAACTTTTGTATAGAAAGATTTACTTAATATTTCCTGTTTTTCCGCCTCAACAATAGCCCTAGTATTTGGGGTTTCCTGATACTCAGTATATTTTCTAGTACCCCCAGTTCCGCTTAAACTTACTTTTTGGGTTTCCGCTACATTAACAATAGGATCAGGTTTTTGAACAACAGGTAAAGGCTCTTCTTTAAGAGGCGTACTAGTAACTGTTTTAGCGTAGCTACTAGTATCTTCTCTGCCCAAAAAAGGATTAGTAGCAACAGGTTGTTGTTGAACAACAGGACTAGTAACAGTAGGTTGTACTTCCTTTTTTTCCGCCTCAACAACAGTTGTAGTTTCTACGGGTTTCTGATACTCAGTATATTTTCTTGTACTCAAACCAAACCCTTCTTGTTTAATTTCAAGAAATCTTTATAGCCCTGAGAAAATTCATCCCCATAAGAAACATGGATAGTCCCGCTAGTAGGATCAACAGGATCATATCTAGCTTTTCCCTTTTTCCTATAACTTAAAGCTGACCATGCCTTAGTCCATCTTGCAATCCCTCTAGCCCCGCCTTCAGAGGGCATCTTTTTGATAAATGGTTCTGCAAGATCCCAAGCGGTTTTTTCTCTTACAATTCTGCCCCCTCTAATATACCTAGATTCAACAAATCCCATTTTGCCATGAGCCTTCATTTGCTCTTGAGTAGATGAGCCATGAACAGTATGCCCCGTTTCATGTAACATAATTGCTTTTAAATGAGGGCTAAGTTTACCTTTTGAGCCAATATGAACACTAGTTCCCCTTCCCAGAGCATCAAAGCTTGGAATACTAGCATAGCTTCTAGAACCCCCTGTTTTCATAAAAACAACTTCAGGGGCGGGAACACCATAATGAGAACTCATTTTTTCCGATATTTCTTTTAGAGCAAGTTCTTTTTTACTAAGTTTTCTTGATTCTTTTCTTCTGCCTTCTTTTCTTTCATAGCGTCTTTTTTGCTTTCTGGGAATTCTTCTAGGTTGTCTCTCTCTTGGAGATCCGTTTTGATAAGTATCCACAGGATAATTATCTGACCTGTTAACTATTCGCCCCCAAACCTCTTCAGAAGGGCGTTTATCTGCATTAATGCCTTTATCAATCATATAAGCTCTATAAGGATTAGAAGGAAAAGGCGAAATGCTACGCCTATACTCAAGCCATTGTTGGAAATGTTGAGAGTTAATGATTTCCTTTTTCCGTTGGGCTTCTTTTTGTTTAAGAGTTAACCCCTTGTTCAATTATAGTTACCTCTTCTGGGTGTTTTTCCATGTGTTTCTTAGCTCTTTTAGTCCAGTTTTTAACAGCTAAGTTTTTAGAAATAGTTATCACCAACAGGTTTTATTTAATTCAATTATTTAATATATATCTTGTGATTTGGTTATATACTGTTAATAGTTTGTATATACCAAAACAAAATAAATATTAATGATAAACTACAAATAAATACACACTTTATAAAATAAATATTAAAAGAGGGTAGCCTAAAAAAATGGGAAAAAGACTAACCCGTTTAAAAGAAAACTTAAAATCAAATTTAAGAGAATGGAAGCAAAGAAGGGCTACAGAAAAAGAGTTTATACAAGAATCTAAACTAAGAGCAAAAAAAGCCGAAAATACCGCTTTTGCTGAAGAACTAATTATTCAAGGAAGAAAAAAAGGCAGAGCAAGAGCAAGAGGGGAAGGGTATGGCGGATCAATCGGAAAAATCGGATCAGGACTAGCAAGTATGGCTAAAGAATTTGAAAGCGATTTCCTAATAGATCAGGGATTCAAAAGCAACTTTTCATCAACCCCAACTAGAAAAAGAAAAAATAGAACTAAAAGAACCATAGTGATAGGGGGCAAAAGATACACTTTAACCTCTTCAAAGAAAAATAGAAAAAAGAAAAAAAACCGATCAAGAAACTCTAACAGTACAACAGATTTAATAGGCTTGTGATTTTCAAAATTGTCCGATACTCAGACAAGCCAAAAACAAGACAAACCAACACAAAACGAAGATGATCTTAACCTAACCCCTTTAGCCCAGTATCAAAACCGCTTAAACAAAATGTTCTATAACCTGTCAGTTCTAATGAGCCAACACAACATACCAACAAGATACTTATACAAGCCCTTAAGGGTTATAATCTATGTTTTTCCGCCTGAAGCAAAAAAAGTTTTTGAACCAATCCTAAAACAGCTTTGGAATAGCCCTAATGAAGAACAAACAGAGAAAATCTTTAGCCTTATACATAATTGGGCTTGGGATAATCTTTTAGAATTAAAAACAGGAATCAAAGCATTTTCTCAAGCACGACAAAAAGATTTTGATAAGATTGATTTAGAGGGATAATGTCTAAAATGTCTAAAGAAAAAATGAATCTTAAGGAACTCTGGGAATATTTTGATAAACAAGATCTTTTTAAGATGATCAGAAGGGCTATAATTAATGATGATTACCTTTGGATCGTTATTCATGGACCACCTAGATCTAGCAAGTCAACCCTTGCCCTTTGGATAGTTTGGTATATCTATAATATGGATTGGGAAAAAACCTATCAAGCAACCATTTTCAACCTACAAGACTTAATGCACAGAATAATCAACGGAATCCCAATGAGAGTTCCAACCAAAAACAAGCTACATAACAGAGTTCCAATAATTCTCTATGATGATTTTGGAGTCCACAGTAACAAGGCGGATACTCAACATTCTACAGCTTGGGATATTTTCAAAGGCGGGTTTGATGCACTAGGAACAGAGATAGGCGTATTACTGGCAACAATGGTAAGTGCCGAAGAGCCAACAAGCCAACTTCAAAACAAATACAACATAGAAGTTACAGTTTACAAGAAAGGCTTTTACAAAGTAGATAAAGTTGTTTGGCTACAGGATTACAAGGGTTTTCGCCCAAAAATGAAAAAATGGTGTATAGTCGAAAATGGCAGATTCCCAAAGATCCCAGATAAACACTATGCCCCCTATGACAGTAAAAGAACTGATTTAACCAAAGAAGTATTTGTTAGAATCCAAGATGCAATCACAGTTGATAGGCTTGAGATAGTTTTGAAAATGATGAAACCAAGCGATCTTAACCTACTTAAGATCATAGATAAGAACGGGGCTATCAACTATCAAAAAGCAAGAAAAGAGCTAGAGGATGATTATAAGCAAACATTGATACGTTGCAAGGCAAGAGGGCTAGTAACCACTCAAGACTACGGAAAGGATAACTACAAGATAGAGTTAACCCCACTTGGCTTTGATGCCCTAGAAACCATAAGAAATAAAGACAAGGCTAAAGAGAAAAGCATACATATCAAGGATAAACATGGATACCGCTAAAACAGGATATGATATACCTATATATTTACAGATTTTCCCGTTTTTACAGTTTTCCCATATATATAATTAATTAATTACACTACTAGAAGAGAAAGAATCTGCCTTCTTTTCGCTAAACCAATGATTCATGTCCAATAAATTAATATAGGGACATGAGATAAAAATTATTACAAAGTTTTTCAAATCGGAAATAGGGACAGATAAAAAATGAGCAAAAAAGGTAGGGAAAACTTAGAAAAAAACAGTAATAAAACCCAAAGAACAACAATAAGGTATAGAGATGTAGATGTTAGGCATTTTGTTAATTTTTATGTTTCTGAAGAAAAACATTTTGAACTTTACAAAGAACCATTACTTATTGGTTTGCGTAAATTCTGTAGTGAAAACCCAGACAAACCCTATGATTCTAAAGAATTATCAGAAGTAATAAATAAAATAATGGAAGAAGAAATCACAACTCTAATTGATTACATGGTATCTGAAAAATGTCTTAACGTAGAAAATGTAAATGGAGAAGATGTATTTATACCAACAAAAAAAATGAAGGAACTTCTGAAAGAAAATGATGTTTTGTGATAAATGTGGAAAAATTTGTTTAAGTTTAGAAGAATGGCTTAGACATAACTGCCCTTTAACTTTTCAATTGGAGAAAGAAAAATGAGCAAACGATTAAAAAAGAAAATTAATTTAGTTACTAAAAAGGTTTCAAAATGGGATTATAGATTTTTCCATGTGTATTCAGATTATAAACTAATTAAAGAATTAGATGTAAAAGAGGCTAGAATGTCTTTTAAAAACCGCCAATTAATTGTTTCAGTTGGTAAAACTTTTATCAATTTTCACAAAGGACAGGATAATATTTCTATTCATAAACAAGCATTATTAAAAATTTTAAATGTAAAAAAAGGAGAGTGTATAGAAGAAAAATGACTAATGTAAAAGTTGAACGTAAAACTGTTCCTGATAAAGAAGAAATGGAAGCCATGATCAAATATGCTAAAACAATCAAAAATGAGTATTTCAGGCTCAGGGCATTAGCAACAATAGCCTATTTAATGTCAGGGAAAAGAAAAACAGAGATTGCAAACCTACTAGTAGATGATCATAAACTTGAAAAAAACAGGTTGCTTGTTACTTTTTCCGCTAAAAAAACAAGATCCAAAGAATTGTTTGCAACCCAGAGAACTAAAGAGTATAGCCTTGAAAGTGAACTAGCATATTTCATACTAGATTACCTGTATTTTTTAAGAGAAAAAGTTCATACAGAGTTTGTTTATCCTAAAGGGCAATCAAGCTTTGGATCATACATATTTTACAAGGATGAACAAGCTGATCCAAAAACCGTTTATCGCATAGTCAAAGAAATAAACCCGCAAAGTTGGACACATCTATTTAGAGAAAGAAAGGCAGTTGAGATAATCAGAGAAGATGAAAGACGTTTTGGCAGAGCAAGTATAGAAACAGTTTACAAGATAATGAGAGCCTTAGACTTGAAAGATGAAAGGTCAGCTTGGAGATACATTAGAAGGCATGAAGTACAAAAAGTTGAACAAGAACCTGAAAAACCAATAAGCCTATAGGAAAAAAATAATGAAAGTAAAAATAAAAACTGAAAATGGCAAGATAATATGTCCTTACTGTAAGGATAAAAAAAGAAGCTATAATTTTGCATGGTCAATAAGAAGGCATTTATTAGCTAAACATAGAGAAGAATACTATAGAGATGCTTTTTGTTGAGTGAGCTTTTCAATTCACAAAAAAATTATGTTCATTTTTTAAGGTTTTTTGATTACATTCAATAATATGCTTATTTTGAATATACTTACTATTAATCATATTACCTGTAAGCATATTGACAGTTAACCATACCATCAAACACCCTATATTGACAGTTAACCATACCATCAAACACCCTATATTGACAGTTAACCATACCATCAAACACCCT
>Ga0209536_100002382_pt1 | contig 30648 bp, 29 predicted proteins | sample DeeMarSeWOR28_12_FD_187461 | JGI IMG/M metagenome (GOLD analysis project Ga0209536, IMG submission 187461) | Marine sediment microbial communities from White Oak River estuary, North Carolina - WOR-2-8_12 (SPAdes) (version 2) | ecosystem: Environmental > Aquatic > Marine > Intertidal zone >...
GGCAGTGGGGTCAACAGTTACGAGAAAGAAATCAGTAGCAAGGTTCAGTGGTATTATCCAATTTATTTTGGCTGGTATTGGCATTGTAGAAGTGACCAGACGGTTTATCCTTGTTGATACAGTACCTGACTATAGGATTATGATAATTGTGTCTATACTGGCTCTTATTGCCAACTCTGTCTGCTTGTATCTCCTGCAAAAATCAAAAAGCGAAGAAGCACATATGAAAGCCAGTATGATCTTCACTTCAAACGATGTTATTATCAATAGTGGAGTTGTTCTGGCTGCTATTCTTGTGATGGTAACCGAATCAAAATATCCTGACCTGATCATTGGTGGAATCGTGTTCTTAATCGTAGTAAGGGGAGCGATCAGGATGTTGAAACTTGGAAAATGAAAAACACTCTTCCCGAAAAAGCAATCATCTGTTAATGACGAAAGACCTACAAATGCGGGTCTTTTTTAGTTCAAAATCAGTTCAAAATGTTTGTACCTAATTGATATTCAAATATCATTAGTAGCTCCACCAGGATTGCGATCCGCCCGTGGCGGATCGCGGACCTGAGAATTCCGCAGCCCAAATACAACCCTCTTCACCGCTTCGCGGTTAACGGGATTTTCCATTGTCTGCCTGCTCAGGTAAGCCTGGCCGCCATCCAATGAAAAACCCCGCTGCCTTCGGCAACGAGGTTTGTGCTTGTAGCTCCACCAGGACTCGAACCTGGATCTACGGTTTAGGAAACCGCTATTCTATCCCTTGAACTATGGAGCCAGTTCATGCTGAGATCGAGGCGAGACACCGTTAGAGAATGAAGGCTCGATTTTGCGGGGACAAATTTATGTGATTTCTGAGTGACTGCCAAATATCCAACTCATTTGTAGTGAGCAGGAGTCTGAGATTAATTCCTCAGCAGAACAATTTTCTGAATGGCCCGGTTTCCGATGTTGTCGTTAACCCTCAGAAAATAGATACCTCCTGATATGTCGCCGAGGTGAACCTGGGCGGGAGGATCGGCATCTCCTTCCAGGAGTTTTTCCCCATGAAGAGAGAGAAGTTCATAGCGGATCCTCTGATGCTGTCCTGTGCTCAGGGTGAAAGAACCCATGCAGGGATTCGGATAGACCGTCAGTGAGAAAGGATCTGCTTCACCGGGTCTGTAAGACGTAACATTCTGGCCGGAAGTGTCAACCCTGGCCTGTGCCGTGTCCAGGTTGGTGATCATGAGGTTATCGAACCAGAGGTTGGAAGATCCCAATGCCCGGGCTTCGGGAACAATCTCGAATCTGTCCACATCGGCCCAGTCAAAATCGCCGGGAGGGTTGTACCAGGTATCGATGTACCAGGCTCCTTTTTGTATAAAACTGCTGAGGGGGATATGCAGGTGATGCCACTGGCTATCGAAATCTGTGAGCAGGTCATCTATGGTCATTCCCATCCTCCAGGGCAGATCTTCGGGTTCGGAAGTTTTTGAATCCAGGAACCGGACATCGAAGGAGATGGATGGCTGATCGCCACGTACCATCATATCGAGTGCATACCCTTCGCTTACGAGTCTGGAGAGGTCCCGGTCAGGGGAGAGGTCAAAAACAATGGCACGGTACTGACCTGCTCCGGTCCAGTGGATGCAGTAGTCACCATTGTTGGGGAACTCCGTGGAAAAGTAATCCAGGATGCCGTCACTGTAGGAAGCCTCACGTATGGTTTTCGCCAGGAAATCGTCATACATGATGAAAACTGTCGAGTCGGGTTTCCTCTCATACTCGGTCTGCTCTGGAATGTTCATATCGAGAGCTTCAAGGAGCGGAACATTCAGGTGATGCTCAAACAGTCCTTCGCCATCTTCCTCAAACAAACCAAAACCCCCATGGTAATCCCACATGGTCCATGAAATATTCATGGAATCCAGGTAGGTTCTCACCTCCCTGTACCATTCTACCCTGTGAACTTCCAAGCTGTTTGGCTGATAGACCCCGAATTCACCGCAGAAAATGGGAACGCCCCGCTGGTCCCTGAACTGAACAGCGATATCGATCAGTTCGCGGATTTTCTCCGCAGTACCATCCTGGGAGTAGTTACCGAACAGGTTACCCACCCAGGATCCGGCCAGACTTGCCGGCATTTCAGGCATTTGTGCTGCATCATATGGGAAAGGCACATTTACGATCGGTTCCATGGAAGGGGTCACCCAGGAAGCTCCCTGGTGCGTGAACAGAAATGGATCGTAAAAATGGAAGGTATAGATCAGAAGATCATCATCATACACAGGCATCGCTGCCAGGTTGTTATAACTGTTCCATCCTGCGGGACCGATCACAATGTAGTGGGTGGTGTCGACCTGCCGGATGGTTTCCACCACACCTTGCTGGATGGGATTCCAGATATCATCCGCTATTCCATGGGGTTCATTCAGGACCTCATAGAGGAGGTATTCGGACCGGTCATGGAATTCACTGGCCATCTGGACCCAAACCTTGTTCAGGATGTTTCCCACGCTCGGGTCTGTATCATCGACCACGCTGAAAGTGTGGTTATCAAGGATCAGGTAGATTTCCAGTTCCTCGGCCCAGCCGATCACTTCACCCAGAAATTCAACGAACACGGTATCCAGGGTATAATCTGGTTCTCCGGAAGTCATGAAATGAAGGTTGATGGGCAGGCGAATCACATCAAATCCCAGACTCTTGATATTTTCAAAATCCTCCTTGCCATACTTGTTATATTGTACCTGCCTGGGTCCGGCAGCCTGAAACCAGTTGGTCAGGTTCACACCTCGATGGAAAGGGGTTTCCTGTGCCGAAATACCAGCACTCATCACAAACATCAAAGCTGTAAACAGCAGCTGGATGGCAGTTTTGCCGGGACGCATGATAATGTATTTCATAAGCAATAATCTATTAAAATGATTCTGTATATCCGCATAAACTTACTAATTTGACCCAAATTGCCTTATATTTTTAAAACATGCGCGCGCAATTCATACTGTTGTTCCTCCTACTGACATCGCATCCGGCGATCCACGGTCAACCTTCACATGATTCCTGGATCTCCCTGTTAAACGGGATAAACCTGGATGGCTGGAGTGTTATGTGCCTTACTGAGGATCAGGGGAAGGAGTATTGGAAAGTAATAGATGAAGTAATAGAATGTAATTCATTGGGGGACAGCGATCATAATTATGTCTGGCTGATGTCGGAAAGAGAATTTGCTGACTTCCACCTGAAACTCGAATTCCAGCTTTTCAGATCGTCAGGCGGGAACAGCGGGGTCCAGTTCAGGAGCCGTTATGACATGTCGGAAGGGGCCAGGTACGGGGGCTGGCTGAACGGTCCCCAGGCTGATATACACGGTCCGGTTCCTGCCCGGACAGGGCTGATTTACGATGAAACCGATGGTGTAAGAAGATGGATCTATCCTTCTCTTCCTGATTGGAATATCAGTCCTGAGCAGTTCCCCTCACCCACACTTCGCACCCAACTGGTTTATGCGGAGGATGAACCGGAGAAGTGGAACAGGATGGAGATCATTTGCAGGGGAATGCAGGTAGAAACCCGCGTGAATGGGAACCGGGTGGCTGATTTCGATGGGGAGGGGATACTGAATGATGAATTTCACCGGGCAAAAAATGTGGGTACCCGGGGATCGATAGCGCTTCAATTGCATATGAATGATGAATTGAAAATCAGATACAGGAATATTAAAATCAGGGAATTCAAATGAGCTGCTATTTCATGGCCAATATCCGGATCAGTGATTCTTCCTCAAAATAAACGTAAGATCGAAGATGAAATGTCAGAAAGATTTGTTCCAGATCCCAGATGGGATCCATTACCTGAACTGTGCCTACATGGCTCCCCTGTTAAAATCGGTGGAGGAGAAAGGAATTGAAGGTTTGCGCAAAAAGCGGAATCCGGTTTCCATTCAACCGGTCGATTTCTTTTCCGGGGTAAACGAAGTACGAATTGCTTTCAGTCAGATGGTCAATTGTGCTCCTTCGCAGGTAGCGATTATGCCTTCCGTTTCGTACGGGATGAACAGTGTGATAAGGAACATCCCCTTCAGGCCCGGACAACATGCATTGACCATATCAGAGGAGTTTCCCAGTTGCTATTACACTGCCAGGCGTTGGTGCCGGTCACATGGTGCTCAGTTGAAAGTGGTAGCAAGAAAGGAAGATATTCCGGTGAAAGGTGAAGACTGGAACCGCCGGATTCTGGAAACCATCGGCAAGGATACGGCTTTTATTGTAATGGCTTCGGTCCACTGGATGAATGGAACGAAATTTGATCTTGAACGCATCGGGCGGCGTTGCCGTGAAGTGGGCGCGAAACTGATAGTAGACGGATCCCAGTCCGTCGGTGCTCTTCCTGTTGACGTGGAGCAGTTGGGGATCGATGCCCTGATCTGTGCAGGCTATAAATGGCTGATGGGACCCTATTCAACGGCACTTTCCTTTATCCATGAAGATTTCAATGAAGGGATTCCGCTGGAAGAATCGTGGATGTCCAGGCCAAGTGCTGAACGGTTCGAACGCCTCACAGATTACCGTGAAGGATACCGGCCAGGAGCTGTAAAGTTCGATATGGGACAGAGCAGCAATTTCATCTCCATCCCCATGTTGAAGGAGGCGCTGCATCAACTATTAAATTGGGGGGTTCCTGAGATCCAGGAATATTGCGGTTTATTGGCGGAGCCCTTGATTCAGCACTTTCTGGATCATGAAATTCCTGTGGAACAGGAGGCTTATCGTGCCAATCACCTGTTCGGGCTGCAATTACCCGGCACATTGAATGGTGATGATCTGATCCGGGAACTCCAGCAGAGAAATGTTTTTGTCTCATTAAGGGGAAGCAACATCCGGATTTCCCTGAACGTGTTCAATACAGAAGAAGATGTTGATCAACTTATGGCTGCCCTGAGGTTATAATCCGGGTCCTGGTTGTAGTTTTTTTATCCCTCCTGTTACTAATAGGATAAAACCTCACCATTTTGAGGATGAAGGTACCTGAGAAAAGCAAAGCATATTTTGTTGAGATGGTCCAGAAAAATGCGGGGATGATCTACAAAATATGTAACCTCTACGCTGCTGCAGAGGACCGTGAAGATCTGAAACAGGAGATCATTTTCCAGCTCTGGAAATCATTCCCATCATTCAGGCGTGAATCCAGCTTTCAATCCTGGATGTACCGGGTATCCCTGAATACGGCCATGCTGGGATTAAGGGCCCGGAAGATGAAGTATTCCCATCTTTCCGACAGGGAGGTTCAGATCCCGGACGAGGAGGCTTCGGACGGAGAACTGGAAACAAGGATCCGGCAGCTATACAGGCATATATCAAAACTGAACGACCTGGATAAGACCATCATTTTTCTCTATCTCGAAAAGTGCTCATACGATGAAATCGCTGAAATTACAGGAATCAGCAGGGGGAACGTGAGTGTCCGGCTGGTAAGGATCAAAGAGAAGCTCAGGAATCATTTTAACCTTAAAAGCGGCTCGGAATGAAGAAGGATGAGTTAATCACACTTTGGGAAAAGGGGAATGATCAATTGTATCAAAAAGAACAAATTGACAAAGCCATGATTGAAAAATACATCAGTGAGAAAGCACTGAAAGGTGCAGTGAGCATCAAGTTCACCATTCTTTTTTACGGGCTGATCCAGCTGGCCAACCTGGTACTACTCTCCATGAATGTGGCAGGTTACATGAGCAATCCCACCGTGCTGTGGTTACTGGTACCCCAGATATTGATAACCATCGGGATCATGGTATTCGGAATGGATCTCTTTTACAAATTCAGGGAGATTAACAATTACAGTGAATCGACGCAAAGGTTGGTCAACCAGCAACTGCGTTTCTTCAAACGTCCCTACGAATGGTGGCTGTTCCTGACATCTGTTTCGGCCATCATTTTGATGACCAATCTCAATATGTATGTTGACAATGACGACGGAACCTATCACATATACAATAAAGCATTGTATGCCGGTATCACAGCAGGGGCCTTCCTGTTCATTTATGGTTCCCAGAAGCTTGCCTCTCTCAGAAGTTTAAGGGCTCTGAAGGCTTATCTTTCCGATCTGAATAGAGGGGTGCTGGATCAGACCAGGAAACTGGAAGGATTGAATAGAAAGCTCATCTGGCTCTTTGTAGCCATTTTTCTGCTTTTAACAGTTTCGATGATTTTTGGACTTATTCAGGCCCTGAAGTAACTGATCACACCTGAGCTGGCCTTCGGGACCAGGAACGGAGGTCAGGAGGTGGCTTTGGTATAATCCTCTTCGGTATCGATGTCCACCAGTATTCCAGGGTCATCCACCTCCACTTCAAGGACATCCTGCGGAAAGTGGTGCATCAATGACCGGAGGCCCTGCTCCAGATCCAGCTTATCAATCTCTCTCCTGTACTTCAGGTCAACCAGCAGCGGATGTCCCCGCCGGTGGTTGTATACCGGAATGACGATACCCTTGATGTCGTCATTGTAGGCGTCGATCACTGCATTGGTAACATGGGGGGGAATTTCAGGCTGATCCCCCAGAAACACCAGCGCCGCGTTGGCATCTTCCGGCAATGCCCTGAATCCGCAAAGGACCGATGAAAGCATCCCCTGACGGTGTTCAGCATTGTGGCAGAAATCCACCGGCCTTCCCTCAAGTGCACGGATCACCTTCTCCCGGTCCGCCCCCAGGACCACCATGACCCTGTCTGCCTTTGAGGCCAGTACATTGTTGACCACGGATTCGATCATGGTGCTGCCTTTATAGGGGAGCAAAAGTTTCTGGGTGCCCATCCGTTTGGAAGAACCCGCTGCCAGTATAATTGCCCAGTTATTTACCATTTTTTTATCGACTTGTTTCTCACTTCCACCAGTTGGCCAGCAATACTGATGGCAATTTCCTGCACTGTTTTTGACCCTATGGGCAGGCCGACAGGAGCATGGATGCCTTCCCACTGTTCGGGGGTGGCCCATCCTTCATCCAGGAAACGCTTCTTCATGATACCCACTTTATGGCGGCTGCCGATCATGCCCACATATGCTGCACCCGACCCGACCAGGGGTCTCAGAGCATAGCCGTCCTGCAGGTGACCCCTGGTGACTATCACACAGTAAGTATCTGAATCGGGCTTCACATCCTCCATCGATCTGCCGATATCATCCACCACTATGTGATCTGCGTCCGGGAGGTTTACCGGATTGGCATACTCCGGACGATCATCGATCACAGTCACCTCAAAATCAAGCAGCATGCCCAGGTGGGAAAGCGCCCTGCCCAGGTGTCCGGCACCGGCAATGATGAGCCTTGGCAGCGGATGGAGGTGTTCCACATAAGCGATCTCAAACGGGGATTCTGCCTGCACGGGTATCTCCTCCAGCTCCGGACCGGACCGGGACCTTTCTTCGGGCAGGTTTCTGACTGCCTTCCCGATGAGATTGCGAATCTGCAGTGGCAATGAAGAGATATCAGCCCCCTCGATCCAGTACCTCTCCACTCTCCTGCCTTCTTCTGTTTCCTTCCCCACCAGTGTGAGTAATTTCCCTCCCAGCCTCCTGCTCAATGATTCCTTCAATGATTCAAGTGCGTGGATGTTGATTGAAGGATTGGCATCCAGCACTATTTCTGCTTCTCCGCCACATATGGCACCCTCGCTGCCCTCCTCTGAATCAAGGTTGAACCTGTGAAGGCTGCAGGTACCTTTGTCCAGCATTCCTGCGGCCAGCCTGCCTGTCTCAGCCTCCATCACTCCTCCACCCACTGTTCCCGTGATCAGTCCGTGGTTACCAAAAATGGTATTGCTGCCGGGTATCTGTGGTGTGGAACCTTTAGTCCTGATCAATGTGGCCCAGACAATCCTTTCTCCGGACCGGATCAGCTCAAGGACCTGCAGATGGGGATGTCTCATTGGTAATCAACTCTTTTGCAGTTGTCTGATCTTGGTTTAGGGAGTTAAATATAATGTTTTAATTGACATCCCCCGGCCGATTTTGTATCTTGTAAAGGGTGGATTCTATATCCTTCAGATCATGGAAAACCATTATGTATGTCCACATTGTCGCGGACAATTGAAGGTCGGGGAATACATTATCTTCAGGATTCGCAATGCAAGCAGGGATAAAGGATTGCTGCTATTGCATCCTGAAATAGGCAACTATTCAAGCATGAAGCATCCCCAGTTTGAGTTCCGCGAGGGGGACCGGGTTGACTTTTTCTGTCCCATCTGTTTTCAGAGCCTAGGTGCCACCATTGACGAGAACCTCGTTCACGTGATCATGATAGATTCGAAGCAAAAGGAGCATAAAATCTATTTTTCACGAATCGCCGGCGAACGCAGTACATACCAGGTATCGGATGAAGGCGTTCGTGAAACAGGTGAGCACTCTTACAGGTATACACATTTCAAACTATCCGACAATCTGATACAATATCTGAATACCTGATTACTCATAACAAAACAGATGGCAGGTTGTTATTTCCATAAAAGCAAGGATGGAAATGACTGACAAAGATCAAGTGGTCCTGAACGTGAATTCCCTTGGATTCCCATGGGAAACCCATGATCCTTTTCTCTTTTGTGTCTATCATGCCGACGCCTATCCCAAAGGAAATGAGCGTTTTGGACCTGATGCCTCACTGGAAGGCAGGAACCTGGGTAACGATTTTGTGGTCAAGGATGGATGGCGCATGTACCATGGTAAGGTGGTACCCGGTTTTCCTGTACATCCGCATCGTGGATTTGAAACGGTGACGGTAGTTCGCAGGGGTATTGTGGATCACTCTGATTCACTGGGAGGAGCGGGCCGCTATGGCAACGGTGATGTACAGTGGATGACGGCAGGGAAGGGCATTCAACATTCTGAAATGTTTCCGCTGGTGAACAGGGAGGAACCCAATCCGCTCGAGTTATTTCAGATCTGGCTGAATTTGCCAGCAAAGAAGAAGATGGTTGATCCGCACTATACCATGCTGTGGGATAAGCAGATCCCCAAAATCACTGAAAGCGATGATCTGGGCCGGCAGACCAGGATCGAACTGGTTGCCGGATCCCTGGGCGAAAATAAAGCTCCCGATCCTGCTCCCGATTCCTGGGCAGCGGCTCCCGAAAATCAGGTAGCCATCTGGTATTTTCAAATGGATGAGATGGCCTCCTGGACCATCCCTGCTGCGGGAGATGGCATCAACCGCATCCTTTTTTTCTTTGAAGGAGAGCAGATCCATATCAACGACCAACCCATCGATTCGGGTCATTCCATCACCTTGCGTCCGGATATTCCGGCCCGGTTAAAAAACGGTTCAGGGAAGGGGAGGTTCCTGATGTTGCAGGGAAGACCCATTGGGGAGCCTGTCGCAAATTATGGTCCCTTCGTAATGAATACCCGGTCCGAAATACAGCAGACCTACATTGATTACCAGGCAACCCGTTTTGGGGGCTGGCCATGGCCCGAACATGAACAGGTACATTCGGGATCAGGCGGCAGGTTTGCCCGTTTTACAGATGGACTGGAAGAGTTTCCGGACTAATCCCTCTATTCTTTCAAAAAGGAAGATATATTTGCATATCTTAGGCTGTTGATATGGATGTACTTGTAACAGGAGGGGGTGGTTTTATTGGCATGGCCCTGATAAAACGATTGAATGCGGATGGCCATCGGGTAACCAGTTTTTCAAGGAGAGAATATCCCCTGCACTGGGCACTTGGGATCAAAAGCATACAGGCGGATATCAGGAACCAGGAAGCCATCGAAGAGGCATGCAAGGGCAGGGACATCGTTTTTCATCTTGCAGCCAAGGTGGGCATCTGGGGAAAGCATGCCGATTACTATTCTACCAATGTAACAGGCACTGCCAATGTGATCAGGGCTTGTAGAAATCAGGGAGTCAAAGGGATCGTTTTTACCAGTGCTTCAAGTGTTATTTTTGATGGCTCTGACCTTGAGGGAATTGATGAGACCTATCCCTATCCCGCGAAACATGGTTCACCTTATTCCGGGACGAAGGCTGAGGCGGAAAAGATGATCAACAGAGCCAACTCTGAAGATCTCAAAACCATATCCCTCAGGCCTCACCTGGTCTGGGGACCCTATGATTCCCACCTGATTCCCGGGATCCTGAAACGAGCCTCTTCAGGGGGCCTCCGGCGCATCGGCGATCAGGAACATTTTATTGATACCACCTATATCGATAACATGGTGGACTCGCTGGTGCTAGCGGCCAGGGCACTCGAAACAAACAGCGAGGCAAGCGGAAAGAATTTCTTCATCACCAACGGTGAGCCTGCCAGGGTCTGGGATTTTGTAAACTCCATTATTCAGATTGCCGGTCACGGGCCGGTTCAGAAAAGGATCCCGGAGAGAATAGCTATGATCGGTGCAGGATTTTCAGAGTTGTCACATAAAATATTTAACATCAATTCTGAACCTTTCATGACCCGGTTTGCCATCAAGGAGCTATGCACGAATCATTGGTTTGATATCTCCAGTGCAAAAGAAATACTGGGATATGAACCCCGTGTAAGTTACGCAGAAGGATTTAAGCACTTGAAGGAATACTTGAAGATAGGCAAACGATAGAACGTCACCTCTCCCTTATTCAGCGGGCTGGATCATAGGAGAGATCATTGCGATACCAACCATTCTTTTCCTCGTACTTACGCATCACATTTCTGAGATCATTCCACAACCCGTCGGCGTCTTCTCCCATGACGTCAAAATCAGCTGAGTTCAGGGTATGAAATTCAATGGCATCCCGAGCCAGGGAGGACCAGAAAAACATGGGGGCATCGACACCCAGGTCACCAATATAGGTGTTCCATCCCAGCTTTGCTCCTTTCTCATTTGCAACCCTGACAAAACCTTTCATCGCTTCCCGTGCTTCATCCATCTTGCCTTTCTGAGGGAAGCAGAATCCCAAAAACAGATAGGGTCCGACATCTGCGGTCCCTTCCTGATCCGGCGGCCTGAATGAAAGCTCCTCGTCCGCATAGCAGGTCCACGACCGGGTTGATTCGTGTGTCCCGGCAAATCCTTCCATGATCTCATTCACCCGTTCGGGCATATTCCTGTAGATTTTGTTGAAATCCATATAGATTGTGTCAATGGATGCATAGTTGTCAACTTCCACCACCCAGTAATAGGTAAAGTCGGTGGTGTTGTAAACATCGATCCTGCGGGGAAATTCTTCATCAGCGTAGAGCTTCATCTGCTGCCGGGCCATGTTTTCATATGCGGTAACTTCGGACGGATAAACCACATCCTCCCAGATCAGGTACCCCTGATAACCCCCGGATTCATTCTGAGCGATGGCAGAACCGGGTAAGATCATCCAGGCGAGCAATGCCAGCGAAGCATTGCCGAGTTTGTGTTTCATGATAGTTTTCTTTATGAGGTGTTTATTCAGCAGACTTTTTAAAACTGATCGCCATCCCGCTGCCCTGGTTATCCACCGTTGTTTCGTAGTGGTCCAGTTCAAGCAGAAATTGAAGGTAATCCCTGTTCTGGCCCCGCCCCCCCCGGTCTGAAACATTGTGGGTGGTATAGCATCCGTTTACCTTCATCTTTGGATCGACCGCAAGAAAATAGTTTTTGTACCAGTATTTGTCAGCATCGCTGAAAACAAAATCGAAAGGACCCTCCAGCTCCGGGACCAGGTCATGTGCATTTCCGAGGCGGGCATCAATGATGTGGTCCAATCCCGCTTCTCTGAAGTTGGCCAGTGCCTGATTGTGCCTCCTCTCATCCAGCTCAACCGTGATCAGTCTCCCCCCTGTTTTACTGAGTGCCCAGGCAATCCACACCGAAGAGTGTCCGGTAGAGGTTCCGATCTCAAGGGCACTTGTGTATTTGTTTTCGATGATCAGATCGTACAGTAATTTTCCGTCCGAAGCAGGAACATTCATATCGTACCAGCTCCTGGAGTGTTTGTCCAGAAAAGCTTCCACTTTCCGGTCTATCTCTTCCTGGTCATGCTGCTGAGAATAACAACTGAATGTAGTCAGTGCAATCAGCGCCACCAGCACCGGGATAAATCTATTCAATGTGCTCATTCTGCAAAACTAAGCCATTCAACGGGTTTATTTGTTAATTCAAAAATAAAAATGCGTCCCTGAAGGATCCAGGATCATCTTCATGGATCGCGGGAGGTTTAACCCCTGAATGCATATTTAAAGAGGTTGGCCAGCGAAGGTTTCTGTCCCTGAAGCAGGATAGCGGTCCTGAAAACGCGCGCTCCCACCCATACCGTGAAGAGGGTAAAAAGAATGACTCCACCCAGTCCCACGATGGGTTGCCACATGGGTATGGTAACGGGTGTGGCAAGCCGTATCATCATGATGGAAGGAGTAAACGGAGGGATCAATGAAAGGGTGGTGGCCAGGGGCCCGGAGGGATCCTGGATCACCGGCATGATCAGGAACAAAGGGAGGATCACCGGCAGCATGGCCGGAAATTGAAGTGACTGGGCATCCTTGTTGTCATTGCATGTGGCACCCAGGGCAGCCATTCCCGTACCCACCATAATGATGAACAGGACGGTATATACAAAGAACCAGGGTAAAACATCATAGGGGATCGCTGCTTCGAAACCTGTAGAACGGGTGGTAAAAATGGCGGCTCCCACATAGATGGCAGCAGTGGTCAGGGAGATTCCAATGCCTCCCATCACCTTACCGGCCATAAACTGGAAAGGGGTGATGGTTCCCAGCAACACTTCTGCGATTTTTCCGGTTTTCTCTTCCATCACAGCTGTAAGCAGTGGAACTGCACTCATCATCACCAGCATAAACATGAGCAGGACCATGATATACGGAACAAGGAACGACTGCAGTTCATTGGATTGCCGGGCCTCCTGCTGTTCCCCAGTTTTCTTGTCAACGGTAACCAGTCCCATCCCTTCGATACCCAGCCAGGTGAACAGATCGGCCGACTGGGATTCATCCAGGTTCAATTCCGCCACACGGAGCTGTTGCAGGTTGCTGTTGATCACATTCCGGTACCAATCCCTCACCCGGTCGTTGAAAGAGTGTTCCGAATAGTAACGAATGTACCCCCCCTCTTTGCCGGAAGGATGCAACACATCCGGACCGATCTCTAAAAATGCATGTAATTCTCCGGATTGGACACGCCTGGAAAGCTCAAGTTGCTGGTCGAGACGGTTTACCGAATCCGGGGTTTGGAATTCAATATGATAGGCTGAGGCCACCTGCTCACCGCTCTCCGGATCAAAGATCTCCTGCTGGTTACGGATCTCTGCCGCGTTTCTGAGAGGATCTTCCATGAATCCTGTAAAGTCAATTACAGCAACCCGCTTATCGTCCGTATCCTGGTTTTTCTCCATGATGATCATGGCCAGAAAGCCTCCTCCCATCAGCAGGGGTACCAGGATCAGGCTGATGATAAAACTCTTGGTTCTGACAGCGGCACGGTATTCCCGTTTGAAAAGTGTAAGTATCTTATCCATGCTCCACCTCCTTTCGTTCGGGGGATGCGATCCTGATGAAAATATCATTCAGCGACGGTTTGGTAATCTCAAACTGGGTGATCCGCGTTCGCTCGAGGAGGTTTGACAGGATCAGCTGGGGATCCACACCGGAAGCTACCCGTACCTCCTGTAATTTCCCGAAATCGTTTACCTTTTCAATTCCAGTCATGTTTTCAAAGGCACTGGCACCTTTGTCGGATCGAATCCTGATGGTATCGTTGCCATACTGATCCTGGATGTGGGAAAGCGTTCCGTCCAGCACTTTTTCACCTTTGTATATCATAAAGATATAATCGCACATCTTTTCTGCCACACCCATATCATGGGTGCTGAAGATAATCGTCGCCCCCTGCTTCTGAAGTTCCAGGATCACATCTTTCATGATATCAGCATTGACCGGGTCGAGGCCGCTGAACGGTTCATCCAGGATGACGATTTCCGGCTGGTGAAGGATGGTGGCAATGAACTGAAGCTTCTGTTTCATTCCCTTGCTCAGAGTTTCTGCTTTTTTGTTCCGGTAGTCAACCAGATCAAAACGTTCGAGCCAGAAACTGATCTTGTTCTGCAGGTCCGTTGCGCTGTTCAATTCCCCGTGGAACTGAAGCAGCTCACCAATTTTCATTTTCAGGTACATTCCCCTTTCTTCTGGAAGGTACCCAATGTTGCTGAGCCTATGGGAATGATGTTCGCTCCCGTTGATCAGGATGGTTCCATGATCGGGATACATGATCTTCATGATCATCCTGATGGTGGTGGTTTTCCCCGATCCATTGGGTCCGATAAATCCGTAAATGCTGCCTTTTGGCACTGAAAGCGACAGGTTATTCACGGCAACTACCGATCCGAATGTCTTGGTAACCCCGGAGAGTTCGATGATGTTCATAGCTGATTGATACCGGTGAAACTCCCGAAGTTATTCAATTCATCTGAATTTCTTCCTGTGGTTTGTCACAAAACTCAGATAAAACCCTCCGGCCTGGGATTATTCTTCCAGGGTCGTCAGGTCACCTGCCTCCTGTCCGAGTGCCCTTGCTTTCAGCACCCGCCGCATGATTTTTCCGCTTCTGGTTTTTGGCAGTGCATCAGCAAATACAATGAAAGCGGGCCTGGCTATGGGACCGATTTCACTGTCAACATGCTTTTTAAGCTCATTGCCCAGTTGTTCCGAAGCTGAAAATCCTTCTTTCAGAATGACTGTGGCGTGAATGATGTTCCCCTTCAACTGGTCAGGCAACCCGATGGCAGCCGCTTCGGTAACAGCGGGATGACTTACCAGGGCGCTCTCGATTTCCGCAGAACCGAGCCGGTATCCGCTTACTTTCAGAACATCATCGTTCCTGCCGATGATCCAGACGTACTGGTCATCATCGATCTTCGCTGAATCTCCTGTGAGATACCATCCCTGTTTCCGGTATTCCGTCCAGTACTTCTCTATGAACCGGTCCGGGTCACCCAGTATGGTACGGGCCATTCCGGGCCAAGGATTTTTAATCACCAGGTTGCCTTCGGTATTGGCCGGAACCTCCTTTCCCGCCTCGTCTACCACTGCGATTTCATTTCCGAAGAAAGGCCGGGTGGCGGAGCCCGGTTTCAATGGCATCACGGGAACCGGTGTGATCATGAACCCACCGGTTTCGGTTTGCCACCAGGTATCCATGATGGGACATCTGTTCTTGCCAATCACCTCATAGTACCATTTCCAGGCTTCCGGATTGATCGGTTCACCCACAGAACCCAGCAACCTGAGTGTGCTCAGGTCGTGCTTGTCCGCCCATGATGCACCGTAACGCATCAATCCACGGATGGCGGTAGGAGAGGTGTAAAAAATGGTCACTCCGTATTTTTCGATCATTTGCCACCACCGGTTGGGATAGGGATGGTTAGGTGCACCTTCATAGAGCAGGATGGTGGCACCATTGATCAGGGGACCATAGACGATGTATGAATGGCCTGTGATCCATCCGGGATCTGCGGCACACCACCACCTGTCAGCAGGCTGTATATCAAAGACATATTTAAATGTACTTGAAGCATAAACTGAATATCCTCCATGGGTGTGGACCAGCCCTTTGGGTTTTCCGGTTGTGCCACTGGTGTAGAGCACAAAAAGGGGATCTTCTGCATCGGTTTTTTCGGTATCGCATTTAGAGGAAGCAATGGGCATGCCCATCAGATCATGCCACCAGAAATCGCGGTCGTTCTCCATGTAACAGGGTTCACCCGTCCGTTTCACTGTTATGCAGACATCGATGGTTGGAGAGCGTCGCATGGCTTCATCTGCGATGGACTTTAACTGGGTGGGTTTTCCCCTGCGGTATCCCCCGTCTGCCGTTATGAGGATCCGGCTGTGCGCATCCGCAATCCTTTCTGCCAGTGCTTCCACACTGAATCCCCCGTAAACGACACTGTGAGCCGCACCAATCTTTGCACAGGCCAGCATGGCAATAATGATTTCCGGGATCTGGGGCATGTAAATGGTGACGATGTCTCCCTTGTTTGCACCCATGGCCTTCAGCACATTGGCGAATTTTGAAACTTCCCTGTTCAGGGCAAAATAGGAGAAAGTTTGCATGTCCCCCGGTTCACCTTCCCATATCAGAGCCAGTTTGTTTTTTGTTTCAGAATTCAGGTGACGGTCGATGGCATTGGCCACCACATTGATTTTTCCGCCCGTAAACCATTTATAGAAAGGTTTATTGGAATCATCCAGGGTCTTGTCCCATTTCCGGTACCAGGTGAGTGCCCGGGCTTCCTTGTTCCAGAATCCCTCCCTGTCTGAGACGGATTCCTTATACATTGATTCATAATCCTTCACACGGGCCTTTTTCACCACCGAGGTGTCGGGGTGAAAGAAGGGATCTGTGACTTTCTTTTCCGGTTCTTTGGTCATGGTCTGGTTATTTAGAACTCGTAAAAATAGAATCTTAATTATTGAATAGCAAATTTTTACATTACCTGTCTAGCCAAAGCCTGAATTGATGCGTCCGGGCCGTACTTACAAGGAGCGGTTCTTTGGTCGGGGGATCCAGGTGAAGGGCCACCCTGCTTTTGGAGAGGATCTGGATGCGTTCAATGGCGTGATAGTTTACAGCATGTTGCCGGCTGATCCTGAAGAAGAGGTTGGGATCGAGTAATTCTTCAAGTTTATCCAGGGCAAAATCGACAGGATAATGCCTGTTTTCATCAGTGCACAGAAATGTGCTCTTTTCCATGGAATAGAAGTAGGCAATATGTTTTGTTTCAATGGATCTTATCCTGGTCCCCACATTAACCGCAAACCGTTCTTTGTACCTCTTTCTGCTTTGATCCATGGCTTCCATAATCGCCTGGATATCCGGGGATCGGTGTGAAGGACTCATTCTTCGGTACTTTTGAAGGGCGCTTCTCAATTTCTCTTTATCTATGGGTTTCAGGAGATAATCCACGCTGTTGAGCTCAAAAGCTTTAATGGCATATTCATCATAGGCTGTCGTAAATATGACAAATGAATCGACCTTTACTTCTTTGAAGATATCGAAGCTCAGCCCGTCTGCCAATTGAATATCGAGCATCAACAGTTGCGGTGGAGGATTCTCTTGTAACCATTTTACTGTTGCAGAAACACTTTCAAAGGTTTGCACGATCCGGATGGCCGGATCAAGTTCTTCCAGCATTCTTCTGAGCCGCTGTGCAGCCGGTTTTTCATCCTCGATGATCAGGGTGTCGGTCATAGGTCGATAATCATTAGCGGGACGGAGACGTGGAACTTGTGATCAGTTTCTTTTATGTTCACTTCTTTATCAGTGAAATAGCGGTATCTCTCAATGATGTTGTTTAAACCCTGACCGGTAGAATTTACCTCAGATTTTCGTTGTAAGTTATTGGAAACTGTCACATAATCCTTGTCGGCAAGAACAGTGATGAGAAGCGGTGATTCCGTGGAGATGATATTGTGTTTGATGCAGTTTTCAGCCAGCATCTGAAGGGCAAGCGGGGGAAGGGCATAGAGGTGATATTTTTCAGGGACCTTTATGGAAACCTGAAGATTTTCAAGGAACCTCGATTTCTGGAGTTCAAAATAGTGCTGCAGGACCGTGATCTCATCCTTCAGGTAAACCAGGTCTTTGTTTCGGCTGCTCAGCATGTATCTGAGGAATTCGGACAGGTGCTGTATATATTCCACGGCCTTCGGATGATCATCCACAAGTGTGGTCAGACTGTTGAGGCTGTTAAACAGAAAATGAGGATTTACCTGGGTTTTCAGGGTTTCGTAGTTGGCCTGGATGTTATCCTTCTCCAGCCGGACAGACTTGGAGAAATTCCGGATCCACTGATGATAGAAAAAGACCATCTCGTGGATCCCGGTGATCAGGTAGGTGATCAGCAGGGTGATAAACACTTCCAGGCCCAGTTGCTCGGAAGGCAATGCCAGGCCAAGAGCAAGCTCAATTCTGTAGAGCACAAATCCGAAAGCCAGGGTCAGGATACCGATTCCGATCACTTCGTATACAATATGGATCAGGGGACTTTCCTCCCAAGGGAATTTTCGCCAGAGGAATTTGACGTAGGTCCTGCAGATGAGCCACAGTCCGCCTGAAATGATGATCGTATGACCGACAGACATCAGAAAACTTTTATCCAGCCTGTAGCCGGCTATGATCAACCCCGATCCTGCTAAAAAGATGGCGATGACCAGTATAAGGATGATCTTGAGGGAATCTTTTTTTGTGAAAGTTCTGTGTTTCATGGCAATGGTTGGATGAATCAGAACTGGATGCGATAGAGTAACATGGGATAAAATCCCTGCTGGTATACCTGGTATATTTCACCTGTTGTCACGTCGACTCCTTCCATAAAGATACTCCGGTAGCCGGTGAGGTTCTGAAGGTCCAGGGCCCATTCCTGGCTGAATTTTTTGTAGTTCACCTTGATACCCAGCCTCAGGTCGGTCCGGAAATAATTGTCATAACGGTCTTCGTAGGCCCTCGTCCAGTCTCTTACCTCCATACCCTGCTCCATGGAGGCTTGCACATCAATGGGCACATACCGCCGTCCACCGGCCAGAACTCCTTTTGCATCTACCGTAAGATAGGTCTTTTTGCCTATTTTTCTTTCATATCCGCCCAGAAGATTCATGACATAATTGCCATTGAAGGCAGTGTTTCTTTTAACTCCATCACTTCCCCTGTATTTTGAATCGAACAGGGAGGTTGTAAGCAGGATGTAATACCCTTTGCTCAGGAATTTTTCAATGGTCAGTTCCAGCCCGTAGTTGGTGCCTGTTCCTCTGTTCTCCAGACTGTCCATCGCCGGAATCCCGAAAAAGTCACCGGCATTAACGAGGGAGTAGGCACCTTCCGAGGGACTGACCGGTACTTGATACAGGTGCTGGTAATAGGATTCTATCTTTATTCTGAAATCATTGCTGAAAAGGTGGTTATAACCGAACACTGCATGGTGACTTCTGGTCGATCTTAGGTTCTCGTTTGATGTGAAATAAGTATTGCTGACTTCATCAAAAGATTGGTAGAAGTAGACCGATTTGGGCTGGATCTGGCTGTGAAGACCATAGCCGAGGCTGAATGTTCCCCTTTTCCAGGGATGCCAGGTCGCGGCCAGCCTGGGTTCAACGGTGAATTCCCCTGTCAGGTTAAAATACTGCAGGTGCAGTCCGGCATAGCCATTCAGTTTATCCCCGAATGTGTGGTGCCACTGTCCATAGCCCCTGGCCATTCCCATGGTACCCCTGATATCGGTGGTGGTGATAAAATGCCCGTAATCCGGATGGTTGATACTGTCCAGATAATCGATACTATAATGGTCCAGGATCAATCCCATGGAATAGTTGTTTCTGGAATTCACTTTGTGCCTGAATTGTGTGGAGAATGATAGTTTATTTTCACGTCCATTATTCCTGACAAACGGTTTAAGCGTTTCTCCCTTGTTCAGGGTTGAATCAAGTATCGTGGATGCTCCGGTGCGCTGCACTGAAAGAGTTGAGGTCAGCTTCAGGGTGGGTGTGAAAAACAGGGTGTTGGATACACCCACCACACCCAGATCCGAACCAAAATCTGTGGCTGTGCCTCTTGCATTGTATGAATTTTCAGTGGTATCGCCCGGAACCCTTCCCAGCTCAATGTGACTTTTTCCCCAGAGCCCGAAGAGCCTCCACCGGCCGGCAACGGTTCCGGGAATATCCACCAGAAAGGTGAGGTCCTGGTACTGGGGAACGGCATCTCCGGTACCGAAATTAATACCAATCTGGTTGAGTAAACCCAGGGTTGAATACCTGTAATTAGCCATGTAGGTTGCTTTCTGGGTTCCCCCGATGGTGGCGAAAGGACCCTCCGCGCCAGCCTCAAATCCGTTAAATCCGATCTGGCCCGTAAATTCGTGCCTTCCATTGTTACCCGTTCTCATGTTCAGATCGAATACGCCTGCAGTCGCATTTCCGAACTCCGACGGGAATGCTCCTGTCAGGAAATCTGAATCAGAAAGGAGGTTGTTATTGATCATACTTACGGGCCCTCCGGTGGTTCCCAGGGCACCAAAATGGTTGGGATTTGGTATTTCCACCCCCTCGAGCCTCCACAGGACCCCGATAGGTGAATTTCCCCGTATGATGATATCGTTCCTGGAATCGTTGTGGGTCATGACTCCTGCATAACTGGCAACCATCCTGGCTGGATCCCCCAGGCTGCCTGCAAATCGTTCGGTCTCTTCCACAGAAAAGGTACGGGCGCTCACCAGGGCCATTTCATTCTGGGCCTTCTCTTTTGGTTTTCGGTACCGCACCACTACCTCCTCCATATCCAGCAGGTTCTCTTCCAGGCCGACCTCCACCTGAACCTCTTTCCCTGAATGGAGATATAGGTTGGAAATCATCCTGGATTGATATCCCATGTAGCGGACCTCAATCCCCTGGCGGCCCAGCGGGACCTGGTTCAGTTGAAATTGTCCGTGCTGGTCTGTAATGGTCCCGTTCAGGGGCTCGGAGTGAAGAAGAATAACGTTGGCTCCTACCAGGGCATATCCTGTGATAGCATCCACCACTCTCCCCCGGATGGTCTGGTGCAACTGATCCTGGGCCAGTCCGGTTGAACTAATGCTGACAAGTAATATGAGAATGATTCTGTTTTTCATAATCGATAGATGGGTTGTTTGAATGATCAAATCTATTTCAGAATCGATCCCTGAGAAAAAAATGGTGGATGAACGGGAAGAATGGCCTACCGGCCGGGAATAATCATTAACGGTCCCTCACCAGGATGGGCCAGTGGTTGGAATTGGCCATGCGGAGCAGCTCCTTATCGGGGGAGACCGCCACCGGAAATCCTACGGCTTTCATTACATGTATATCCGTATGAGAGTCTCCGTAATAATAGGCCTTACCGGGATCAAACCCATGTTCTTTGCAATGGAGAAGCAACCGGTGTTTTTTCTCTTTTCCGTATACCAGGTTACCGGAGGTTTTACCGGTAAGAACACCATTTACAGACTGCAATTGGGTGCATATCAGATCGTCCAATTTCAGATGCCTTGAAACCGGTTCACAAATGGGTGTTGTGGCTGAGGAGAGGAGTACCACTGCACCCCCTTTTTTCCTGTGATTGTGCAACGATTGAAGGATTTCCGGACGGATGGTGTGGATCAGTTTCTCTGCAAAGATCTCATCGCAGAGTGCATAGACGGCATCCAGCTTTAAACCACGTAACCAGCTCAGCATCCTGTTTATCATCCTGGCGGGATCTCCGATTTTCAGCTTATAGAGTATGGAGAGGTAGATGGCGTGTCTGTACTGCGGAGGAGTCATTACACCTCTTTTCCTGGCTTCTTCTACCACGTGGGTGGCACTGTTGCCTTTCAGGATGGTGTGATCCAGGTCATAATAGGCAATATAATCGAACTGTCCGGTCAATGGTATTTCCAGATATTGGTTCTACTTCCAGTTTTCGGGAAGGATCATCCCTTCCAGCCAATCGATGATCTCCGGATCAGGTGCTCCGCCAAAAAAATCATACCCTGTGACAACCTCCAGAGAATCCACAGTAATTGCATATGCCACCGGATCGGCTGATGATCCCCTGTGGGGCAGGAGAAATGCCACCATGTCATGATCCGGAGGGGAGAGATCCACCAGTACTTTGAAGTAGGAGTCAGGTACCCCCACATCGTTTTCTCCGATCACATCCATCATTGAATTCAAAACGGGGCCAGTAACAACATAAAGACTCTCTTTTTCCAGGGCCCACGTACGGACCTTATCTTCCAGCCTTTTCCAGATACCCCGGTTAAAGGAGGGTTCCTGCGGACTCATGTTCGACAGGAGAAAGGATTCGTACATGGCCTGTTTGCTCCATCTCATATCTGCTGCCGGTGCCAGGTGACCCCTGTCGTAACCCGAACCCCTGTAATCCGAAAGCTCAGCCGAGCCTGAACGGATCAAAGTGTCAGCGCGAAAACGGTCGGTTCTTCTCACACTGTCTCCAAGCACCTCTTCACGGGTGAGGACGTATGCTACCCAGGCCGGTTGTTCGTGCGCTTCATTATAGCCCAGACTAAATGCAGCGTATGTAAGAACCGTATCGGCATTCGTGGTGACCGGGTAGCCTGTTTCAAGCCTGTCCCATCGGATAGACACCGGCAATGTTGGGCCACCTTCGGGATTTGTCAACAGGGCGGATGAAGATCTCTTCCATGGCTCCATGGTTACCAGGTAGGAGGCCAGCAGGAGTATGAGAAATGTGATTAATCCAAACCTCTGGTTTTTGGTGAGCTTCATGGCAATAAAATTAATTATTTTTACAGGGCCTTAAACAGATCTGGGTTGAATAATTATTGGTTTATCGGGGATATTCACGGAGAGTTGCGGTTGCTTGAACGACTGCTTGAAAATGTACTCAAATTCGATCCGGATCACATCATTTTTATCGGTGACTATATCGACCGTGGACCTCATTCCAGGGAGGTGATCGATCTGATCATGGGATTGGAAATTCCGGTAACCTGTCTGATGGGCAATCATGAATTGATGATGCTAAATGCAATGGAAGATATGGGTATGGGATACAATCCCGTGGAGCTGTGGTACTATAACGGGGGGGAAGCTACGCTGCAATCCTTCGGCGCCACCAGCTTCTTCAATTTTCAGTCGAGCCTGGAAGACCGGTATATTCGTTTTTTTCATTCTTTGAGAATGAGTCACGTAGTGGAGATTGGAAGCTCACTGAAGGTACTGGGTACCCATGCCGGGATCTCCCCGGCCATCCCGCTGAAGGATCAACTCGAACTGATCGACTACAGAGACCTTTACAGGTATATGCTCAGCAATTATGTGGATCCCGGGGATTCATTCCTCTGGGTGAGGGATGCCTTTTTCAATGGATCGCCTTCCCTCTGGGAGGGATACCTGGTTGTTCACGGCCATACCCCCACGCTGAAACTTCGGCGGTTTATTAACTCCAACGGGTTGACAGATTTCCTGTTCCTCGATAATGACCTGGGCATTCGAAAGGAGACCGGTACCGGAAAGTGGTTATCGGTGGATATCGATTCGGGTTCCGCCATCAGCGGAAGGCTATCCGGACTCGGATTCTTTGTGGAAAGCTCTGGTGGAAAGGAACTGATCAGGATGCGAAGTATAACTGTCTCTTCAGAAGACTTGTTGCCACGGGACCTTGGCGTGGTTCCAGTAAAGAGTGAGGAAAATTGATTTCGGATCACATAAAGGTAATCGGATTTGATGCCGATGATACCCTCTGGGTAAATGAACCTTACTACAGGGAGGCCGAGGAACAATATGCGTTGTTGATCTCAGCTTACGGTGTGGAAGAAGATGTAGGAAAAGCACTTTTCAAAACTGAAATTGCCAACCTGCGGCTCTATGGGTATGGCATCAAAGCTTTCATGCTCTCTCTGGTGGAGTGTGCCATTGATCTTACCGGGGGATCTGTCACAGCGGAAACGATGAGTCAAATAATCGGGCTGGGTAAGGGGATGCTTCAGAGACCCATCGAGCTGCTGGTCGATGTGAAAACTGTCCTTGAAAAACTCGCCCCTCACTACCGGCTGATTGTGGCCACGAAGGGAGATTTGCTTGACCAGGAAAGGAAGATGAAAAGATCCAGCATCTCCTCCTATTTTCACCATATCGAAGTGATGAGCGACAAGAAAGAGCAGCATTATATTCAGCTGCTCAGTCACCTGGATATTGATCCTTGTGAATTCCTGATGATCGGCAATTCCATGAAATCGGACATCCTTCCACCGCTGAACCTGGGAGCCTGGGCCATCCATGTTCCCTATCATACCACTTGGGCCCACGAAGAGGTGGATGTGATCCCGGACCTGAACACATTCTTTCAGGTCGACCGGATCATCGATGTGCTGGATATCATCCCGCTGCACTGAAGAGCTTCCCCTCAGGAGGGTCAATCAAAAACATATCCCAGATGTATCCCGAACGTGAGATGGAGGTCCTGCTTTCCCAAACCAGCATCAATGGATGGTCCGAGGTGGATGTGTTCCCCGACCTCGAAGACGGCTGCGACCTCCAGATGCATTTTAAACCGGTACTCAGATAGCTCTTCATCAGGAAATACCAGTCCGGGTCCCACATTGATGTCCAGGGGGTGGACAGGGTGAAAATGGAGCAGGCCGGATAAGGTATGATGTGTGTGGGTCCCCAGGATCAATTCATACCCGGGTCCGATTCCCATCCAATCCGTGATACCGATATTTCCATGCAGGTGAATACCGTATCCAAAGGAGGATTCTTCGGGAAGCCAGACAACCCCGGTTCCGATGGCCAGTTCGTTGTGTTTGTGATGATGATCGTAGGAGTGGGAGTGTGACTCATGCTGTGCTTTCAGTGAAGAATGCACAACAGAAAGAAAGAAGAAAAGGATGGCGGCCTGCAAAAGATGTTTCATATCTGCACATAAAAATAGCACCTTTTTCAATATCGTAATTCCAAAGAATTGCCTTAATTTGTGGCTTTTTAGTTGGCTGAATGAACGTCCTTGACATCATATTCCTGATCCCGCTGTTGTTTGCATTGTACCGGGGATTTAAAAAAGGGCTTGTTCACATGATCGCCTCATTGCTGGCATTGATTCTTGGTATAGTGGGTGCGATTCAGCTGAGACCGGTGTTTGCGTCTATGCTCGATGCGTTTTTTGACATTGCTCCCGAATACCTGAACGTGATCGCTTTTGCAGTGGCATTTGTAACGATCGTGCTGGTGGTACATCTGGCTGCTTTCCTGCTGGATAAACTGGTTAAGGCAGTGGCACTGAATTTTTTAAACCGGATACTGGGGATGGCTTTCGGGGTACTCGTAACAGCTTTTGTCATCAGTATGATTCTATGGCCCATCAACGAAATCAATCAGGAAAGGGAACTGATAAAGCCTGAAAGAATCGAAGGTTCATTGCTTTACAAACCGCTTTCTGCATTGGCTCCTGCCCTGTTTCCGTACCTGAGGAGGGAGGATTGGAAACAATATGTGCCGGGAAAAAAGCGTGATGATACAATAATGGTAACAGATTTAACATTTATTCACTAAGGTGACTGCAAAAAAGAATTTCGTCAAGGAACTGGAGTGGCGCGGAATGATCCATGACATCATGCCCGGAACAGAGGAGATGCTACAGAAGGAAATGGTATCGGCCTATGTGGGTATTGATCCGACGGCCGATTCGCTGCACATCGGGCACCTGGTGGGGGTCATGATGCTGAAACATCTGCAACATGCCGGGCACCGTCCCATCGCGCTGGTTGGAGGGGCAACCGGCATGATCGGGGATCCGAGCGGAAGATCGCAGGAGAGGAACCTGCTGGATGAATCCACACTCAGGCAGAACCAGGAAGCATTGAAGGAGCAGATTGCCAGGTTTCTTGATTTTGAATCGGAAGCGCCCAACAGGGCCCTGATGGTGAATAATTATGACTGGATGAAGGATTATTCGTTTCTGGGATTCATCAGGGATATTGGCAAGCACATCACCGTGAACTACATGATGGCCAAAGACTCCGTCAGGAAGAGGCTGAGTGCCGAAACCAAATCGGGAATGTCCTTTACCGAGTTTACCTACCAGCTGGTGCAGGGTTACGATTTTCTGGTGCTGCACCGGGACTATAACTGCAGGCTGCAAATGGGAGGATCGGACCAATGGGGCAACATCGTAACGGGAACGGAACTTATTCGCAGGATCGATGGGGGAGAAGCCTTCGCTCTCACCTGTCCTCTGATTACCAAATCGGATGGCGGGAAATTTGGAAAAACGGAAGAAGGCAATATCTGGCTCGATCCGAACCGTACATCACCCTATAAATTTTACCAGTTCTGGTTGAATGTGGCTGATGACGATGCTGAAAAATACCTCAAGATATTCACCATGCTTGGAAAAGCGGAAATCGAGGACATGGTCAGAGAGCACAGCGCCGCACCTCATCTCAGGATCATGCAGAAAAGACTGGCAGAGGAGGTGACAGTAATGGTTCATTCGCAGGAGGAGTATGAGATGGCTGTTGAAGCATCTGGAATACTGTTTGGGGAAGGTACCACCGATTCGCTGAAAAAGCTCAGGGAAGATGTGTTTCTGGCTGTCTTTGAGGGAGTACCTCAATTCGAAATCACACCCTCCGGGATGGAGCGGGAACTGTTGGAACTGCTTGCTCAGGATACCGGGGTATTTCCTTCCAAGGGAGAAGCCAGGAGAATGGTTACCGGAGGTGGATTAAGCGTCAACAAGCAGAAAATATCAGATCCCAATCACAGAATTACCAGGAAGGATTATATTAACGGAAAGTACCTGCTGGTACAGAAAGGTAAAAAGAATTATTATCTGATCAGGGTCAGTAATTCATAATTATATTAGTCATGGACAACACACCTCAGAAAAGCTACAATTTTAACTCGGTAGATCTGCTGATCTACATCTGGAAGAAGCGATGGATCCTAGGGATCGTAGGATTCATAGCGGCGGTGGCTTCCATCGTGATATCGCTGATGATCACGCCCATGTTCAAGGCCTCGGTCATCATGTTTCCATCCACCAATGTGATGGTATCCAAAGAATTGCTTGTGCAAAATTTTTCAGGAGAAAATGTCCACGGCTTCGGGGAGGAGGAGCAGGCCGAGCAGTTGCTTCAGGTGTTGAATTCGGAACCGATCCGTACCAGGATCATCGAGAAGTACAACCTCATGGAGCATTACGAAATAGATCCTGAGGGTAAGTATCCCATGACAGAACTGTTCGAACAGTACCGCTCCAACATCAATTTCCGGCTGACGGAATTCATGTCCGTAGAGATCGAGGTCATGGATAAAGATCCCGAGTATGCCGCCAACATGGCAAACGATATTTCGGACCTGGTGGATACGGTGTACAACAGCATGATCAAGGACCGTGCTTGGGAGGCACTGAGACTTGTGGAGAGGGAGTTCCGCGATGCAGAAGAGACACTGGTATTACTGAGAGATTCACTTGACCACGTAAGCAGCCAGCTTTCCACCAACATCGACAGCGGTGACGAACCAACAGATATCGTGATCCGTGCTTTATCGGAGAACGGAGCACTCTATTTTTCAATGATCAACCTGGTCCGGAACCAATCCCAGATCGTAGCGGGACTGAGCCTCAGGTATAAAGAGGCCCGGCTGGAAGCAGAGCAGGACCTGGCTTACAAATTCGTGGTAGAGCGTGCCTATCCCCCTGAAAAGAAGGCATATCCCAACAAATCCCTGATCGTTATCGTTTCAACATTCGCATCACTGCTCTTTGCCCTCATTTTGCTGATCGTTATAGACAGCATCAAGGCGAGGGTTGCCATACAAGAAGAGAAATGATTGAAGCTGCCCTGACCAGACAGAATAAACTCCTGTTCTGGGGAATACTGATCTTCTTCGTGGCCGCAAATACGGTCATGCTTGCACTGGAGATCTTTTATGTCCCGCTGGTTCCGGCAGTCTTGCTATTCATGGTGCTGGCCTTTGTCTCCCTTGATAAATATCTTCTGGCCGTTGTCTTTTTTGTGCCCATTTCGGTGCCCCTGAGTGCTCTGGTTGATGGATTATCGATCAATATGTACCTGCCCACAGAACCTTTGCTGGCTGGATTGCTTCTGCTTTACTTGGTGAAATACCTGAAGGGTGACCGCTTGGATATCAGGGTATTGCGACACCCTGTAACACTGGCTATCTACTTTCATCTGGCCTGGTTGTTTATTACCAGTATCACCAGTACCGATCCGCTGGTCTCCTTTAAGTACATGTTTTCCAGGTTCTGGTTTATTACGGGGTTCTACCTGCTGGCTTCCCAGATTTTCAGGCAGGAGAAGAAGATGTATACCTACCTCTGGCTGTTTATCATCGCCTTCACAGGAATTATCATTTATACCATCGTTAATCACGCACAGTACGGGCTGAACAACCAGATGATGGCACACAGCGTGTCGAAACCCTTCTACAATGACCATACCTCCTACGGAGCTGTGCTTGCATTCATCTTACCTGTACTGGTTGCTCTGTTTATGTTCATCAAACGGGAAGAAATCAACACCCGCTTTTTGATGGCCCTGCTTATTCTTCTGTTCGTTTTTGCAACGGTTATTTCCTATACCCGTGCCACCTGGGTGAGTATCCTGGGATCTCTCGGCATATGGGCGATCATCAGGTTGAGGATCAAGTTTGAGATTGTGTTGCTGGGAGCCATCCTTCTGGTGTCCTTCTTCTTTTCCATTCGCACCCAGCTGATGTTGAAACTGGAGCAGAACAGGGTGGAATCCTCGGGAGAGATCACAGAACATGTGCAGTCCATTTCCAATATCTCCACAGATCAGTCAAACCTGGAAAGGATCAACCGGTGGAGTTGTGCAATCAGGATGTGGAAAGATAAGCCACTGTTCGGATTTGGACCCGGAACCTACCAGTTTGAGTATGGCCGGTACCAGCGATCCTATGAGAAAACAAGAATCAGCACAGACTTCGGTACCATGGGAAATGCTCACAGCGAATACCTGGGCCCCCTTTCGGAAGCAGGGGTATTCGGTCTGCTCAGTATATTGCTGATCATCGGCACCACCATTTATACCGGGTTGCGGGTCCACTTTTCAGCAATGCGGCGATCCATCCGGATCTTTTCCCTGGCGGTGATGGTGGGATTGTTTTCTTACTACTTGCACGGGCTGCTCAACAATTTCCTGGATACAGATAAAGTGTCTGCGCTGTTCTGGGGGTACACCGCCATGATTGTGGCGATGGATGTCTATCACCGGCATTCCGGAGGCATGGTGGAACAGGAGGGATCCGATTAATCTTCAGTGAAACCGTTCTTTCCGGGAAATTCTGCCCCGATGATGGAGATGTCATCGAAAATGGAGGCAGATCCTTCCAGGATTTTCTGCTTTTCAATGATGGTCTGGATGTTGCCTTCGAGGGGATCCGTATTGGCAATCTCTTTTTCAAGGTCATCGGTCCCGGTTTCTATGGCTGCATCCTGGATCACCTCTACCAGTCCGTCCGTATAGCAGAACAATTTGGAAGGTTCATTCAGTTTGACGGTGGCTTCATTCACGAAAGGGAGTTCATCGAGCATACCCATACCCACACACCCACTGGAGAGGGGGGTCAGCCTCCCGGATTCCATTTCATAGAGCAGCGGTGGGTTGTGACCTGCATTTACATATTTTAATTCCCTGGTTGTGAAATGGTACCGTGCTATGAACAGGGTAATGAATTTCTCTCCTTTGGCGCTGTTCATCACTCTTTCATTCAGGCGGTGAAGCGTTTCAGTAAGGGTCTGACCGGCGGAATAGAGGGCCCGCAAATTGGCCTGGAAATTGGACATCAGAATGGCGGCCGAAATACCCTTGCCCGAGACATCCGCGATACAGAATCCAACCTCATCCCTGCTCAGCTGTATCACATCGTAATAATCCCCCCCCACATCAAAATGGGGATGATAGAATGCCTTCATCCGGATAAACGGATTGGCGGGCAATTTCTCTTTGGCGGGGATCAGCATGGTCTGCATTCTGCTGGCAAGTTCCATCTCTCTCTTGATCGCTTCCTGGCGAAGGGATTCCTGAAACAGACGCTTGTTTTCAATGGCCACCGTGATGATGTTTGACAGCGTCTGGATAAACCGCAGGTGCTTGATAATGGGGCTCACCCCTTCGCCCTCCTCCTCAATGTCACCAATCAGCACAAATGCAATGGCCTGATCTTTATGGGATACGGGGATCACAATATCAACCAGCTCCGGAAAGTGCTGTGGTTCTGAGGTAATAAAAGAAATCTCCTCGTAGGGTAACAGGTCGCGTTCCATGTTCACCTGTTGAAAAAAATCGTTTCCGAAACCGGAATTGAGCAGGCAATCCCACTTCTCAGAATATTTGAGAACTATGACTTTACCGATATCCAGGTCATCGGTCAGCAGCTTTTCATACCTGCGGATCAATTCACTGGTCGACACATTATCATTGATCGCCAGGGTAATATCCAACAACGCATTCAGTTTGAATGTGGAAAGTTTCAGTCGGTTGTCGGAAAATTTTCCCATGGTGAGGATGCAGGTGAAACGTTATTTTTTTACCCTTTCCGAATAGGACCGGTCGCGTGTATCCACTTTGATGATCTCCCCGGTTTCAATGAACAGGGGCACATTCACTGTGGCCCCGGTCTCCAGTTGTGCGGGTTTCGTAGCCGAAGTGGAGGCGGTGTTCCCTTTTTCTCCAGGTTCGGTATAGGTAACTTCAAGTGCTACAAATGGAGGTAAATCCACGTTCAGTGGAGTCTCGGTATCGGCATGTACCACGATCTCCACCGGCTGACCTTCTTTCATCAGGTCCGCATTTTCGATCATCTCCGGCTGAATGGATATCTGTTCAAAAGTTTCCAGGTGCATAAAATGAAAACCCACATCATCGGTATAGAGGAATTGGTGGGGCCTGCGCTCTACCCTGGCAGTATTTATTTTGACACCGGCCGAAAAGGTATTTTCGATCACCCTCCCTGTGGTGAGGCTTTTCAGTTTGGTCCTTACGAAAGCAGGGCCCTTCCCTGGTTTCACATGCTGAAACTGGACAATGGTGTAAAGGTCATCGTTGTATTCCAGACATAAACCGTTTCTAAAGTCAGCTGTTGTTGCCATACAATTGGATTAATGCATAAATATATCAATAAATAGATTCGAT
>Ga0209536_100002383_pt1 | contig 30640 bp, 33 predicted proteins | sample DeeMarSeWOR28_12_FD_187461 | JGI IMG/M metagenome (GOLD analysis project Ga0209536, IMG submission 187461) | Marine sediment microbial communities from White Oak River estuary, North Carolina - WOR-2-8_12 (SPAdes) (version 2) | ecosystem: Environmental > Aquatic > Marine > Intertidal zone >...
GGACGACGTGGAGCGGCTCGAGGAGCTGCTGCCGCCCTACTCGAGCTTCCAGCGCTGGGTGGGCCGGCGGCTGCGGAACATCCTCTGATCCGCCGCGAACCAAGGACAATCCGATGGCCGGGCCGGACCCGGCTCGTCATCCTCGGGTCGGCTGGCGCCCCTTCACCATCGCCACGAGCTCGCCGACCGAGCGGTGCTCCTCGAGGGGATGCCGGAGCGGGGCGTCGAGGTTGAGCCGGTAGCGGTTCCGGCGTCCTTCCCGGATCCGCTCGAGGATCCCTTCCGCCTCCAGGTCGGCGAGGATGAGGAGCACGGCCCGTTCCGTGATGCCCACGGCCTGCGCCAGATCGCGGAGACGGGCCCGGGGATCGCGGGAGAGGGCGACGAGAACGTGGCCGTGGTTGCTCAGGAAGGTCCATGCCCCCGATCTTGCTTTCGACTGCACGCGTGCCGGCATCGACGTTTCTCCTTGACGCACGAAATATGTTTCCTATAATACAGTTCGCGTTTAAAGATCGCCAGCCGCACAGGAGCATCGATACGTGACAGGGAGCCACACGCCCCTCGTGGGGATCATCATGGGAAGCGCTTCGGACTGGCCGACGTTGCGGCACGCGGCCGAGACACTGGAGTCGTTCGGCGTGCCGCACGAGCGCCGGGTGGTCTCCGCGCACCGCACGCCCGACGCGATGGCCGAGTATGCCCGGGGGGCGGAGGAGCGGGGCATTCGCGCGATCATCGCGGGGGCGGGAGGCGCCGCTCACCTGCCGGGCATGGTGGCCAGCCACACGACGGTGCCCGTGCTGGGCGTGCCGGTCGAGAGCCGCGTTCTCCGGGGCGTCGACTCCCTCCTCAGCATCGTGCAGATGCCCGCGGGGATCCCGGTGGGGACGCTCGCGATCGGGGACGCCGGAGCGAAGAACGCCGCTTTGCTCGCCGTGGGCATGCTCGCCACCACCGATCCGGAGCTTCGCGCTCGCCTGCGCCGCTTTCGTGAGGAGCAGGCGGCGGCCGCGCTCTCGTCGGTGCTCGATTGACGGCGCCGATCCTCCCCGGGGCCACCCTGGGCGTCCTCGGGGGTGGTCAGCTGGGGCGCATGTTCACGCTGGCGGCCCGGCGGATGGGCTACCGCGTCACGGTCTTCGCCCCCGATGATGACACGCCGGCGGGGCAGATCGCCTACGAGGAGGTGCGCGCGCCCTACGAGGACCTCGACGCGGTCCGGCGGTTCGCCTCGGGCGTATCGGTCGTCACGTTCGAGTTCGAGAACGTGCCCGCCGCGACCGCGGCCGCGGCGGCGGAGCGCGCGCCCGTGCGTCCGGCCGGGTCTCTGCTCCATGCCACGCAGCACCGGCAGCGCGAGAAAGACGCTCTCGTCGCCGCCGGCGTACCCGTGGTCCGCCATGCGATGATCGACACGAGCGATTCGCTCGCCCGAGCGATCCGGCATGTCGGGCTGCCAGCGATCCTCAAGACGGCGGCCTGGGGCTACGACGGAAAGGGCCAGGTCCGGGTCGAGAGCTCCACAGAGGCCCGGTCCGCGTGGGACACCCTCGGTCGAGGGCCCTGCGTGCTCGAGGCCGTCGCCCCGTTCGAACGGGAGATTTCGGTCGTGGGAGCGCGGGGCCTGGACGGGTCCGTCGCCCTGTACGAGCCGTTCGAGAACGTCCACGTGGACCACATCCTCGACCTGACGGTGTCTCCGGCCGAGCTTCCTTCCGCCGTCGCGGAGCGGGCGCGAGAGATCGCGCGCACACTCCTCGAGGCGTGGGAGGTCGTCGGTGTGATCTGCGTGGAGATGTTCCTGCTGCCGGACGGCGAGCTGGTGGTGAACGAAGTCGCGCCCCGCCCGCACAATTCTGGGCACCTCACCATCGACGCCCACGTGTGCAGCCAGTTCGAGCAGCAGGTGCGTGCGGTCTGCGGACTGCCCCTCGGTACGTGCGAAGCGTTGGCGCCGGGCGCGATGACCAACCTGCTCGGGGACCTGTGGCGGGAGGGTGCGCCCGACTGGGCCGCGGCGCTCGCGGTTCCGGGCGTGGCGCTGCACCTGTACGGGAAGGACCGGGCGCTGCCCGGACGGAAGATGGGGCACCTGACGGCGGTCGCCCGGACGACGGGAGAGGCACGGGAACGCGTGCTTCGGGCGCGGGAGACCGCGGCCCGGATTCTCGCGCCGGCGGGAAAAGACTGAATTGGACGTCTCCCTGATCCTCGGCAACCTGCTCACGCCGCCGATCCTGCTCTTCTTCCTCGGGATGGCGGCGACGCTGCTGAAGTCCGACCTGGACATCCCGCAGCCGGTAACGCGAGGGCTCTCCGTGTATCTCCTGTTCGCGATCGGGATGCATGGCGGGGTGGAGCTCGCGCGGAGCGGGTTTCAGCCCTCGACGCTGCTGCCGCTCGGGGCCGGCGTTCTGGCGAGCGCCCTGATGCCCGTGCTCGCCTTCGCGGTCCTGCGGCGAAGGGTGGGCGTCGACGATGCCGCCGCCATCGGCGCCACGTACGGATCGATCAGCGCGGTCACCTTCATCACCGCCGTGAGCTTCCTCGAACAGCTGGGCGAGGCGTACGGTGGGCACATGGTGGCCGCGATGGCGCTGATGGAGTCGCCCGCGATCCTGGTCGGCGTTCTGCTCGCGCGACGGTACGGTACCGGGGCGAACGGCGGAGGCGCTGCCGGAGCCGACGGCACCGAGCGCGGCATCGGCCCCCTGCTTCGCGAGGCGGTCCTCAACGGACCGGTGTTTCTCCTGATCGGCAGTCTCCTGGTCGGGCTGGTGACCGGGGAACGGGGCTGGGAGGCGGTCAAGCCGTTCGCCTACGATCCCTTCCGAGGGGTGCTCTGTCTGTTCCTGCTCGACATGGGGCTGATCGCGGCACGCAGACTCGACGCTCTGCGCGCCTCCGGTGCGTTCCTCGGGGCGTTCGCCCTGGTGGTGCCACTGCTCGCCGCGACCGGTGCCGTCGGAGCCTCGGCGGCGATGCGGCTGACGGTCGGAGACGCGCTTCTGTTCACGGTGCTGTGCGCCAGCGCCAGCTATATTGCCGTACCTGCTGCGATGCGGGTCGCGCTGCCGAAGGCGAATCCCAGCCTCTACCTGCCGATGTCCCTGGCGCTCACGTTCCCCTTCAACATCGCGCTCGGGATTCCGCTCTATTATGCCGTCATTACGGCGCTCTGGAGGTGACTTTGCAGACCGTTCAGAGGATCGAGATCGTAGTCGACGCGCCCCATGCCCGTCGCGTGATCGAGGTGCTCAAGGGACTCGGGCTCGAGGGCTATACGCTGATCCGGGGCGTTTCCGGCTCGGGGGAGCGTGGTGCGCAGCTCGGCGACGACATCACGGGCGTCTCGAACAACAACTACATCCTCACCACCTGTCCGCCGGAGAGGCTGGACGAGGTGACGGCAGCGCTCCGGCCGCTGCTGCGACGCTTCGGCGGCATCTGCCTCGTATCCGAGGCCCGGTGGCTCCCGCACTGACACGTTGCGAACGCTTCGCCCCGGCGGCTCGCTGAGCGGCTCGAAGACGCAGCCGGGATCCGGACGGCCGTCAAGGCGACCTGAGAAACGCGCCCGCCTGTTCGCGGGTGCTCGAATCCGGCTATCATGAAGCGAGTTCGACCACAGTCCGACGGTCTTGCGCTCTCTGGGAGTTCCGCATGTCCCGAATCGACCGGCAGTCCAGGGAACAGGTCACGCTTCCCGTCATCGGGTGGCGGGAATGGGCGGCGCTTCCGGATCTGGGCATCGACTTCATCAAGGTGAAGGTGGACACCGGCGCCCGGACCTCTTCGCTGCATGCCTTCGATCTGGTGGAGACGGTCCGCGACGGAATCGTCATCGTCGAGTTCATGATCCACCCGGAGCAACGCCGGGCGCACCCCGAGATTCCGGCGGAGCTTCCCCTCACGGCCCGACGACGGGTACGCGACTCCGGCGGCAGGTCGGAGCTGCGACCCGTGGTCGAGACCGAGATCTCCCTGCACGGCCGCCGCTGGCCCATTGAGTTGACGCTGACGCGACGGGATGCCATGGGATTCCGGATGCTGCTTGGCAGGCAGGCGATCCGTCATCGTTTCGTCGTGGACCCGGGCCGCTCGTATTGCGCCGGCAAGAGGACTCGAAAGGTGAGAAGGACAGGCAGATGAGCAGGCGATCCGCAGGATGAAACTCGCGATTCTCTCCCGGTCCCCGGGTTGCTACAGTACCCGGCGCCTGGTGGAGGCGGCCGAGGCGCGCGGCTTCGAGCACCGGGTGCTCGATACGCTGAAGTTCGCGATCGAGGTGGAGGAGGATGGCCCGGACCTCTACTACGCCTCGAAACGGCTGGAACCCTACGACGCGATCATCCCGCGGATCGGCGCGTCGATCACGAGCTTCGGCACGGCGGTCGTCCGTCAGTTCGAACAGCTGGACGTCTACACGCCCGCCTCGTCGAACGGAATCGCCAACTCCCGCGACAAGCTGCGCGCCCTCCAGATCCTCAGTCGCCACGAGATCGGGCTTCCGCACACCGCGTTCGTGCGGCGCAAGCAGGACGTGCTGCCCGCGATCGAACGGGTGGGCGGAGCGCCGGTGATCATCAAACTGCTCGAGGGAACCCAGGGTGTGGGCGTGATCCTCGCCGACTCGGTGAAGATCGCGGAGGCCATCATCGAGACGCTGCAGAGCACGAAACAGAATGTCCTGATCCAGAAGTTCGTGGGGGAGAGCGCCGGCAGGGACGTGCGGGCGTTCGTCGTCGGCGATCGGGTCGTCGCCGCGATGCGGCGCGTGGCCCAGGGAGGCGACTTCCGCAGCAACATGCACCGGGGAGGACTCGCGGAGGCGATGGATCTCGATCCCGCGTTCGCGGACACCGCGATTCGGTCCGCCCAGATTCTCGGGCTCAAGGTCGCTGGCGTGGACATGCTGGAGGGCAGGGATGGCCCCCAGGTGATGGAGGTGAATTCGTCGCCCGGACTGGAAGGGATCGAAACCGCCACGAAGCTGGATATCGCCGGCGCGATCATGGACTTCGTCGCGGGCCAGGTCAGCTTTCCCGAACTGGATGTGCGCCAGCGACTGTCGGTCAGCGCGAGCTACGGCGTGGCGGAGCTCCACCTCGGCGAGAATTCGATCCTCGCCGGCAAGGCGATCCAGGAGTCCGGGCTGCGGGATCGGGATATCGTCGTCCTGACGCTGCATCGGGGACACACGGTCATCCCGAACCCGCGGGGCACCCGCCTGCTGGAGCAGGACGACCGGCTGTTGTGCTTCGGGAAGCTGGAGGCGATGCGTGACCTGGTGCCGGCGCGGCGGTGGCGAAGACGGCCGAGGACGCGGCCGCTGGACACATCGATCGGAACGGCGGAGGACGAGTCCTGATGGGCCCGCGGAAGAAGAAGGACGTCGGCGCGTGGCCGGGGAGGAAAGTGAAGCCCGGCGAGACAGCCGACCTGAACCTGACGGTCAGCAAGAGCTATGCGGGAACCTCGGTGCGGGTCCCCGTGCACGTGTGGCGCGGAAAGAAGCCGGGTCCCTCCGTGTTCATCGCAGCCGCGGTGCACGGAGACGAGATCAACGGCACCGGAACCATCCGTCACATCATCCAGGAGCGCCCGTTCGAACTGCTGGCCGGCAGCCTCGTGCTCGTGCCGGTGATCAACATCCTGGCGTTCGAGCAGCTGTCCCGGTACTCGCCGGACCGGCGGGACCTGAATCGGTCGTTCCCGGGCCTGCGCCGGGGCAGTCTCACGAGCCGGCTCGCGCACGCGGTGTTCGACCATATCGTCACGCGATGCGACTACGGCATCGACCTTCATACGGCCGCGGTCCGGCGCACGAATTATCCGAACTCGCGGGCCGACATGGAGCAGGAGGCCACGGCGCGTCTGGCGACGCTGTTCGGCGCGGAACTGATCATCAACTCGCCCGGACCGGTCGGCAGTCTGCGCCGTTCGGCGGTCAAGGCCGGGTGCGCGACCGTGCTGCTGGAGGCCGGCGAGGTGTGGAAGGTGGAGCCATCCGTGGTCGAGTACGCGCTTCGCGGGATCCGGAACGTCCTGGTCGGGCTGGAGATGATCGAAGGGGAGATCGTCGAGCCGGAGTTCCGGGTCGTGGCCGAGGAGACGAAGTGGATGCGCGCCGAGAAAGGCGGATTCCTGAAGTTCCACGTGCACCCGGGCGACACGGTGGTCCACGACCAGCCGCTCGCCACGACGACCAGCCTGGCCGGACACAATCTGAATACGATCGTTGCGCCGCGGGACGGGATCGTCCTCAGCATGACCACGCTGCCGGCCGTGTCACCGGGGGATCCCGTCGCCCACCTGGCGTTTCCGAGCGAGCGGGCGTTCCGGAAGATGGAAAAGGCGATCGGCAAGCTGCCGGACGACAGTCTGCTCGCCCGGCTTCACGACGACCTGGCGAGCAACGTCCTGGTGTCGGAGCTCGACGAGCCGGAGGCTTGAGCCGAGGACCGCCTACGGTTCGAGATCTCGAATGCGGGCGATCATCTCTGCGGCGTTCCCGTTCTCCGGGTTGAGCTCGAGCGAACGTTCGTAGGCCGCGATCGCGGCTTCGAATTCTCCGAGCTCCGCCAACGCCTCTCCGTAGCTGTCCCAGGTGTTGAACGCCTCCGGGAAGACCCGGGTGTTGAGGGCGAACAGCTCCCGCGCGTGTGCGGTCCGGTCGGACTGGAGCAGCGCGTAGCCGATGGTGTTGACCTCCGCTTCGACGCGCCTCGGATCCACCTCCGACGCCAGCCGGCGGATTCCGGCTTCCGCCGCCTCGACATCCCCCGCCAGCAGGTCGATCGCCGCGCCCGCTACCGGGACCTGGATGTTCTCCTCGTCCTCCACGACCGCCATCAGGGCGTCGGCCTTCGACCGGTCGTCATCCGATGCGGCCACGACGGCCGCCAGGGCGACCGACTCCCGATCGGCGATGCCTGCCACGCGGCCTGCGAAGTCGCGGATGGGGAAGAACCTCCGGTGGCTGTCCTCTTCCACCAGCGAGCCGTCGGACTGCAGGTAGAGCTCGAAGGTGCCGCTCACCGGAGAGGTCTTCACCAGGTGCCCGTCGCCCGCCCGGAGCGACACGGAGGTCCACGCCGGCAGCCCGAGCGGAGCCGGCGGCATGGCGAACTCGCCCACGAACTCCTGGAGCCGGGCCGCCGGCACGGAAGTCGCGCCGGGATCCGGGTCGACCTCCAGCGGCTCCAGCCGCGGTCGTTCCGCCCGATCGCCGACCCTGGCATCCAGCACGCGGGCCATCAGGTCCTGAAGCGCGGCGGGTGGTGTGCCCTCGCCGACGTAGGTGTCGGCCCGGTTCACCATCACGATATCCAGGTCGGGGAACACGGCGATCATCTGGTTGCCGACCCCGAGCGCCGCGTACGCCCCGTATTCTTCGAACCGCGGATCGAGAAACACCCACCACATGAAACCGTAGCCCATGGTCGCCGTCTCCCGCTCTCCGTCGATCGAATACAGCGCCGAGCTGCGGCGCACCCAGTGCTCGGAGAGGATCCGCTCGTCGCCCCATGCGCCGTTCCGCGCGAACAGGAGACCGTAGCGCGCGGCATCCCGGGCGGACATCCGGAAGGGGTAGGCCGGGTACTTCGACTTGTCCCGCTCGTAGTGGTAGTAGCCGTCCGACAGCCGCCAGTCCTCCATCTGCAGCGGCCGGCCGAAGTAGCGGTCGAACGCCTCGAAGGTGTCGTCGCCCGTCTCCCGGGTCAGGATCGCGGCCAGGGTATTGAAGTCCCAGTTGTTGTAAGCGAAATAGCGGCCGGGTCCCTCGCTCCCGCGCGGACGGGAGTCCGTACGTCCCGCATAGGCGGCCGGGTGAAACACGCCGGACCGCGCCTTCAGCAGGTCCAGGATCCGGGCCTGCTTTTCCGACGCGAGCAGCGGGTCGGGCTCGTCGTCCAGTCCGAGGTCCGCGAGCGTCTTGTTCAGCTCGATGTCTCCCCGGTCCCAGTAGATCCCGTACAGGCCCGACAGAAAGCTCTTGCGGACCGAGTGGCACATGAACCGCCGGCCCACGTCGCCCCACGCGTCGACGATGGCCCCGTCCGAGACGATCAGAAAGGCGGAGGAGGGAAGCGATTCCCAGGCGGCTCGCGCCGCGTCCAGCTTCGCCGCGTCGAAGCCGGCTTCGACGGGGTCGGCGTATCGCATCCATTGCTCCGCCGGAACTCTCTGCGTCGCGTGCTGCGACAGAAGGGGACCGGGGAGCAGGACGAACAGCGCCGGGAGCAGAGCGACGCGGAGGCTCCGGTGGGTCGGCAGATGTGCGAGGCGCATCCCGTGATTCTCCTGTTTGAGCTCGTGCAGACGGCGCGGGTCGGACGGCGGATCCGTGCGCCCGTCGGGCCGGCCACGGGCTGCCTGCATCATCTACACCGGAAACGGGCCATTCGTTGAGCCCTTGCCCCCGAGGCCGCATCCCGATGAGGATAGGACCTTGAAACCAACGGAACGCGCCAAAAGGGGTGAAGGCAATTGCGGCGAGCACCAGGATTCGGGGGACTCACCGCGACGGTGCTGGTTCTCGCGGTGGGCACGGCGACAGCCTCGCGCTGGAGTTCCGGTCCCGGACCGGAGGAGCTGGTAGGGATCTGGCAGGTCGACCTCCGGCCGAGTCCGGACGCCGAGCCGTACCTGCAGGAATTCGTGGTCAGATCCATCGAGGGCAACGGTTTCGAGGGCTCGTTCTACGGGACGCCGGTCACCGAGGGCCGGCTCAACGTGGACTGGGGCGCGGTACGGTTCGCTTTCGTCACAGCCGATGGGTCGGGACCCTACAATCACTCCGGCGTCCTCCGCGAGGGTCGGCTGGAGGGCACGACGCACTCGCTCGGGCGCGACTTCCTGTCGTACTGGACCGCGACTCGGAAATAGTTGTCAGAAATGACAATAGGGCTATGCGTATAATCGATATTCGATATTCGTCGCTCCTCTCGTTCCTCGTCCTGGGCGCTGTCGTCGGACCCTGGACGTGGAGGCTGTTCGGACAGGAGCCGGTATCCCGCTGAGACTTCCTGCCGAGCATGACGGAAGCGGGTCTCAATCGAAGGAGAGAAGCGTGGGAAACTCTGTGCTCGAAGTCGGCGAGCCCGTGCACATCATCACGCGCCGGCTGTTCGACGGAGATGTCAGACGGCATTTCACCGGCCGTGTCACGGCTGCCGCGAACGACCTGGTTCGGGCCGAGGGCTGGGTGTTCGTATTCAACCGCGGCACGAACGAGTTCATCCGCAGATCGGAGCGCAGGACGCGGGTGTTCGCGCTGACGGACGCAGGAAACATCGTCAACGTCCTGCCGAGCGGGGTCGAGCCGGCGAACCTGCGCTACGAGTTCTCGGAGACGGGACTGCTGATCACGGACGGGATCGACTTCGCGGTGGACATCAACGAGTTCGGTCCCGCCACCTGATGCACATCTTCGTGGATGCCGATGCGTGTCCGGTCAAGGCCGAGACCTTCCGGGTGGCGAGGCGATACGGTCTCGAGGTGACGCTGGTCGCGAACTCGTGGCTTCGAACCCCCGCCGAACCGAACTTCCGGGTCGAGGTCGTGACGGACGGTTTCGATGCGGCAGACGACTGGATCGCGGAACGGGCAGGCCCGGAAGACATCGTGATCACGGCGGACATTCCGCTCGCGAGCCGCTGCCTGCAGGCAGGCGCGAAGGTGGTCGGTCCGACCGGACGACCGTTTACCGAGGAGAACATCGGAGCCGCGCTGGCGACTCGTGAACTGATGGCGGAACTGAGACTGAGCGGCGAGGCCTCCGGCGGTCCGCCGCCGATGGACAGGCGCGATCGCTCCCGGTTCCTGCAGCAGCTCGATGAGACCATCCAGTCGATTCGACGATCGGCGGAGCGCCGCTGACTCGATTCCCCCGCACGGAGAACGCACATGTCTGAAATGGCAGGAAAGGTGGCCCTCGTGACCGGCGCAAGCAGTGGAATCGGGCGCGCGACGGCGCTCGCCTTCGCGGCGAGTGGGGCTCGGGTCGCGCTGGCGGCCCGCCGCGAGGCGGAACTCGAGCAGCTGGCCTCCGAAATCGCGGCCCGCGGAGGAGAGGCGACCTTTGTCCGCACCGACGTGTCGGTAGCCGCCGACGTGCGCCGGATGGTGGCACACGCCGTCGAGGTGTTCGGGCGGCTCGACTTCGCGGTGAACAATGCGGGGATCGAGGGAGAATTCCAGGGGATCTCGGAGTTCTCGGAGGAAATGTGGGACCGCGTTCTCGACATCAACCTGAAGGGGACGTTTCTGTGCCTGAAGTACGAGGCCGCGGCGATGCTGGAAGCAGAGAATGGCGGGGCGATCGTGAACGTCGGGTCGGTAAACTCGTTCCTCGGCTTCGGCGGGGGCGCAGCCTACGTGGCCTCCAAGCACGGCCAGATCGGGCTCACGACGAGCGTGTCGGCCGAGCTGGCTCCGCAGGGGATCCGCGTCAACATCGTCTGTCCCGGCATCATCGATACGCCTATGCACCAGAGGCTCAGACAGGTGATCGGCGACGAAATCTATGATTCGATCGTCGGCGGAGGCGTCCACCTCGGTCGCAAGGGGAGGGCCGAGGAGATCGCGGACACGATCGTCTATCTCTGCTCGGATCGGGCGAGCTACATTACCGGAACCACGGTCACGCCCGATGGCGGATTCACCCTGACGATCTAGGATACGTCACGGCCGATTCGAGGGAGGGTTCCTGCGTTGGTCAATCTCCGCTGGCTCTGCTGGCTGCCGCTGGTGACCCTCGCCGCCACCGAGCTGTACGTCGACCAATTCGACGGCTGGGGCGCGTGGGCGGCGGCACCGGTGCTGCTCGTTCCCGGGATCGTCAGCCTGGTGGTCGTGCTGATCGGGTTGTACGACTGCCGCGCGGCGCACCGGGCCGGCCGTCTCGGCCTGGCCGGCCCGGTGTATACGATCATCGCGGGACTGCCGCTCGCCTGGCTGCTGGTTCGCCGATTCGTGGCGTAGCGGAAAGGGCCGCGGAATCCGGCGATACAACGGCAAAGGAGGCAGCGGTGGTCGATACGGGTCAGAAGAGCCGGGGAAGCTCGGAGGGGGCCGTCAAGGCGGGCATCGGTTTCGGAACCGCGCTCGCCATCGCGATCTCGTGGAGCGCCAACAAGTCGATCCTGTGGGCGATCCTGCACGGCGCGCTGTCCTGGTTCTACGTCATCTACTACGCGATCAAGTACCAGTGAACCGTCGGGCCCGACAGCGAGGTTCCGTCCTGCGCCCGGGGCGGAGCCGGCTCTCCGCACTGGTCCTGATGGCGGCCGCCGTGGCTTGTGGATCCGAACCCCCGCCCGACGCCGAGACGGTCGTCCTGGTGCATGGCCTGGGCAGGACTCCCGCTTCCATGGCCCTGCTCGCCGCGCGCATCGAAGAAGCCGGGTACCGGGTGGTCAACTTCGGGTATCCATCGCGCACGGAGCCGATCGAGGAGCTCGCGGCGCGGCTGGGCGACGAGCTGCGGCGCTGCTGCGCGGGACAGGAGGCCGAAGTGCACTTCGTCACCCACTCCATGGGAGGGGTGCTGGTGCGGAGCTATCTCGCCGAGCGGCCCGAGCCCCACAGGGGTCGGGTCGTGATGCTCAGCCCGCCGAACCAGGGCAGCGAGATCGTGGATGCCTTCTCCGACTCTCCCCGGCTTCAGGCCTTGCTCGGCCCGGCGGGCGCGAGGCTGGGAACCGACCCGACCGGCATCGCGCACGAACTTCCGCCCGTCAGCTTCGACCTCGGGATCATCACGGGCAACGCGAGCCTCAATCCGATCGGTTCGTGGCTGATTCCGGGGCCGGATGACGGCAAGGTCGGGGTGCGACGTGCGATGGTGGAAGGCGCGGACGACTTCCTCGTGGTGCCGTCGAGCCACACCTTCATCATGAACGACCCGGGAGTGGCCGATCAGACGGTCAGCTTCCTCGAGTCCGGAGCGTTCCGCGGCGCCCCGCGAATGCCCAGCTCCTACCTGTACGTCTGGGCGGGCGCCGAGAACGAGGAGGACAGCGACTTCCTGGCGGTGATCGATGTCGATCCCGGCAGCCCGCACTATGGGGAGATCCGGGCCAGCGTGCCCGTCGGGCTGAAGGGCGGGGCGCATCATTCGGAACATGTGATGCCGGAAGGCGACACGCTGTTCGTCAACGCGTTCGCGGGCGGCGCGTCGTTTCTCATCGACCTGTCGGACCCGCTGGCCCCTGCCGTTGCCGGGGCGTTCCGGAACGTCGGCGAATACACCTATCCGCACACCTTCGAACGGCTACCCGGCGGCAACGTGCTCGCGACCTTCCAGACCAAGGGGGAAGGGAACGAGGTCGCGGGCGGCCTGGTCGAATTCTCGCCGGACGGCACGGTCGTGCGCGTGTCCGATGCGGCGGACCCCGTCGATCCGGAGCTCCGCGCCTACAGCGTCACTCCGATACCCGCCATCGGCCGTGCGGTGAGCTCTACATCCGACATGCATGCGGTGCACGTCGGGACATCTTTCCAGGTCTGGCGATTGTCCGATCTCGCTCTGCTCCGCACGGTGCCGCTTCCCGAAGGACCGCGCGGGACGGAGCACCGGGACCCGGCGGAAGTCCGCCTGCTCGCCGACAGCACGACGGCAATGATGAGCACCTTCACCTGCGCGCTGTATCTGCTGCACGACCTGGCCACCAACGAGCCCCGGGCGGAGCTCGTGTACTCGCTGCCCTGGGAGAGCTACGACACGGACGAGTGCGGGATTCCAGTGTCCAGGGGAAGGTTCTGGGTGCAGACGTACGCCCACTCCGAAGGGTCCGCGCTGGTCTCGCTCGATATTTCGGATCCATCGCGCCCGGTCGAAGCGGACCGTCTCACGCTCGAGGACGCGTGGTGGCCGCACTGGATGTCGCTCGAGCCCCGTGGCGATCGGATCGTGGTGACGAGCGGACCGGGAGCCACCCTGTATCGCGTGCTGCTGGTCCGGCTCGATCCGGACACCGGGCAGCTGACGCTCGACGAGTCGTTCCGCGACCCGGGCTCCGGCGTGCCGGGCGTGAGCTTCGCGCGAACGACCTGGCCGCACGGCGAAGCCGGTCCGGCGAGACCGCACGGGGCGGTATTCTCGCGACCCGCGGACCCGCGAGGTGCCAATACGAATTAGGAAAGCGGGGGAGACTGGTCGATCCCGATCGAGGGTGCGACTGTGTCATTGGATCGGAGACCTACACGAGCACCAAGCAAGGCAGGTATGCGATGAGTGAGTTGAGATTGTCGGTGCGCTGCGACATCCACGAGGGCAAGCTGGACGATTTTCGCGCGGTGGCGGCCGCCTGCATGGAGAGCGTCCGCACGAAAGACACGGGCACGCTGCAGTACGACTGGTTCCTCAACGACGCCGGGACGAAGTGCGTGATACTGGAGCGCTACGGGAGCTCCGATGCCTTGCTTGAGCACATTGCCAATCTGGGGGAGATCTTCGTGGCGCTGCTGGCCACCTGCGAGCTCAAGGCGGATGTGTTCGGAAATCCGTCCGACGAGCTTCTCGCGGCCACCGCCGCCATCCCGACCCGCATCTACCGGTACTACCAGGGACTGTAGGCCTTCAGCGTGAAGGCATTGCGTCTGCTGGACCGACACTCCCCGGGTGCTTCGAGCCCTGCCGGGCCCGCTGCGAGGCGGGAATCGCGCGTTGCGGGACCGCTGGTCATCGGCGTGCTGGTGATTTCGGGGTTTTTCCCACCGAGCCGGGGCGTCGCCCAGGAAGCGGAAGTTTCGCCGATTCCTTCGCAGTCGGGTCAGTTGATCGTGGTCGTCTCGTCCTCGTTCGAGGCGAATACCGGCATCCTGCAGCGATTCGAGCGCGCGGCGGGCGATCCGGACTGGCTGCCCGTGGGCGAACCGACCGGCGTCACGCTCGGCCGAAACGGACTCGGACTGGGCGTCGGACTGCACCGGATCGAGCGGGCTGACATGCCGATCAAGCGCGAAGGGGATGGCAAGAGCCCTGCGGGAGTCTTTCGACTGAGTTCCGCATTCGGGTACGCGCCGGCCGACCGGATCGGCGATCTGTCGATTCCCTACACGCGGGTCACGGATCGTCTGGAGTGTGTGGACGACGTGAACTCGGCCTGGTACAACCGGATCGTCGATCGCGACGAGGCCGACCCGGTCGATTGGCAGTCTTCGGAGCAGATGCTGATGGACGGGATCTGGTACGAGACGGGAATCGTCGTGGACCACAATGCGGACCCGGTCCGGCCCGGTGCCGGGTCCTGCATCTTCCTGCACAACTGGACGGGTCCGGCCGACACCACCGCGGGCTGCACGGCCATGGCACCCGAGGTGCTCACCCGGATGGTGCGCTGGATCGACGTGTCTCGAGAACCGGTTCTGGTGCAACTCACGGAGTCGATGTATGCAGAGCATGCGGCTGGTTGGGGGCTGCCGGCGGTTCGGAGCGTCAATGACTGAGGCTGTCGGGAGCGCGCTCCGAGCCGTCGCAGGGCCGCGCTGCGCGATCGGGCTGGTCGCGCTCGTCACTTTCGCGGTGGGGTCCGGAGGGCTTTCGGCCCAGACGATCCCCGAGTTTCCGGACGCCGATCGCCCTGCACGCGTCGCGCAAACGGCCGCCGTCGTGGACTCGCTGTTCCGGGCGCACGCGGAGCGCGAGCATCTTCCCGGGTTCGCGTACGGCGTCGTCGTAGACGGAGACCTGGTCTACTCCGGCGCATTCGGCATGGCGAACCTGGAGAAGCGCACACCCGCCAGCACGCGCACGCTGTTCCGCATCGCATCGATGAGCAAGTCGTTCACCGCGATGGCGATCCTGCAGCTGCGGGATGCCGGGCGACTCTCGCTGGATGACCCGGTCTCCGACTACGTGCCCGAAGTCGCGTCGCTGGATCTGCTCACCTCCGACTCGCCGGCGATCACGATTCGGCACCTGCTCACGCATTCCGCGGGGTTCCCGGAAGACAACCCCTGGGGGGACCGGCAGCTGGCGGAGTCGGACGAGATGCTGCGGGATCTCGTCGCGGCGGGAGTGTCGTTCGCCAACGCCCCGGGCGTCGCGTACGAGTACAGCAATCTCGGCTTCGCGCTGCTCGGACAGATCGTGCAGGCGGTCTCGGGCAGGAGCCTGCCCGAGTACACGCGAGAGGCGATCTTCGCGCCCCTGGAGATGAACGCGACGGCGTGGGAATTCGACCGTATTCCTGCCGAGGACCTGGCCCTCGGCTATATGTGGCAGGACGGGGCGTGGGTCAACGTGCCGCTGGAGCACCATGGGTCGTTCGGCGCGATGGGCGGACTGTTCACCTCGATCGAGGACTTCGCCGGCTACGTGGCACTGCACCTGTCGGCCTCACCGCCCCGGAACACGGCCGACCGGGGGCCGCTGCGACGCAGTTCGCTCCGGGAGATGCAGCAGGCCTGGAGGTTTGCGGCCCTGATGCCGGACTTCACCTGGCCCGACGGGCGCTCGTGTCCCTCCGCTCGGGCCTATGGCTACGGGCTCAGATGGCAGGAGGACTGCGCGGGACGGGTGATGATCGGTCACAGCGGCGGGCTGCCGGGATTCGGGAGCAACTGGGTGATGCTGCCGGAATACGGCCTGGCGGTGATGTCCTTCGACAACCGCACGTACGGCGGTACGAGCGAGATCAACCTCGCGGTGGTGGACACCATCGTTGCGCTCGCCGGGCTGCGGCCGAGGCAGCTGGAGCCGACGCCGATCCTGGTCCAGCGCCGGGACGAGCTCGTCTCGTTCCTCCCGGACTGGACAGGCGCAGAGGAGTCCGACACCTTCGCCGGGAATTTCTTCATGGACAACCGGGTGAGCGATCTCGCGGCCCACGACCGCGCGCTGTTCGAACAGGCAGGCGAGATTCGATCCGTCGGGCCCGTGGCGCCGCTCAATCAGCTCCGCGGGACGTTCGTCCTGGACGGAGAGAAGCGCGACATCGAGGTGTTCTTCACGTTGTCGCCGGAGACGGTGCCCGGGATTCAACTGGTTCGGACTCGGCTGCTGCCGCCATGAGCCTGCTCTTGCATGGGTTCCGGCGCCGGATTCATAGTAGACTGCCGCTGCGGCCCCGCTGAAGACCGCAGTTCCATCAGCACGACTACCAGCGTGGGGGGTCCTTCGTGCCCGAAAACGGATTCGTCGACTACTACGAGATCCTGCAGCTCGGCCAGAACGCCGACAGCGAGACCATCGAGCGTGTCTTCCGACTGCTCGCGAAGCGCTACCACCCGGACAATTCGGACTCGGGAGACGAGGCGGCCTTCCGGCTCGTGCACGACGCCTACGAGGTTCTGATCGATCCGGAGGAACGGGCGAAGTACGACGTCCGCTACGACGAGAATCGCAGCATCAACTGGAAGATCTTCGAGCAGAGTGCGGCAATGGGTGGCCAGGAGGAGGACCGCCGGATCTTCCGTGGCGTTCTCTCGCTGCTGTACGCGGCCCGCCGGAAGAATCCCCGATCGGGTGGACTGGGCTCCGTGGACCTCGAACGGATGCTGGGAGTGCCGCGCGAGCACCTGGAGTTTCCGAACTGGTATCTGAAGAAGAAGGGCTGGATCGAAGTGCTCGACTCGGGCCAGTTCGCCATCACGGTGGAAGGCATCGACACGATCCAGGCCGAGCAACTGGCGGTACCGCATGACCGGCTGCTGGAGGAGGGCCCCGGACGCGAGCCGCAGGCTGGCGAGCCGCCCGGATCCGAACCGGTGCAGGGCCCTGCGGAGCCGGCCGGAGCGCCGCAGCCCGCAGAAGCCGAGGCCGAGCGGCCCCGGCCGGTCTGGGACAGGACCGACCCGCCCCGCTGAGGAGTCTGGCACTTACCTTGCTTCTCTACCCCCTCGACAGTGGAAACGGAGGCTTCCGCCGGGTCGTACCGGAAGTCGCCGGACATCAGGAAACGTTGATTTTCCGGGGGGTGACGAGATGTCGGACAGAGCTTTCGTCGATTTCTACGGGGTGTTGCAGCTGAGCCAGAGCGCGGACTCGGAGACCATCGAACGCGTCTACCGGCTGCTGGCCAAGCGATATCATCCCGACAACTCGGAATCCGGCGACGCGGAGAAGTTTCGCGAAGTCCACGCCGCGTACGAAGTCCTGATGGACCCCGATTCGCGATCCGAGTTCGATCGATCGTTCGAGCGGCATTCCCGCGAGTGCGCACAGACGTTCGACCATAAGTCCGCCGTGATTAGCGAGCAGACCGATCGCAGGATCTTCGATGGCGTGCTGCGGCTGCTGTTCACGGCCCGCCGAAGGAATCCGACGGGGGGCGGACTGGGATCCGTGGATCTGGAACGGATGCTGGGCGTTCCCTGCGACGAGCTCGAGTTCCCGACCTGGTATCTGAAGCGGAAGGGGTGGATCGAGGTGCTGGACTCCGGCCAGTTCGCGATCACGGTGGAGGGGATCGATTCGCTCATGCGGACCGGTCGGCCGCTGGCCGACCCGCGGATGATCGCCGGTGCGATTTCCACGGACCGCGTGCGGAAAGCAAGCAAGGCCGAGGCAGCCTGAGCCCAGTGTAGCGCCGATCCCGCGGCGCGGCGGCACGGGGTCTTTCCCCCGTGCCCGGGATTCGTCAGCTTAACTGGATGCGCCGATTCACGTTTGTCGCGCTCATCGTCCTGGCCGTCGGTGAGTCATGGAGCCCGGTCCCCCTGGGCGCTCAGCAACCGATTCTGGCTCCGGGTTTCCCGGGACCGTCAGAAGCGAGCCTGGAAGACGTCGCGCCGGAAGCCGATAAGGGCCCGGAGTCTCCGGATCTCACTGCCTGGCAGCCGCCGTCCCCGAACCTGCCCCGAGCGCTGGTAGGCGTCTCCGCCGTCAACGTCCTCGCGATCGGAATCAACATCCTGTGGAGAGACGAGCCGGCGACGAACCCCGGATCCTGGTGGGACAACATCAACGGCGGCTGGGAATGGGACCCGAACCCAATCCGGGTCAATTCATTCGAGCATCCGTGGGCCGGGGCGGCGTATTACAACGTCTCCCGGGCGAACGGCCTCTCGGTGTACGCCTCGATGCCGCTTACCCTTGCCGGAAGCCTGATGTGGGAACTGGTCGGCGAGCCGCGTCCCCCCTCCACGAACGACCTGGTGACGACGACGCTCGGCGGTGTCGTACTGGGTGAGCCGCTGCGACTGATGTCGCTGGAGCTGCTCGACAACCAGGCGGCCGGGTTTAACCGCTTCCTGCGCGAAGCGACCGTGTTCGTATTTAATCCAGGACTCGGTCTGGACCGGTTGACGCGAGGCCAGTCGTGGGCTTCCGGCGCCAATCCGCCTGCCCGCGGGACCGTACCGATCCGGACGGGCGCACTGTTCGGCGCGACTCGGCTCACGCCCGGCGATGATAACCCGGGCGAGGAAGCGGACGCCGGAATCCTGCGACTGGACATCGAGTTTGGAGACCCGTTCGCTACGGAAGACTACGCTACGTTCTCGTCGTTCGCCGGCACCGTCGAGTTCTCGTCGCTGTCCGCCGTCCTGACCCGTCTGAGCGTGCGAGGCCTGCTCACTCCGATCGGACGACGCGCAGTGGCGAGTGACAACGTCACCGGAGTATTCCTGGACTTCGACTATCGTTGGGATGGCCGGGTCGGTTTCGCGCTGCAGAGCGCCGGACTCGGCCTGCTCTCCAGGTTCGGCGGGGACGCCTGGAAGCTGCGCACCGATCTGAGCGGCGAGCTGGTCCCCCTGCTGGCCAGCACGGATCGCTGGTCCCGGGAAGCGATCGGCCGCTATTACGAGTTCGGCACCGGTTTCGGAGTCCGCGCGGGCGCCGGGCTCGAACATCGGCAGTCCATGCTGCTCTCGGCGAGTCTGCGGGCATACTGGACGGCGACGCTGAACGGGGCCTCGTCCAGCAAGCTGGTTCAGCTGGCCGAGTTCGAAGCGAGATCGCCGGCCCTCGGGCCCCTGTCGCTCGGGGCGGCTCTTCGCCTGTACCGGCAGAACAGCCGATACGATGATCGACCTTCGGGGTCCGAATCGATGTCGAGCGTGTCCGTCTTCCTGTCCATGGTGAACTGAGGAGATTCTACCTTGACTGCCGAGTACAGCGCGCGGAGGCCTGTCGTGGGCCTCGTTCTATGGCTGGCCGCGACCCTGGCCGCCGGCTTCGTCGGCTCGCAGTTCCCCCCGGATGCGTGGTACCAGGCGCTTGCGAAACCGAGCTGGAATCCGCCGAATTCCGTGTTCGGGCCGGTGTGGACCACGTTGTACGTGCTGATGGGGATATCGGCATGGCTGGTCTGGAGGAAGGAAGGATTCGGCGGCGCCCGAACCGCGCTGACGCTGTTCGGGATCCAGCTCCTGCTCAACGCCCTGTGGTCCTGGCTGTTCTTCGGTCTGCACGCGCCCGGTCTGGCGTTCGCGGAGATGCTGGTCCTGTGGGCCGTGATTCTCGCGACCCTGCTGTCGTTCTGGAAGATATCGAGGCTGGCCGGAGCTCTGCTTGTCCCGTACCTGCTGTGGGTGAGCTTTGCCGCCATGCTCAACCTGCAGATCTGGCGGCTCAATCTATAGGCGGGCGTCGACGCAGTCCGCCGAACAACCTGCGCAGGACCCCGGGCCTGTCCTCGGAGTCGAGCAGTAGCAGGAGATCCGGGACGACCTGGCCCGGCCTGGCCGCAGGCACGGGTGTCGCGACGGGGGCCTGTCTCGACCTTTCGACGGAAGGAGATTCAGTCCTCGGCACGTCTCCCGTTTCTCCATCTCCGTCGGAGTTCCGCGACGCGACTTCGACGGGGACGGGGAGGGCGGGTCCGGCTGCACGGGGATCCTCCATCGCGGAGCCGTTGGACTCGAACTGCCGCGCCTTCTGGAACAGCTCCCGCTCGCGTGCTTCGTACTCGCTGATCTGCCCGAGAATCGACTCGAACTCCGCCTCTCCCTGCGCGACGAGATCTTCGGCCCGCGCCTCGGCCTCGCGGATGATCTGGTCGGCTTTTGCCCTCGCATCGGCAAGGATCTGGCCGGCCTGTTCCGTCTCTTCGTCTTCCCGCAGCCGGAGCTCCCGAAGCGCCGATTCGAACTCCTCCCGCCCCTGTTCCGAAAGGCGCCCGGCCTCCTCCTCGGCTTCGGCCAGCAGGGCCTGCGCCTGGGCCCGCGCCTCGGCCAGCAGTTCCTCGGCCTGCTTTTCGGCCACGCTCCTTCGTTCGGCGACTTCCTCCGCCGCCCTCTCCAGCTTGCGCGCCTTCACGGTCCGCGCCGACTGGCGCTCCACTGTCAGGCGCTTGTGACTCTCGGCCATCAGGCGAGACAGCTCCTGCTCGGCACGATTCCGCGCGCTCTGCAGCTCGGTGACTTTCAGGGTCAGGAGACGCTCCGCGTCCTGACGTTTGCGGAGCTCTTCGAGGGCGGCGTCCAGCTCCTGCTGCATCTCGACGAGTCCGGGTTCCTGAACGGTCTCCAGCGTCGCGTGCTTCGACTTCTTCTCGTTTACCAGCCCGGTGAGAATCTGGTACTGGCGTTCCACGCTGTCCGCCCGCTTCTCGATCGCGGCGGCCTCGGAGGCCAGCTGTTTCCGCCGGTCCTCGAGTTCCCCTCGGCCCGACTCGATCTCCTGGGACGCGGCGACGATCGCGGCGGCGCGTCGGCGATTGCGGGCGGACTCGAGGATGGCGGCGGGCACGAGAATGGCCGTGAGGGCAATGCACGCGATCACGGCCCATGATCCCCAGCCGAGCAGCAGGGCGGCCACGCCCGTGCCGATGATCCCGATCGCAGCGCCTCCCATGGCAAGGATCATCCACATGGACGACTCTTCCTCCGCCTCGTCAGAAGCTCGCGGCATCCGTTCGATCCCCCAGCCTTTCCGTGCCGAGTCCAGCCAGCCCGTGATCTGCAGCAGTGTTCGACCCTCGAATATGGGTGTTGTGCCATCGACTCCGAAACCCGACCGCTTTCGATGCAAGCCAGGTTCCCGCGCTGATCGGGCCCTCCTAATCGGTTGTGGTCCAGACACCTGTGCGACTGCGGATCCGCCGGTGGAGGCGATCTGTTGCGCGTGGACCACGCCCCGCGGGGCCGACTGGAGTGCGTGGTCCACGGGTGCGCCGTGGCGCCGGGACCCGCAGATTGGCGTCGAGTGAAGATCGAGGTTCACCCTGACGGCGTGATTCGAAATGCCTGACAGACCACCGCCGGCGTCGGAGGCGCTGCAGCGACTCACAGAGGGGAATCTCCGTTTCGTCCGACAGATGAGCGACCCGGAGAGTAGACCGACCGTTGCGGGAAGACTGGCGCTGCTGGAAGGTCAGAGCCCGATCGCGGTCGTCCTGGGGTGTTCGGATTCGCGCGTCCCGGTGGAGATCGTCTTCGACCAGAACCTCGGGGACCTGTTCGTGATCCGGGTCGTGGGAAACATCATCGCGCCCTCGCTGGTCGGCAGCGTGGAATTCGCGGCATCGAAGTTCGGAACGCGCCTCGTCGTAGTCCTAGGGCATTCCAGTTGTGGAGCGGTGATCTCCACGATCGAAGAGCTGCGGCTCGCTCCCGGGTCGCAGTCTCCGAACCTGAAGGCGATCGTAGACAGAATCCGGCCGCACGTGGAAGGCGTGCTGGCGGCCACGGACGCCTCGAGCGACTTCCAGGAGGTCGTGTCGGCTGCCGTGCGGGCCAACATCTCCGCGTCGGTCGCCGAGCTGCGGGCGGGATCCGAGATCCTCGCGGACCTGATCGCCAACCACGGGCTGCAGGTCGTCGGTGCGGAGTATTCCCTCGAGAGCGGGATCGTGACGTTCCTGGACTCCGACAGCTGAACGACGTCAGATCCGGCTGAGAGCCCGCCGGAAGTCATCGACAAGGTCGTCCGTGCCCTCGATGCCCACGGAGAGCCGGATCAGTCCGTCGGACACTCCCACCGCCGAGCGCTCCTGCGGGGTCAATCCGGCGTGCGAGGTGGCGGCCGGCCGGGTGACGAGCGACTCCACGCCTCCGAGGCTGGGCGCGATGACGGGAATGCGCAGCTCCGATTCCAGACGCCCCGCCGCACGAGCGCCGTCCGCCAACTCGAAACTCAGCATACCTCCGAAGCCGTCGAACAGTCTCCGCGCCCGCTCGTGCCCGGAATTGGAGGCGAGCCCGGGATAATTGACGCGGATCACCGCCGGGTGTTCCTCCAGGACCCCTGCCAGGGCGAGCGCACTGACGTTCTGCTGCCGTACCCGCACCGCCAGCGTCTTGAGTCCCCGGTGCAGCAGGAAGCAGGCGTGGGCATCCAGCGAGCCCCCCAGGTAGTTCATCATCTTCTTGACCTTCGCCACCAGATCTCTCCTTCCGATCACGACTCCGCACACGATGTCCGAGTGGCCATTCAGGTATTTGGTCCCGCTGTGCAGGGACAGGTCGAACCCGATTTCGGCCGGCCTGAAGTTGATCGGACTGGCGAAGGTGTTGTCGATGACCGAGATGAGACCGTGCTCCCGGGCGAAAGCCACCACGGCTTCGAGGTCGGCGACCTGGACGAGCGGATTGGTGATCGTCTCGAAGTAGATCATCTTCGTCTCCGGCCTGAGGGACCGGGCCCACCCGCCCGGGTCATCGCCATTCACGAAGTCGCAGCTCAGGCCATGCCGCCCGAACTCCCGCTGCGCGTAGTCGTAGGTCCCCCCGTAGAGACAGTCCTGGAAGATCACGTGGTCGCCCGCCGAGAGCAGGGAATGGAAGATCGTCGTGATCGACGCCATGCCGCTGCTCGAGACCACGGCCGCCTCGGCCGACTCCAGCGCGGCCAGCTTCGCGCCGAGTACCGTGTGATTCGGTGAGTTGCTCAGCCGCATGTACTTGATGTCGTGATACTCCTCGCCTTCCATCGACTCGAAATTCACGGATTGAAATATCGGGAGCACCACCGCTCCCTCGATGCCGGGCCGGATCTCACCCGCGTGAATGAGCTTCGTGTCGATCGTGGGCTCGCGGTCGTTCATCATCGTTCTCCCGGTTGTTTCGGTTGGGTGTCCCGGCAGGATACTCGATCCGGAAGGTTCCGTGAATGCCCCGGACGATGCGATACTCCGACTCGGCGAGCGAAAGTCGATGGCCTTCAAGCTGGATGGAGACGCAGTGAGTAGAATGAAGGGGAGTCCGGAGATTTCCGGCGGGCGCCGGGCCGGTACGGCCGCACTCCGGGACGCGGCGGCGAGTGCGGCAACGCGCGCCCCCGGTGTTTCGGCCTGGTCGGTGGGCATGCACGTCCACCACTGCTGCCTTTCTACCATCGCGGTCTGCCGTTCCTTATGCGCCTCGCGGCCGCCGGTCCCCGCGAGAAAGTTCTCGCCGGTCCGCGAGCTGATCTTCCTGACGGGCCGGATTCCGAGAGGACGAGGCACCTCTCCCGACGGGGTACTGCCGAGGGACGACATGCCCGCTACGGAGCTTCTGCTGGTGCTTGACGAGGCGGACCGGCAGCGGGAACTGGCGAGACAGGCACCTTCGGACGCGTGGTTCGAGCACTTCGCGTTCGGACCGATGAATCGTGATCGGACGTTGAAGTTCCTCGAAATACACGACGCCCACCACGCTCGAATCGTCGCCGATATCCTGGCGGCCTCCGACTCCTCCAATTCCGGGTGATAGTGTGAGAGTATTCGTCATCGGTGCCTCAGGCACGATCGGACGGGCCGTCACGGCCGAGCTCGAGCCCCGCCACGAGGTGATCACGGGGGGGCGCCACTCCGGCGACGTGCGACTGGACATCTACGATAGTGCGTCGATTCGATCGGCCTTTGCGGAGTTGCAGGTCGTGGATGCCGTGGTCTCCGCGACCGGAGGCGTCAGGTTCGGGCCTTTCGAGGAACTGGAAGCCGCCGACTATGTGATGAGCCTGCGGAACAAGCTCATGGGCCAGGTCAACCTGGTCCTGATCGGTCGGGAACACGTGTCGGAGCGCGGTTCGTTCACGCTGACCAGCGGAGTCCTGGACCGTGAGCCGATCATCGGGGGCACGGCCGCCTCGATGGTGAACGGAGGAATCAACGCGTTCGTGCTCGCTGCGTCGATCGAGATGCCGGCGGGCCAGCGGATCAACGCCGTCAGTCCCGGAGTCATTCGGGAAGCCATGGATCAGTACGGGTCGTGGTTCCGCGGATTCGAACCGGTGTCGGCCCGGCGGGCTGCACTGGCGTATTCGAGGAGCGTCGAAGGCGCCCGAACCGGGCAGGTGTTCCGTGTGGGGTGAGCGGAATCCGGCGCCACCGTTCCTGGCCGCCATGCTGGCGCTGCTGGCGATTCTGCCTGCCGACCGGGCGTCGCGCGAGTCGTCTCCGGTCCGGGCGCCCTATCTCGTGGTGCTCGGAATTGCGCAGGATGGGGGCGTACCCCAGGCAGGCTCGCGCGATGACCCGGCATGGACGAATCCCGGACTGCGCCGGCTCGTCGTCAGCCTCGGCCTGGTCGATCCGGCCACCGGCCGGCGCTGGATGTTCGAGGCGACACCCGATTTCCGGGAACAGCTGCACAGACTGAATCGGGTCGCGCCGTCCGAGTCCGTGCCCGGACTCGACGGGATCTTCCTGACGCATGCACACATCGGGCACTACACCGGGCTGATCTTCCTCGGCCACGAGTCGCTGGGAGCTTCGGGCGTGCCCGTCTACGCCATGCCGAGAATGGCGGACTTCCTGGAACGGAACGGCCCCTGGAGCCAGCTGGTGCGGTACGAGAACATCGAGCTGCGCGCTCTGGCGGCCGGGTCGGCCGTCGAACTGGGCGACGGGCTTCGGGTGACGCCGTTTTCCGTTCCGCACCGGCAGGAGTATGCCGAGGTCGTCGGCTACCGGATCGAAGGTCCGAACCGGTCCGCACTGTTCCTTCCCGATGTCGACAGCTGGCAGGAGATGGACGAGGCAGGCTCGCGGATCGAAGACCTGATCGCTTCGGTGGACGTGGCGTACATCGATGCCACCTTCTACGCGAACGGCGAGATCGCGGGCCGAGACATGTCGGGTTTTCCCCACCCGTTCATCGCGCAGAGCATGGAACGCTTTTCGTCCCTGCCGTCGGCGGAACGGAACAAGATCCGCTTCATTCACCTCAACCATACGAATCCGGCGCTGCGGGAAGGGGAGGAGCGGCTGAAGATCGAGACCGGCGGCTTCCAGGTGGCGAAGGAAGGCGAGCTGTTCGAGCTGTGACCCCGGCCGCCGGTCGGTGCAGAGCGCGCCCGGACCGATTCGCGGGCCGAGGGTTCGACCGGGAAATGAGGCTACGAGACGAAGGCGTCCGTCTGGCCCGCCTCCAGCTCGAGCAGCCGTTTCTTCCGCCACAGCCCTCCGCCGTAGCCGGTGAGCGTGCCATCCGACCCGATCACCCGGTGGCAGGGAATGACGATCGCGATCCGGTTGTCGCCGTTGGCCCGCGCGACGGCCCGAACCGCCGTGGGGCGACCGATCCGTCGAGCGATCTCGCCGTACGACACAGTGGTGCCGTATGGGATCTCACGCAGCGACTGCCATACCTGACGCTGAAACTCGGTGCCCGGCGCATTCAGAGGCACGTCGAATCGGGTCAGTCGCCGGTCGAAGTATGCACCGAGCTCCCGCTTCATCTCCGCGGTCACGTGGTTGGACCCCGGCAGAAGTGCACAATTCAGCCGGCGGCGCACGCGCACGAGCTGGGATTCCAGCATACGCCGATCGATGAACTCGAGCAGGCAGACGGCATCATCGGTGCCACCGACGAGCATCGGCCCGAGCGGCGTGAGCACGCGAGTGACCCGGACGACCCGATCGGCCGAAACCGAGGTCGGCGGCTCGCCCAGCAGCTTGCGGAACGCTTCCTGGAATCCGCTCAGCGACTCGTACCCCTGGGCGAACGCCGATCGCGACACCTCTTCCCCCTGTCGAATGCTGCCGATCGCCTCACCGAGCCGGCGGGCCCGGCTGTAGGCGTGAAACGTCATGCCGTGATTCTGCTGGAACCAGCGCCTGACGCGCTCCGGCGCCAGGCCTCGATCGCGCAGATCCCGGTCCGTCCACTTCCGGGACGGATCGTCCTCGAGTGCTCGAATCAGCGGGCGGAGCCAGTCGGGCTCGGAACCGGCAGGCTCGAGCGGACGACAGCGCCGGCACGGTCGGTATCCCGCTTCCAGGGCCGCCCGGGTCGAATCGTAGAACTCCACGTTCTCCGGTCTCGGCTTCCGGGCCGGACATCCGGGGCGACAGAAGATCCCGGTCGTCCGGACGGCGGTCCAGAAAATCCCGTCATAGGCCGGGTTCCCGGCGAGATACGCGGCGACCATCGTCGCACGGTGAGGAAGCTCATGTCCGTTCATGTTCGCAAGATGAATCGCGCGGGGACAGGCGTCTACCGGAAAACGTACATCGAATTCGGTCGGGGACCGACGCTGCAGACCCGCTGCGGAGCATGAGCGAGCGGCCGAGCAGTTGCCGTTCGCTCGCCGGCGGGACTATCCTCGCTCCCGGCGTCGGCCGGGGAACGTGAAGAGCAAATCGGCGAGAAACGGACGATCGTGACCAAGAACATCGTGGGCGGAAAGCTGGCCGTGATCTGGGACTTCGACGGAACGCTGGTGGACTCGCACCCGAAGAACCTGAGCGTGAATCGAGAGATCCTGCAACGGATCACGGGACGGGAGTATACGGATTTCCCCGCCCTCGAGTCGACCCGGGCCTACGAAGAGGCCGTCGCCCGGTCCGGCAACTGGCGGGACTTCTATCACCGGGAATTCGGTCTCACGGGTGACGATGTGATGCGGGCCGGCGCATTGTGGCCGGAGCTCCAGCTGGCAGACCCGACTCCGCAGGTCCCGTTCGAAGGGATTGCCGGGGCACTGGAGGCATTGGCCGCGGTTCCTCACGCGATCCTGTCTCAGAACGACAGTGTCGTAATCCGGCAGGCCCTGGCTCGAGCCGGACTGCTGGAGAAGTTCGTGGCGGTTTTCGGACACGGGGAACTCGACCGGCCGGACCAGAAGCCGGCAGGCGGCGGGCTGCTCCGGTGCATCGAGTCGCTCGGTCTCGACGACGGCGCGCGGATCTACTTCGTCGGCGATCACGTCACGGATGTCATGGCCGCCATGGACGCGAGGCTGCTGCTGAACGGACGGATCCTCGAGATCGTGAGCGTCGGCGTGCTGTTCGGCGAGCCGGCAGGCTCGCACTGGCCGGTGGCGCCCGACTACTTCGTCCGGTCTCCCACGGAGCTGGTGCGGCTGGTCCGGGACGGCACGGCGGGCTGATTCGGCGATGAGCACTCCCGGGGACCGATACACGGAACGGGAGCTGGCCCGGATCCTCGAGCGAGCCGCGAGCCAATCGCAGGGTTCGGAGGACCGTCGATCGCTCCCGGCCGGCGGTGCCGCCGGAGGATTCACCCTCGCGGAGATCGAGGCGATCGCGCGTGAAGCGGAGCTGGATGTCACGGCAATCCGGGAAGCGGCCGTGCACGTGGCACTGGATCGATCCCGGGGCCGTGGGGGGGATACGGGCCGCATCGATCTGCTCCGCAGGATTCCGGGAGTCGTATCGGCCGCGGACTACGGAATGCTCGCGGAGACGATCGGCGACGCCGCGGGGGCACCGGGAGTGCGAAGCTCCACCTTCGGAGCGCTCGACTGGGAGGAGGCGCGCGGCACCGATCGCCTGCAGGTGACCGTAAGTCCGGGGGAGGAGACGACGTCGGTGCGGCTGCGGGCCGATGCTTCCGCCGTCAAAGGCTTGTGCTACGTGGCGTCCATCGGGGGTGCGCTGGCTCTGGGAGGGATCACGGGAGCGATCGTCGATCCGGGTTCCGCCGTTGTCGGAGTCGGGATCATGGCAACCGCGGTGACCGCAGGTACCGTCACCGGGTGGGCCATCTGGCGAAATCGCGCCCGGGCGCTGCGGGCTCGGGCGGCATCAGTGCTCGCCGCGGTAACGGCCCGCGCATCGGATCTCGCCCGTTCGGCAGAAGACGGTCAGGAAAGCAGGTAGTCCAGCACATCGGCCGCCGTATAACTGAGCCGGCCGTTCAGGAAGTTGCCGAGGACTTCGAGGTCGTCACCGCTCGTCAGCAACGGGCCCTCCAGCGCTCCCGAGCTTCGGATCTGTCCGCGGTTCAGGTTCGACATCAGACTGTTGCACAGGCACTTTCGGCCCTCCGTGTCGGACAGCCGCCCGCCTTTCTTGACGTACGTTTCCACCGGCTCCGCCGGGCACTTGTAGTCGATCCGGCCCTTGTCGTTCCGGAACGCCGTGCGCAGGTAGCCGAGATCGCATACCCGCTGACGCTCGGCGTACAGCTCCTCGTCCGAGAGACTCTCCTCAAGCTGAACGACCTTGAACGGGAAACCTGTCGGCGAGGCCCGGTCGTCGGTTCGCACCCGTACGGTTCCTTCGAGCGACTGCCGGATCACCCTCCGCTTCAGCGGCTCGCTGAGCCCCGATTCGTCGCAATACGCGAACAGCGTACCGACCTGAATTCCGTTCGCGCCGGCCTCGATCGCTTCCTTCAGACGGCCCTTTCGGCCGGCACCGCCCGCCAGCCAGAAGGGAACACCGAGGCGGGCGAACTTCTCCAGGTCCACGTCATCCCGAGGTCCGTAGATCAGCTCCCCCCGCTCGTCGTAGCGCCGATCGCCGCGGGGCGGGGCATTGTGCCCACCCGCGGACGGGGCCTCGATGACGAAACCGTCCACCTTCCCCGTGGACTTTCGGAGCAGCATGGTCGCCAGGGAGTTGGATGCGACGATCGCCAGGAACTTCGGACGGTTCAGCGTTGGAAGAGGACCGTCGAACTGCTCGTTGGGATCGAATTCCAGATACTCGCAGTCGAATCCCCCCGGCTCGTCGACGTCGAACCGAATCGAGGCCTTCTCGTTCCTCGAGAAGCTGTCCAGGACCCCGGGAATCTCGCGCGGGATGCCGGCCCCCATCAGCACGTAATCCACGTTGGCCAGCATCGCGCCGTACAGCGAAGCCAGGTTCGGCATCTGAACCTTCGTCAACAGGTTGATGCCGACCTGTCCCCCGTGGCCCTCCCTGGCGAGATGGACTTCGACGAAATTGGCCAGGACCGTCAGCTGGAGTCGGGCCTTCTTCACGGTCTGACGGAACATCGGCAGACTGGGGTAGGGTTCACCCTCCTCGCGCCCGCCGGGCTTGAAATAGCGCTCGAGAACCTGGGCTACGACATCGGGGAAGGGGAAGGCCTCCATCGCCCGCCGCACGTGTCCCCCTTCATCGCCGTCCGCCAGCCTCCGCACCATCACATGGTCGACGACGGTGCCCGACACCACGCCCAGATGCCCTGCCCGGGATACCGCCTGTGCCAGCATCCAGCCGGATATGCCGACACCCATCCCACCTTGGATGATCGTGGGGAGAGCTACTTCTGTCATGTACGCTCGTTCTTTGAGGGCATGGCCCGGCGCTTCGTCGTGGACTGCAGTTTACCGCAGGCTTCTACGCCCGGTCAAAGGCCACGTTCCCGGGAAGCTCTCAGAACTCCGAGACTTGCCGGCGCGAGGTAGACATTCGATGCCAGTCTGCCGCCCACGAACGACGCGAATGCGGCCGTCACCCCGATCAGCCCGAATCCCCGGGATCCGATCAGGAACAGCAGCGCGATCGCCGCGACTTCGATCGCGGTGGCCACGGTGATCGGCTTCGTCCTCCGGCCCTGCATGAGGATGGCGCGCTGAAACGAGAGCAGCACGGAGATCGCCGGCAGCGGCACGAGAACCCGGGTCGGCGTCAGAGCGAGAGCCGTGAGTTCGGGAGTCAGGCCGGAGATCGTTCCGAACCATACGGACGCCAGCGGGGTGAACGCGATCAGCGCAAGTCCGACCGAAGCCGCGATCCCGAGCCCGAGGCCGAATCGCGCGAGCTCCGGGAAGTGCTGGTGCCGCTCTCCCATCAACGCGATTGCCGCGTCCTGGTAGCTCAGGCCCAGCGATCGGAAGATGAAGGACAGCGCATTTACGACCGGGAACACCGCCAGCGATTCCAGCGGCAGCGGGGCCCGTCCCATGAAAAAAGTAAGCATCGGCTGTACCGCGAGCCCGATGAACGACGTCAGGGCGAGAGGCAGGTAGAACTCCGCGATCCGCGAATAGGAGAGGTCGCTGCCCGCGTCGCCACTGGCCAGCAGGTCGCCAATCGTCCGCCTTGCCATCCATCGGGCGGCCACGGCTTCGCAGCTCACGCCGACTGACAATGACGCCGCGCCCACCCACGCGCCGGGCATATTCGTGAACCTGTAGAGCGAGAGCGCCGCCGCGGCCATCGCCAGCAGACGAAGGACGGTTCCCACCGCCACGAGTCGCGTTCGACCCGAACGAATCAACACGCCCTGTACAAAACGGCGGTATCCGATCGTTCCCGGCCACGGGAGCAGCAGCCACAGCGCGCCGCGGGTCAGCTCGACGACCTCGCCCGACAGGGCCAGCAGATCGTACATCAGGAAGCGGAACACCGGGGGAACGAGGAACAGGCCCAGCAGAGCGGTCCCGAGCACCCCCAGCGCCATGCCGAAGTTGCGGAGTCGACGGTAGCTCCGCCGGTCCTTCACGAGCGCGGTCGCCGCGCTCATGAGCATGATCACCGGAGCTTCGACCAGAATTCCGATCGCGAACGCGACCCCGAATGCGGCAAGGTTGAACTTCGGGTCCGCAAGGCGGGCG
>Ga0209536_100002384_pt1 | contig 30630 bp, 28 predicted proteins | sample DeeMarSeWOR28_12_FD_187461 | JGI IMG/M metagenome (GOLD analysis project Ga0209536, IMG submission 187461) | Marine sediment microbial communities from White Oak River estuary, North Carolina - WOR-2-8_12 (SPAdes) (version 2) | ecosystem: Environmental > Aquatic > Marine > Intertidal zone >...
TGGGCTACCTGCGCTGAGCGCGTGCGGGACGAGCGCGGGCCGCAATCCGCAGGCGCGCGCCGCTCATGCGCCCGCTGCGGGCGCGTCCTCCTCCAGGCGAGGTGGGCGGAGCCGATCCCGAGGTCGGCCCCGCCCACGTTCCGCGCGCCTCACTGAGAGATCGCGGATCCCCTGGCGAGGAGGCCATGTCTGTCGTGGCGAGCCGTCTCCCGACTGCGGTCCGGCGTGATTGCCGGCCGCACCCAGCTCCTTCTGCAACGCGCGTACCCAGCTGGGCGTAGCGGGCCGAGGGTTGAACAGCTGGGCAGGGACGTTCCCGCTCGGGCGCCTGGCGGGATGTCGTGCGGGCGAAGGCTGCCCCGAGCGGGTCAGGCCTGCCCATTTCGCCGCCAGGCCGGGGCGCTCGCGAGCCGACGAGCCTCGGTTAGAATGCGCGGGATCGCGCGGAGAGATGGCCGAGCGGCTTAAGGCGCACGCTTGGAAAGCGTGTGTACCGAAAGGTACCGTGGGTTCGAATCCCACTCTCTCCGCCATTCAGTCTGCGGCTGCGGAGACTGCGCGCTTACTTCGCGCGCCCGCCGCGAATTTCTCGCGATTCCGCGGGGTTTTGGGCTCACGGCCTCGCCGCATCCGAACCGGAGACCGCCCGAGGGGCAGCATGATGGCGCCGATCGGCCAATCGTCTCCGTCGCCGGTTCCGGCGGTTCGGTTCGTAACCGGCGCTCACGCGCGCGCCGCACCGACCGGGCAGGCACCGCTCATCCGCACACTCCTAATCGAGCAGGCATGCGTTCTTGCGGCAGGTGCCCAGGCAGCAGTTGCTGCTCTGGCACTGGATGTCACGCAGGCAGCGGTCGCCGTTCGGGATCGGAGTTGGCAGCTCGAACTTCACCAGGAGATCTGGCTCCTCGTCCATCATGTCCTTCTTGGGGTGGTACCGGATCCCAAAGGTCCTCACCGTGAGCTTCTGCGTGACGCGGTTGATGTTGAACTCCGTCCAGCTGAAATGGTACGCGGCCGCCCACGATTGCAGGACGCCAAGGCGATCGAGCGGCTGTCCCTGCAGGAGGGTCGCCCTTGGCTCGAATCGGTTGTAGTTCTGCAATGGGTAGACAGGACCCTCATGAGGTAGCCCAGGACGAAAGACCTCCGGGCCAAGCCCGAATAGGGGTTTGCCAGCTGCAAACAGAAGGGCGTCGAAGGCACCCTCGATCAAACCGTTCTGCTCCCAGTCCTCCTTCTCCGCTAGCCCCGGGATACTGAATGCCTTCGCGACCAGGGGCGCGTGAGCAGCCGGACCGGCGCTGATGTCCCAGCTCGATGAGAAGCGTGCTGTCTGGTTCACCGTCTCCTGGTAGACCAGATTGTTCGGGACGCTCATGTGGATGTCCCCAGAAACGAAGACGACGTGGCCGATCCCCTTGTCTTCGATGAACTGAAGAATCGCGCCACGCTCCTCCGGATAGCCCGGCCAGCCATCCGACTGAACCAAGTCGGAACCGAGATGCTGAATCGGTTCGGGTAGGAAGATGAACTTCCAGGTGATCCCGCGCTCGTCCGCTTTCCGCAAATCGCTCTTCAGGTCGGCGAGCTGCTTTGCTCCGAGCATGGTGCGACCCCCTTCCCATCGCCCGATGTGGGTGAGCTCGGCCTTGTCCCGAAACGAACGCTGATCGAGAAGAAACAGAGCAGCATCCTTCCCGAACTCCCGGTAGCGATAGAGCTTGCGCCGGTCTCGCGTGCGCATGTTCTGGTTCGGGCCGTAGAACTCGTCGCGGATGGGCAGGTAGTCCTGGAACGCCTCCAGCCCATCGTTGAAGGCGTCGGTTTCGTTGACGAAGTCGAGGTCGCAGTTCCGGTCCCCCCAGCACCGGTTGATGTCGAGCGGGAGTGCGAGGCATTCACCGCCCGAGCGACCGCAGTCTTCATCGACTTTGCACTCGATCCCGTCCTTGCAGAAGGGTGCGTCCTTCGGCTCCGCCCACGGCGGCGGAACGGGAGGAGGCGCGCCACCGGCGAAGCCGTCGTCGACTTCGTGGTCGTCGATGGTGGCAAAGAAGGCGGTCGCGGCGCGCGCGCGAGCGAGGTGGTTGTCATCCGATGATTGCGACAAGGAGTCCCTGTACTTGCTGCGATAGGCCTTCGCGTCCTTGCTCGCATCCGCGTAGACGTTGTCGCCCAGGCTGACGAAGAAGTCGAGGTTGCGACCGGGTACGTCGCTGATGGAGTCGAAGGGAAGCAGATCCCCACCCCGCTGGTCGAAGCACGACGACACGCCGAACCGCAAGCCGTGTTGCCCTTGCGCATGTGCCGTTCGGAACTCTCCCCGCACATCGCACTCGAGCTGGCCGATCGACGGACAGCTGCCGCGGCAGGCGCGGTAGTAGTAGTGTGTACCATCCAGCAGCCCGTCGATCACGACTTTGGACGGGATGAACTCTTCTTTGTCGCTCTGGACCTCGACCAGGACTTCCTCGTCTGTGTATCCGTCGATCTGGACGAAGTTCGGGTCCGTCCCCCATTCGAATCTGACGATCCCCTCGAAGTCCGCTCGCGCCCAGAGGACGGCCGACGACTGGTCGACGTCTCCAGCGGCCACGCCGTTCGGGAAGTCCGTCGAGCTGGAACACTTCGCCGGCAGCACGCTGAGCGTGACGGGAAGGGGCTTCGCGATCGTGCTCTTGCCCTTCTTGCCGCCCTTCAGCTGGATCACGCCATCGTAGACGCCGACGTCCGCGACGTCGGAGGCGGCGAGGGTGAGGTCCAGCGTCACGGTGGTGTCGGCGGTCAGACTGGCAAAGGAGGCAGGCTCGACCGTGAGAAACGGTGCGAGCGCGGGAACGACCCGAATATGCACGTCCTCGACGTCTTCCGTCGGGGTGAGGCTGATCTCGAGCGTCCTGGGCTCGCCCAGGGCGATGGCTTCCACGACCGCGCCCGGCGACCACCAGACCTTCGGGACACATCCGCCCATCAGGAGCGCGGTCCCAGCAATGGCCAGCGCTGCAACAGCGACAGTCAGGTGCTTCGAGTGCATGATGACTCCTCGGTGGTTCTGCGGTCTTCGTCGGGGATAGGGGCGCATGCAGAATCGTATGGAGAGCGGGCTCGGGTCCTAAGAGAACGGTCATCATTCGGTTATCGCTGCCATGGACGGGTCCTGCGGGATCGAGTTCGTTCAGGACCATCTCGTCCCGAGCCACTTTTCTCTCGCCCCCCCGCTAGTGCTTTTCCCGCGGGGCATCCATTCCAGTCCCGATCGGCGGTTTGTCGTCGGTTCGACTCGCTCATCGTCTAAAATGCAAGTTCGACGTGGGGTTCCCTCGGGGCGTCTGCCGCCAGAGAAGGGGCTTCCAGGGAAGGTTCACGTGAGGCTGCGCAGCTACGAGTTCGGGCCTTTCCGCCTCGATGTCGTCCGCCAACAGCTCTGGGAAGGCGAGACGCACCGGGATCTCACGCCGAAGGCCTACGACCTGCTCCTGCATCTGCTCGAGCGGCCGGGGGAGCTGCTCGAGAAGCAGACGCTGCTCGACGGCGTGTGGCCGGATGTCGTCGTCGGGGACAGCGTCCTCAAGGTCCGCATCAGCGAGCTGCGCAAGGTGCTCCGCGACGATCCGGCGAAGCCGCGATTCATCGAGACCGCGCACCGCAAGGGCTATCGCTTCCTCGGCAAGGTCAACGCGCTCGGCACCGACCCCGTGGCCGAAGGAGCGCTGCCGGAGGCCCTCGCCGTAACGGTCTTCGAGAATCGGGGGGAGGACTCCGCGCTCGATTATCTGAGCGAGGGGATCGCCTCCGCGGTGTGCGGCCGGCTCTCCGCCGTCGGACGGCTTCCCGTGATCGCCTTCGCATCGAGCGCAACGCTCGCCGAGACCCGGTTCGATGCCGGGCGCTGGGGCGAGCGACTCGGCGCGCGCTACCTCGTACGCGGAAGCGTCCAGAGGATCGACGACCGGCTTCGCGTACAAGCCGAGCTGATCGACGCGGAAGACGGTACGGCGCGCTGGGGCGAACGCTACGACCGCCCGCTCGTGGACGTGCGCTCACTCGAAGACGAGATCGCCGACCAGGTCGCGTGCTCGGTCGGGCAGCGTCTGTTCGATCCGCTTCCGCATCACCGCAAGCGCCTCGACCCCGAGTCCTTCGGAGCCTACGACGCGCTGCTACGCGGGGCCTACTTCCAGCGTCGGCAGACGAAGGAGACCGCGGGCCAGGCACGTGCCTGCTACGAAGAGGCCCTGGTCATCGACGAGGATCTGGTTCACGCGCACTACGGCATGGCGATCTCGTACGCCTTCGATCTGATGAACCTCACGGCCGAGAATCCGGCGGAGTCGGCGGCGAAGCTGTTCATGCACGGCCGCCGGTGCATCGAGATCGACGAGGAGTGGGCGCTGGGACATGCCGTCAGCGGCTTCGGCTGCACGATGATCGGGCAGCGCGATCAGGCAGAGCGCTTCCTGCGGCGTGCGATCAGCCTCGATCGCAATCTGCCGGGCCCGCACAACCAACGCGGCTTCCTCCGGGTGCTGGGCGGACAGCCCGAGGAAGGCCTCGCGCATCTGGCGGAGGCCGTGCGGCTGTCTCCGCTCGACCCGGAGCTGTGGCTCAGTCGCCTGGGGCAGGCGGTGGGGGAGTGCATGGCCGGCAGGCCCGAGGCTGCGATCAAGCGGGCCCGTGAGAGCCTCGCGCAGAGTCCGCTCTGGCAGGCGCGCCTGGTTCTCACGATGAGCCGGGTCGTGAAGGGCGACCTCGAGGGGGCACGCGACGAGTGCCAGGCGCTGCAGGCGGCGAAGCCCGGCCTGACGATCGCCACCGTGTGGACCACGATGCCCTCGGCCACTCCAGAGGTTCGTACCCGCTTCGCGGAGCTGCTCGGCAAGGCGGGGCTTCCCGCCTGAGCGGCAAAGCGGACGCTTCGCTGCTGCGCGCGAGGAGTTCCCTGTTCCCGCATTCAGGGAAATCTGCTGATCGACCCGTCGCACGAGAGCCGAATGCTGACCTCCTCCACCGTCGCGTAGTAGTCGGCGATCGCTCTGCGCAGCTGCGGGTTCCTGATCAGGCTAGGACCGTCCGACCACCCGGAAGTAGACGACGGGGTCCGTATCCTCGTCGACGTCGTAGTGGTACTTGCGGCCGAAGGCCCGGTTCACGACATCCGTCCGCGCCGGATCGCTGATGAGCTCGAGGCGCCGCTCGTAGATCCGATCGTCGATCTTGAGTCGCACGTCGGGGTCGCGCCGAACGTTCCCTACCCAGTAGCGCTCCTTCGGAAAGTCGGGCGCGCTCGCACCAACGTAGAGGTGGCCGTCGATCGCGACGCACCAGATCGTCACCGAGTGCGGGACTCCGTAGCCGGTCTGGGTCTCGATCAGGATCTCCTCGATCGCATCGGTGAACGACCAGTCGGAGACCGGCTGCCGCGCGACCTCCCCGGAGAGACCGAATCCCGGTCGCTCCCCGCTCGGCTCGAGCGTGCACCCGGCGGCGAGAGCCGCGAGGGCCAGGCACGCCGCTCGGAACACGCAGGCTCGAATCCTGTAGCGCCGGGTACGATGCACCGGCAGGACACTATCACGGTGGCTCGCGAATCGAGTGATGCGCCGACGGCGCCGTCGCTCCACGGGGTTCTGGCGTTCCGCCTGTCATCGCCTTGCCGGCAACCAACGGGGCTCTGGGGCTACACCGGGCATTGAACGCGAAGCACACGGCGAAAGTCACCGCTTGACACCGCCTGGAGGCGGGTGTGTGATCGAGGCAGGGGGGAGGCCCTCCGATGCGGGTGCGCTACCGGCTCGTCAGAACTCCTTCCCGCGTATCGCGGGCCGTGTGGATCACGCTCGCGGCGGGGATCGCGATGCATCCCGGAAGTGGCGTCGCCAGCTCCTTCGACGTGCAGGGCGAGAACGTCAACACGGGCCTGTTTGCGGCGCGTGTCGACGTCGCGAGCTCGTGCACCGCGGATCTCCACGCGATCCTGAGCGGTCCGATCGCTGCGGGTGACTACATCGGGTGCTCGACGCTCACGGCCGACGCCGACCTGGCGTCCGGGGCGGCGACCTTCACCGCCGGTGACCTCGTCATCCTGCGCGACGGGTTCTCGGTGGCGACAGGAGGCACCCTGACCGTGGAGATCGACCGCGATCTGTATCCGGACGCGTGGGTGCAGGATGACACGCCCGACGGTGAGACGATCTACGCGGCTCGATTCTACCTCGACGCTTCGAGCCTCGACGTCGCGTCTCTCGAAGGCCAGCGCTTCTTCCCGTTCGTTGCGAGGGCCGTCGTCGGGAACGTCGATGCCGATCCTGAGCCCGAGGCATACAGCGTCGGAATCAGAGGTGCCAGCTCCGACCTCCTCCTGTTCTTCGAGATGGTCGAGGACGACGGCAGCGTTGTGACGACGGAAGGAACCGGCCTGGAGTTCGCGGTAGGGCCAGGCTGGCATCAGGTGGATCTGCAATGGCAGGCCAGCACCAGTCCGGAAGCTCACGACGGCACCGGCTTTCTCTGCCTCGATTCGCCGGCTCCGCCGCTGGGCTGTGTCGCTCTGTCCGATCTCGACAACGACACGGGCGCGATCGATTTCGTGCGCTGGGGCTGTCAGTTCTCAATATTCATCCGTTCGTGCGAGCCGGCTGATCTCGAACGTGGATGATGCTCATCAGGCTGCTCTGCGCCAGGTGTACCGATGGTGCAGCCCACCCATGCGGGGTAGTCCGACGACCCGGGCCGAGGCCGAGGGCTTCGCTTCGCAGACTCGACCTTCCGGAGCATCGCCGATCGAGGTGTGAACGCGTTCGGCGTTGTAGTACGCGATGTACTCCCGGAGCAGGCTGTCTGTTCTCATTATTCAGCCGGTGGCTCAGGCTGCCTGGCGCCAGGTGTATCGATGGTGGAGACCGCCGACGCGGCTGAGCGCGCTGACCGTTGCACGTCCGGCGGGCCGCTTCTCGGCGACTCGGCCTTCGGGAGCATCGCTGATCGACGAGTGGACTCGCTCAGCGTTGTAGTACTCGGCGTACTCCCGAAGCAGACGTCTCAGGTGGTCCTCGTCGAACACCACCACATGGTCGAGTAGCTCTCTACGCACCGTGCCGACCAACCGCTCGGCCGTCCCGTTCTGCCAGGGACTCCGAAACGCCGTTCGCTTGGGATCGATTCCGAGGGCGGCTATCGAGCGCGTCACCTCGTCCGAGAAGATCGCATCGTTGTCGAGGATCAGATGCCGATGGTGGGGTGCATCAGGGAACGCTTCGCGCAGCTGCTGAACGACCCAGTGAGCGGAGGGATGGGCGGTGACGTTGACGTGCAGAACCCGCCGTCTGCCGTGGTCGAGAAGGAACCAGGCGTACAGTAGCCGGAACCGCACAGTCGGAACGACGAAGAAGTCCATCGCGCAGATGAGATCACGGTGATTGCGCAGGAAGGCTCTCCAGCGCTGTTGGGCGCCTGGATCAGGCCGGGACTTCGGCAGGTAACGGGAGATGGTGGCGAGGCTGACTCGGAGCCCGAGCTTCGCCAGTTCCCCCTGGATCCTGCGAGCGCGCCAGCGGTTCTCCGTCGCCATCCGGACGATCAAGTCCTGCGTCTCTCGCGGGATCGGCGGGCGCCCGGGTCCGCGAGAGGAGATCGATCGCCAATGGTCGCGAAAGCGGCGGTGATGCCAGCGGACGACGGTCTCGGGCTGGACCATGACCAGGACGGTCCTCCAGCGCGGCCACCATTGGGAGAGGGCGACCCAGAAAGCTCGGTCGAGGGGAGAGATGGGTGGCCGCGGGTGCTTCTGGCTGTAAACCGCGAGCTGCTGGCGCAGGGCGAGCTCGACGATCGCCTGGTCCTGCCGGCTCCGGAACAGGGCCGCGGCGCTGCGGAACGCAGCGACGAGAAGGGCGGCCAGGGCGCGCATCGAGCGTGGATAGTGACCGGGCCGGCCGCGGAAGGGAGGTCTGCTCCTTCGAGCTGGTCGGCCTACTCTCTGCGGACGAGATGCAATGCCGTGCCAGAGGCGCCGGCGAAGCTCCGTGGGATGGACGATGGGAGCACAGACGGGATCTGCGAGCAGGGTCGAGGTCGTCACGCATCCGGGTGAAGACCGTTGAAGCTCGACTGGCGCGGCGAGATCACTTCCGTGCAGCCGCGCTTCCGGCTGCTGCGCTCCTTCAACGAGCGCCATCACAACTACCTCGGCTTCGCACTGCGCGTCCTCGGAACGATCGATGGCGAGGACAGGGAAGCGTGGGTGGGAGTCGGACCGGCCGCACACGAGAAGCACCACTTCGAAGTCGGGCAGCGCGTCCGCGGGCGCGCGCAGCCGGTTGCAGACCCGAGGGCCGACACCGCCGACTACTACAAGGTCGCGGGGATGGTCGTGGAGGCTGGTGCCGGCTCGTCGACTTCCGACTTTCCGCCGTGGCACGGCGTTGCGCCAGCCATCGAGGTCTACCGGGCGCGCGGACATCGCCGACTCGCCGCGAGGACGTGGGCTTCGACTGCGTGCTCGAGCTGCATCTGGGGCGCGCGGATGCCGGTCGAGATGATCGTCGACCACTGGAATCCCGACCAGAAGCGCTACCGGTTCGAGACGTTCTGCTACGGACCGAAGTCCTGCGGTCTCTACCGGCCGGGTCCCACGCGCAAGGTTCCGGGGCGTCGGGGCATGACCTACGAGGAGGAGGACCGGGTCGACGAGGAGGAAACCGCCCATCGTGGCGCGGATGAGTAACACCGGCGACCACCCACGAGCGCTCTCGGAAAGCAACCCTCCAGCCCGAGCCCGCCCGGCCCATCGACTCGGCCGTCGGCCCGATGGCGCCGCTCGCACGCCGGGGTGCTCAGCTTGCCTCCCGGACCTCCAGGCGTACGCCCTCCGCCCGCTGCAGCTCTCCGATCACGGAGGAGAGGTTGCTCAAGCTCGGGTTGCCGCTTGCACTGAACATCCGCATGAGACTCTTGGGCGACTTGCCGAGCTCGGCCGCCAGGCGCTCGAATCCGATCGTGGCGTTGATGTAGGTGCGCAGCTTCTCGCGCCCGATCGCGGCGTCCTCCGGCACACCGGTGAGCAGAAGCTCGATGCCGGTCTTCAGCATCTCCAGCCGGAACTCGGGGTCGCGCTCGGCGCGGCGCACGACCATCTCCTTGAACTCTCGTGTCAGGGCTCCCATCACGACCTCCGCTTGCGGGCCTTGTATTCCTTCCAGAGTCGTTGCGCGGCTCGGATGTCCCGGGACTGGCCCTTCTTCGTCCCGCCGCCGATGAGCACGATCAGCGTTCGTCCATCCCGTCCGAAGTAGATCCGGTATCCCGGCCCGTGGTGGATCCGGTGCTCGTGAACGCCCTCTCCAACTGCTTTGTGATCGCCGAGGTTCCCGCGTCGCATCCGTTCCACAGCCGTGTCGACCCGATCGGCGACCGCGGCCGGGAGCCGCTCGAACCAGTCCTCGAAGGGACTGGTGCCGTCCTCGAGGGCCAACAGCTCGACGTCGAACACGCGGACTATAGTAACATTTGAGGTACTATCGGACCAGTCGATCGAGAGCATGAGCGAGGCGGATGCTCGCAGGCCCGACGACCGGCGGAGTTCTCGTTCGCCTGCCGCGCGGTTCCCTGATCCGTTGCGCAGAGTTCCCTGTTCGGAGGATCAGGAAACTCGCCGCGGAGCGGGGTCGTGGGCCGCATAGGAGGCGCTTCCGGCACGCAGGGGGGCCCGCGAACGATGATCTTCCCTGTCCTTTCCCTGTAGATCAGGGATTTCGACCACAGAGACGGGTTCGCTCGGGACTGCACCCACCGCCATTCAGTCTGTGGTTGCGGAGACCGCGCGCTGCTCCCGCGCGCCCGCCGTGAATTTCCCGCGATTCCGCGGGGTTTTGGGCTAACGGCCTCGTCGCATCCGAACCGGAGACCGGCCGATGGGTGGCATCATGTCACCGATTCGGCGAATCGTCTCCGTCGGCGATTTCGGCGGTTCGGTTTCGCTCGCGATTCGCAACTGCCTTGGCGAATCTCTTCTTCAACCTGGCCGGACCACGGTGAGATAGTGGTCAAACTGCCTTGGAACAGTGGAGGTGGCATGGTTCGGAAGGTCTCCCTGACCGTGGCCGTCGTATTCGCCGCGTGCGCACCGCGGGCCGCGCCGGTGCAGCCTGCGGGGGATCAACCAGCGGAGAGGGCCGCGGTGCTAGCCGTCATGGACGCGTACATGCACGAAATCTCCGCGAACGACCTCGCTGCCATGGATGCGCGCCAGACCCCGGAGGGTATGACCTATCGACACGTGGCCCGGGAAGACGGTAATTGGGACGTCGTCGCCAGCTCCAACAAGTACTGGGTCGCGCCGGAGCGTGCCGACGAACACAGGTACCGTGAGCGATACTGGTCGCCTACCGTCATGATTCGTGGGGCCATGGCATTGGTCTGGGCGCCGTACGAGTTCCAAATCGATGGTGCGACCAGCCATTGCGGCGTCGATGTGTTCTCGTTCGCCAAGATCGACGGTGAGTGGAAGGTTTCCAACTCGATGTGGACGGTCGAACCAGACGCCTGCGCCGAGCTGCGGCCCGCCGACGCCAGCACGGTCCGTCCCGGTGACTAGGGGACGAGCGCGCCCTCAGGCGGGAAGCCCGGCCTTCCCGAGCAGTTCCCCGAAGCGCGCTTCGACCGCGGCACCTCCGAATCGATTCCGCGGGGTTTTGGCGTGTCCGTTCTCAATACTCATCCGGACTCTCCGACCACATGGGAGTGAGCCACGTTAACGCCCATCAGGCCGCGTCGCGCCAGGCGTACCGATGGTGAAGGCCGCCGACGCGGGGCAACGCGACGACCGCGGCATTCGCCGAGGGCCGGGCTTCGGCTCGCCGGCCTTCGGGGGCATCTCCGATCGCCGTGTGGACTCGCTCGCCGTTGTAGTAGTCGACGTACTCGCGTAGGAGTCGCCGGAGGTGCTCCTCGCCGAACACGACCACGTGGTCGAGAAGCTCTCTCCGAACGCTGCCCACGAAGCGCTCTGCCGTCCCGTTCTGCCATGGGCTCTGGAAGGACGTCCGTTTGGGAGCCAGGCCGAGATCCCGGATCGAAGCAGCGACCTGAGGCGAGAAGATCGCATCGTTGTCGAGGAGCAGGAAGCGGTGCGTGGGCTCGTCCGGAAAGGCAGCTCGAAGCTGCTGAATGACCCAAGAGGCCGTCGGGCTCTCCGTGACGTTGAAGTGGAGGACCTGTCGCCGTCCGTGATCGATGGCGAACCAGACGTAGAGCAGCTGGAAGCGGACCGTCGGAACGACGAAGAAGTCCGCCCTGGCTCGTCTCATCGATACTCAGCTCGCCTCCTTGACCGTCACCGAAAGCCGAAAGCCGAGGGCGTCGAGCAGCGCCCCCAGGCTGCGGAGCTCGGGGTTGCCGTTTTCGGAGAGCATCCGGTAGAGGTGCTCGCGGTTCAGGTCGGTGGCCTCGGCGAGCTTCGCAAGGCCTCCCTGAGCACGGGCCACGTCGCGCAGGGCCAGCAGGAACACCTCTGGGTCCTGGTCTTCCAGGCAGGCGTTGAGGTAGCCGACGGCCTCGGCCGGGTCTCTCAGGTCCTCGTCGAGCACGTCCTCGTAGCGGCGCGGATCAGTCATGAGATCGACTCCTGTGGTCGCGCCAATACTCCACGGCGCGGTCGATGTCGCGTTCCTGCGAACCCTTGTCACCCCCGCAGAGCAGGATCACCATGGACGCCCCCTCGCGGCCGAAGTAGACCCGGAAACCCGGCCCGAAGTGGATGCGCAGCTCGAGGACGCCGTCGCCCACGGAGCGGGTGTCGCCGAAGTTCCCCAGTCGGAGCCGGGCGATGCGCTGCCGGATGCGGTTGCGGGTCGTCCCATCGCGGAGTCCTCGGAGCCATTCGGTGAAGGGCTCGCTGCCGTCCGAGCGGGCGTAGATCCGGACCTCCTGCTCGGTCGGCATGCCCGCGAGAGTAGCTTAAAAGCTACGTCTTGACCCGGAAGCTTCCCTGTTCGGTGGTTCGGAATTCCCTGTTCCAGGAGCCAGGGAATTCGATCCTAACTACCCGGAATTGCTTCTGATCCAGCGCCTGGCTGGATCTCGGGCGGTCCGAGGAAAGAGGATTTCCCTGTATTTTCCCTGCCGAACAGGGAATCTGGGGCCCAGAGACGGGTTCGCGCCCGCCTGCATCCACCGCCAACTAGTCTGCGGTTGCAGAGACCGCGCTCCCATTGCGCGTGTGAGCCGCGAAGTTCCCGCGATTCCGCGGGGTTTGGCGACCGGCCCCAGGCGGTTCCGAACCGGAGACCGCCCGATGGGCGGCACGATGTCGCCGATTCGGCGAATCGTCTCCGTCGCCGATTTCGGCGGTTCGGTTGGAGAGATCGTGTCCCGCGTGTGTCCCGAGTCTTGGCGGGGCTTGGGCGACGGTCCCGCGATATGGGCGCTCGTGCGTGCGGAATCCAAGTGGATCGCTCGGGCTCAGAAGGCCAGGCGCGTGCGGATTCCGAACACCGCGACCACGTCGTCACCGACGTCGAAGGACGGATCAACGATCAGCTGGACGTCGGGGGTGAGCGCGAAGCTCGGCAGCAGCTGGACCCGGTAGAAGAGCTCCGCCGAATTGGGGCGTTGGGCAAGGATTCGCGCTGCGATGGTGCGCCGAGGGTTCGAGCTCGGCTCCTCTCGATGCGCTCAGCGAATCAATGTGACGCCCGGAAGCCCGTCGAAGTCGACGTCCCCTGTCACGATCTCCGCATCGTGCCTCGCCGCCGTCGCGAGGATGATCGCGTCGGCCATGGCGAGGCCGTGCTCGAGAGAGATGTCTGCCGCCTCGAGCGCCAGGCTGTCGACCAGCGGCTCGATGGTCGTCCGGCGCAGCGCGGCAATCGCCTCGATCGCACGCTCTTCGTTCACGTCGCGACGCACGACCTTGTAGATCTCATAGATCTGGATCACGCTGGAGAGCAGTGGCTCGTCGCCCTCGATGTAGGGCGCGAAGAGATCGGCCTTCGGTCGTGCGGCGAGGTACTCGATCCAGCCACTCGAGTCGACGAGGATCAATGGCGATCCTTCTTGTCACGCAGCCCCCTGCGCTTGGTGCCCCGGGCGATCCCTCGCATCTCCTCGACAGGGCGCTCCGGCACCAGGTAGAGGATCCCGCCTTTCTCGACGACGGTGAGTTGATCTCCCGGCTCGAGCTCGAGGCGCTTCCGGATGTCTCGCGGAATGACGAGCTGGTACTTGGTCGAAAGGGTAACCGTCTGCATGACCTACGTATACCACATCGATCAGATAATCGTAGGTCGTCGCGCGGATCGCGTCGAGGAGTGCTGGAAGTTCGAATCGTACTCCCACCGCCATTCAGTCGGCGAATGCGGAGACTTTGCCCCGTCACCCGCGAACATCCCAGAAGAGCCCGCGCATTCGCGGGGTCTCGGGAGAGCGGCGCAGCCCAATCGGGACCGGAGACGGCGAGTTTCGGGTCGATCGCAGGCAGCGGGGCGGGTTCGTCTCTGTTGCCGAGTCTGGCGGTCCCGATTTGCTCCTGATTCGCGCCCTACGTCGCCGTCGAGTCTGGTCTAGTGGAGCCCCGCCTTCCGCAGCGCGGCGTTGCGCCTTGCGTCGATCGCCGGGCGGGAGACCACGAGATAGTTCTGCATCAGCTCGATCGAGAGGTCCGGGCGCGCGCGGCGCCCTGCTGCGATCGCGGCGCGGGCCTCGTCGATGCGGCCGAGCGACACCGCGCTCATCGCGACGTACAGGTGACCCGTCAGGTATTCGGGGTGCAGCGCCACCAGGCGCCGCCCCTCTTCGAGCGCTGCTTCGTAGTGGCCCGCTTCCCAATTGGCCAGGGCCAAGCTGTCGTGGATCCAGACCATCGCCCCCTGAGGATCCAGCTCCCGGGCTCGCTCCGTCGCGGCGATGCACGCCTCCGGGTCGCCGGCGAGCACCTGTGCCCAGCCGAGCCAGATCCATGCCTCCGGCATGCTGGGATTGAGATCCACCGCCTTGCGCGCTGCATCGATCGCGCTCGTGGGATCGCCGGCGGTCAGGTAGGCAGAGGCAAGTGCAGCGTGAGCGACGGGATCGCGTGGGTCGAGCTCGACGGCGCGGCGCGCTGCCTCCAATGCGGCCGACACCTCCTCGTCGGTGGCGGCGTGCCCTTCGCCCGGCGCGCTCATCCATTTCGCCATCGCCAGTCGCGCCTGCGCGGTCGAGAAGTACGGGTCCAGCTCCAGGGCGCGCTCGAAGAGCCGCACCGCCTCGTCCGCGTCGCGGGCCGTGTAGCGAGCGGCATGCTGAAGGCCTAGCTGGTACAAGCTCCACGCCTCGAGGCTCTCGGTGCCCTGCTGTCTGGCCCGCTCGCCTTCCGCTCGGGTGAGGTCTCCCACGAGCGACGCGGCGATCGTCGAACCGATCTCATCCTGCAGGCTGAACACGTCCCCGACGGCGCGGTCGTAGTTCTTCGCCCAGACGTGCTCGGCTGACGACGCGTCGATCAGCTGGGCCGTTACCCGGATGCGATCTCCGACGCGCCGCACGCTGCCTTCGACGAGGTAGCGCGCGCCCAGCTCGGCACCGACGCGCTTCAGGTCGAGGTCGCCTCCCCGGTACTGGAAGCTGGAGTTGCGAGCGATCACCGGGAACGCTCGCCAGCTGGCCAGCCGCGTGATCAGGTCCTCGGCCAGGCCGTCCGCGAAGAATGCCTGGTCGGGGTTCGGCGACAGATTGTCGAAGGGAAGGACCGCGATGGCCGGCCGGCCATCGAAGTCGGGAACGTCCGCCGGGCCATCGCGCAGCTCGGAACCAAGCGGCCAGCCGAGGTACACGAGCAGGGCAACGAGGACGATCGATCCGGCCGCTACGGCCTGCGCTTTGCGATGGATGGGACGCGCCGATCGGAGAGACGAAGCCGGCCAGGCCTTCTCGGTCGCGATGGGTGCGGCGAAGAGCGCGAGATCCTCGAAGCCCGCCTCACGGAGCTCGAGTGGCTCTTCGAATCCCTTGAGCACGTAGCGCCCGTGGGCTTCCCAGCGAAGCAGTTCCCGGAATGCTCCAGTATCGATCCGCTGCCGCGCGCTGTCGGCCACGGCGGCGGACATCAAGATCTGCTGTGGATGCGCGAGGCTGGCGATGCGCGCGGCCAGATCGACCGCCAGGCCCTCGACGCGCGGCGTAGCGTCGCCATCCGCGGGCCACTCGCTCACCTCGCCGATGTGGATCCCGGTGCGCAGGGCCGGCAGATCGGGCGTCTCGAGGTGCGCTCGCTGCAGGAGCAGCGAGAACATGACGGCCGCGCTCGGCGTCTCGAAGGTCAGGAAGCAGCCGTCGCCTGCCCAGTCGATGATGCGGCCGTCGCATTCCGAGGCCAGACGGCGCACGATGGAGCGATGCCGCTGGATCAGTTCGCCGACTGCCTGGTCCCCGCGTCTGGCCTTCAACGCCGTGGAGTCGGCGAGATCCGTGAAGACGAGGGTGAGCGTACGCGAGCGCACGGCCGTTGGCGTCATGTGGCATCCCAACCCGTGGAGGACGTCCGTCGAACCGCGAGGTGACCCATGCCGGGGTCATGGTATCGTTGGCACCGGACTCGGGCACTTGGAGACCCGACGAGGAGCGGACGGATGACGATTGCATCGAGAATCCAGTGGAGGACGATCGGCCTGGTCTCGATCGTGATGCTGGCTGCGTCACCGGGTCTCGCCGCAGAGGACATCCGCTCGGCCATCGTGGCAGCCAACGACGCGTGGGAGTCGGCCGCGGGCCGCGGCGACGCCGCAGCCGTGGCGGCACTCTACACGGAGAACGCCGAGCTTCTCCCCCCCCAGAGCGACTTCGTGACGGGGATCGAGGCCATCGCCGCCTTCTGGCAGGGCGTGTTCGACTCCGGCGTGAAGGGCGCCTCCCTGGACACCCTGGAGGTCGAGCGCTTCGGGGACACGGTGAACGAGGTAGGGAAGTTCGAGCTCCGCGACGCGGACGGGAAGGTGCTCGACCACGGCAAGTATCTCGTGATCTGGAAGCGGGACGGCGACTCCTGGAAGCTGCATCGCGACATCTGGACGACGAGCGTGGTCCCGGCAGAGGAGTAGTCCTTCCCGTACGGCGGCCCGCGCCCGCTGAAGCCCTCCGTGCAGAAGGGCGCGGGAGGGCGAAGCTAGCCGCGACGCATGCCTGTCTGTACCCAATACTCATCCGCGCGCTCGGTCGGCGCGAACGGGCATGAAGATCACGGTCGCCATTCAGTCTGCGGTAGCGGAGACTGCGCGCCCGTTGCGCGCGCCAGCGGAGAAATTTCCGCGATTCCGCGGGGTTTTGGGCTAGCGACCTCTACGCATCCGAGCCGGAGATCGTCCGATGAGCGGTGCGATGTCGCCGATTCGGCCTCGCCGGCTCGAGCGCCTCGCGTTCGGCGTGCGTCTGCTCGAAATCACCCTGCATGGCTCGGCTCATCGCGAGGAACAGGCGGGATTGCCACACGGGGCGCTCACTGGCGGGCGTACTTGATCGAATCATGCGGATTGCCGGCCATGCACGCCCCTGTCGCTTGACCCAGGCGGCGCATCCACAGCTCGGGGGCGAGCGACGACAACTTCCTTCACAGGGTATTCAGATAGGTTCGCAGTCGATCCTGCAGCTCGGCGGCGTGCTCGTCCGCGCTCAGGATTTCGCCGCGGTGGAACAGTGCGAATGTCGCCTCGATGCGGATCGCGGCTGCGAGCTGCGGTTGGCTTCCAACCAGACGGAAATAGTCCTCCGCCGGCACGCTCGCCATCGGCGCGAGACCATAGGACGCGCCGACGTTCAGTGTACTCGCACGGATCGCGAGGAGCTTTTCGTTCTGCATCGTCACACCATCGGTGCGGTAACGATAGAGCTGAATCTCCCTGAATACGCCCCGATCGCGAATGATCCGGCTTTCCCGTGAAATAGGGTTGCCTCCCGGTCCCTCTCGACACGGGACCCAGCCCGAGAGACGGGTACGCCCCAGACTCCCCCCACCGCCATTCAGTCACGCTCGAGCACGAATTCAAGCTGCCGAAGGACTTGATTGAGAAGAAGGCGGGGGAGATGAAGCAGTTACATGTGCTCAGCCGGCCGAGCAATCTGAAGACCGCCTATCTCAAGACGATCAATGCTGTGCGTTCTCGATATTCGTCCTAGCTGATTCTGCTCGGCTTTTCCGCACCATCCCCGCCGGGCGTGCGTCGCCTGATCCGGCTGGCGCGATGGATCGACGAGATCGCCGAGGAGAACCCGCAAGCGCTCGGCAGTGCCACCTGGCAGCAGCTCATCCACGAGATGATCCGCGATGCCGCAGGCGCCCTGCTGGCCGCTCGCCTCGCGTGCGATCACCAGCTCCCGGTAGAGGCCCAGCAGCTCGAAGTAGTTCGACGCCACGTCGGAAACCAGCGAGAGCAGCACGCCCCGGCGAAGCGCCTCGGCGCCGAGGCCAGAGACGACAGAGGGCAACCCAGAAGGTCCGGTCCACGGGGGATAGGTGTGGCCTCGGGTGTCGCCGGGCGTAGACCGCGAGCTGCTGCCGGAGGGCGATCTCGACGATGGCCTGGTCCTGGCGGCTGCGGAACAGGGCCGCGGTGCTGCGGAGGATCGAGATCCACAGAGTGAGCACCGCCCGCAACATCGACGCCATTCTGCCCTGGCTTGACCGGCGAGAGGAGACTGAACCTTGCTAGTGCTCCGGAGCATCTTCCCGGAACGAGTGCGACCGCCGTTCGGAAAAGCTGAGCAGAATCAGCTGGGACGAATATTGAGAACACACACCCGCAGATGGAATTAGATCAGTCATTGACTTACTAAGCCAATGACGTATGATCCTTGATCCTTGGCGTGGAGTTCGAATGGGACGAAGCGAAGAACTCCCAGAACCAGGAGAAGCACGGCGTCTCGTTCGCCGAGGCGCAGACGCTCTTCACCTCCGGAGACGACTATCTCGAGATCTTCGATGCCGACCATTCCGATTCGAGGACCGCTTCATCGCAATCGGTCCGATCGCTCGCGGAATCGTGGTCGTCGTCTACACGGAGCGCGACGAAGGCGTCGTCCGAATCATTGGCGCCCGGATGGCCACCGGACACGAGCGGGAGCTGTACCGCTCCCACAGGAAACCGTATCGATGACCGAAATCCCCGAACTGACGGATGAACAGCTGAAGAGGGCGATCCCCGCGCGAGTGCGAAAGCGTCTGGTGCAGGGACGCTTCGAGTCCGGCGAGGACATCACCGCGTTGCGAAAGTTCGTCGGGCTGACGCAGACGGAGTTCGCCCGGGCGATCGAGATCAGCGTGCACACACTACGCAACTGGGAGCAGGGGCGGCGTCAGCCCGAAGGGCCCGCGATCGCGCTGCTTCGGATCGCGGCGCGGCACCCCCGGATCATCCGCGAGAACCTCGAGTCGGCGGCATAGGGGGCGTGTGAGGGTTCTCGGATCCGGGCTAATGTCTTCGGGGCTCATGAAAAGGAGGGGGTGACCGTGAAGCTCGTGATTCGAGGCTCGTTCTGCATGTTGCTCGCGCTGACGGCGATCGAGGCAGCAACCGCGGACCAACGCGAAGAGCTCATCGCGAAGGCGAGAAGCGCGGCACCTGCAATCGTCAGTGCCAACGCGACCGTCATGTATCGGGGCGAAGTTCTCGCCAAGGGAACCAATGGCTGGACGTGCATGCCCGAGACGCTGCCGGACGACGACGCACCGATGTGCAACGACGCAGTCTGGATGGGGCTGATGTCGGCGATGAGCGCGGGCAAGGACTACGAGGTCGAGAAGGTCGGCATCTCCTACATGCTTCAGGGCGACGCCGGCGTGAGCAATTCGGATCCGGCGCACCCGCAAGGCGCCAATGCGCCGGACTTCATCAAGGAAGGCGCCCACGTGATGATCGCCGTGCCGCGCGCGCTGCTGGAGGGGATCAGCGATGACCCGCATTCCGGCGGCCCCTACGTGATGTGGAAGGACACGCCGTACGCGCACATCATGGTGCCCCTGGAGGACGAGAACCGCTCGAAGCCCCCGGCGAGGTGACGTCGAGCCGCATCGTATCCTCGTCAGGTCTCCCCGAAGCAGGCCGACTCCGCGTCCCAGGCACGAGGGAATTCGAGCGGGTACCGCAGCGTCAGGAACCGGAGGCGTCGACCCGGCGCCACCCGTGGGCGGGCCTCCTGCAGCGGATCTCCGCCTGCCTGAACCTACCGACGCGGGCGCCCCGCTCGCGACGAGCCGGCCAGGCGGCTGGACTCCCATCTGGCCGGAGCCCGAGCTCCCGAGCGCCGGTCGCAAGCGGAGGTGATCAAGACGCCTGGGCGTCGTCGGCGTCGTGCGCGGGCTCGAACTCGAAGCCCTCGTAGTCCTTCGCCGCCACGTCTGCGATGCGCATGTAGTAGATCGAGCCGCCCATGTACGCGGAGAAGCCCCGGGGCTTGCCCGGAATGTTCGCGCCCGTCCACCAGGAGTCGGTGCGGGGGAAGAGCGTGGCGTTCGCAATTCCACTCACTTCGCTGGCCCAGGCCTCTTCGCTCTCGGTCGTGGGCTCGACCGCTCCCCTACCCTGCTCCCGCAGGCGGCGCATCAGGTTGCCGATCCATTCCATCTGGCGCTCGGCGCCGAGCGGCATGTTGTAGAACACGCCGGGCGATCCGGGACCGTGGATCATGAACAGGTTGGGAAATCCGGCGATCATCATTCCGAGGTGGTTGTGGAAGCCGTCGTGCCAACGGTCCCTCAGGGGGATGCCACCGCGCCCCTTCGGATTGAGACGCAGCATCGAGCCGCTGATGGCATCGAAACCGGTGGCGAGCACGAGCATGTCGATCGGGTGCTCGCCGCTTCGCGTCACGACGCTGGTAGGCGTGAACCGCTCGATCGGATCCTCGCGCAGGTCGACCAGGGTGACGTTGTCGCGGTTGTAGGCCTCGAAGTAGCCATCTTCGAGGATCGGCCGCTTGGTGATCACGAAGTGGTCGGGCATCAACTTCCTCGCCGTCTCGGGGTCGCGCACGGCCTCGCGGATCTTGGCGCGCACGAAGTCGGCCAGGGACTTGTTGGCTTCCTCGCTGGTCGCGATGTCGTTGTAGAGGCCCATGAAGAACTTGAAGCCCCCTCGCTGCCACAGCTCTTCATAGAGCGCCTCACGCTGCTCGGGGGTGTCCTCGAGGGCGGAGCGCGAGGGCATGTCGGACGGGAAGCCTCCCACGTTCGCGAGCATCGTCGCCTTGGTGGCCTCCCAGTTCTCTCTCGCTTGTGCCATCTCCTCGGGCGTGATGGGGCGGTTGCCCGCCGGGAACGCGTATTGCGGTGTGCGTTGGAGAACCGTCACGTGCGCCGCCTGTTTGGCGATCTCGGGGATCGACTGGATCCCGGAGGAGCCCGTGCCGATCACCGCGACGCGCTTGCCCTCGAAGGAGACGGGTTCATGAGGCCAGCGGGCGGTGTGGTAGCACTCGCCTGCGAAGTCGTGGATCCCGGGGATGTCGGGCATGTTGGCCGTCGAGAGGGCGCCCACGGCACAGACCAGGAAGGGGGCAGTGGCGCGCACGCCGGTGCTGGTCTCGACCGTCCAGCGCTGCGCCGCTTCGTCGTAGCGGGCGTCCTGCACCCAGGTCTCGAACTGGATGTCGCGGCGAAGGTCGAAGCGATCGGCGACGTATTCGAGGTAGTCGAGCACCGCGGACTGCTCGGACTGGGTCTCGGCCCAGTCCCATTCGTTCATGAGCTCGTCCGAGAAGGTGTAGCAGTAGAAGGGGCTGCCCGGGCCGTCGACCCGCGCACCCGGGTAGCGGTTGTACCACCAGGTGCCGCCGACGTCGCTGGCCCCGTCGTAGACGCGCACCGAGAGACCCATCTCGCGCAGATGGTGAAGGGCGTACATGCCGCTGACACCCGCTCCGATGATCACCACGTCGTAGTGTTCGATCGATCTGCTTCGCGGAGGCTGATGCTCGCTGGTCATCCGTTTCTCCTGTCCAGGTGTGCATGGAACGCCCGCGCGACGGGCCATTGACGGCGAGGCGAGGGCTCCATCCTAATCGGATTCGGCCCCGCCTGCCGCACTGCCCCGGGGCCCTCCACGCCGTGTCGGGGCTCGCGTCCCTCCCGCCGTGCGCCTCTGGCAGCTGAATCGCTAGATCCGAAGCGTGCGCTTCTTGCTCGCGGCCACGCTACGAAGCAGCGCGACCTCGGCTTGATCGTAGGGGCGCCCGTCAGCGTGCAGCAGATCGTGGAACCACGGGCCCGAGTCGTCTGTGGGGCGCCGTAGCCAGCTCGTCCACGAGTAGCGAGTCTGGCTGCGGCCATCGACCAGTCCCCAACACCACGCGTCGACATCGTGTTCGGCGAGATCACGGATCAGCGAGACCGATGAGCCCAGTGTGCGCGCCATCCACTCGGTACACAGCAGGGGGCGCTCGTAGCGCTCCAGATATGCGATGGTACCCAGCAATTTGTTCCGCGGTGCGTAGGAGTGAAACGAGATCACGTCGGAGCGCCCCAGCATGGTGCGATTCAGCTGGCTCGCCCGCTCGGCAGCACCGTTCACGCCGAGATAGATCCCGGCGGTGAGGGGCTGCTCCGGATCGATCACTTGACACCAGTCGAAGACCTGGTTCAGCAAGCCGTCTGCGAGACGGGTCTTGCCGGAGATCTCCTGCCGCGGATAGCTGAACGGGTTGGACTGGTCGGGCTCGTTGAAGAGATCCCAGACTGCGACACGGGGGTCCGACTTGAAGCGGCCGACGACCGCCTCGACGTAGGGTCGGAGATCGGGCCAGCGCGCGGGATCGCCGAGGATGGTGCGGCCCGGCCCCTGCACCCAGAGTGCATTGTGGCGTCGTGGTGTCGGTTCGCCCTGGCGGCCCAGAACCGGCTCCGGATTCCACACACCATCGAAGAGGACGAGCATGCTCGAGAGCCCATGTCTCTCGGCGATCGTGAGGAACTCGTCGACCCGATCCAAGAAGGCCGGGCCTTCCGCCTTCCAGAGAAGATCGTGCAGGAACACGCGAAGGCTGTTCATGCCGAGGTCGGCTGCCCACCCGATCTCGCGCTCGATGGTTTCGGGATCCCAGGTTTCGGCTTGCCACATCTCGAGCTGGTTGCCTGCACTCGAGGGAACGAAGTTGCAGCCATTGAGCCAGCCGGTGTCCTCGCGCCAACGTCGAGCACGTTCGATCGACCAGCGTGCGATCGATGTCACCGGGGAAGTCCATCGGCGCGGGTACGCACCACGAGCCATGCCGGCAAGAGTCGTCGCGAACGAGACGATCGGGTGAGGCACGACACCAGTCTATCCGCAGGGGCCGCGTCAGCCCGAAGGGCCCGCGATCGCGCTGCTTCGGATCGCTGCGCGGCACCCCCGGATCATCCGCGAGAACCTCGAGCCGGCGGCGGAAAGCCTCGCCGCTCGTCGAGGTCCACCTCGGCCGTCACCGCGGCTTCTCCCCGGGCGCGCACCACCGGGGGCGCCACCGAGCGCCCCACACCCGGCAGCTCGCGCGGCATCCGGTGCGCGCCCACCCGCGGCGGGATGCGGCCGGAGCGGGTCGCGGGGATTCGGAAGCGCCCCGCCCCGCCCGACCCTGGCGCCGCTGAACGCCGCGCTCGCTCCCCGTCCCGTGTACACTGCGGGCCCGCATTCGGGGAAGGAGGGTCCCATGTCCGCCCTGCTCGTTCGTCTCGTGCTCGCCATCGCGTTGCCGCTCGTGGCGCTGCCCGTCGGCGCCGACGAGACCTGCATGTCGCCCTACATGGCCAAGATCACCGGCCAGGAGGACTTCATCTACGTGTGGACCCTCGGCCAGGAGGGCGTCGGCGACGCGCAGGACAAGCTCGTCACCGTCGACGCGCGCCCCGGCTCGGAGAGCTACGGCAAGGTCGTGCACAGCCTGTCCGTCGGCGGACGCAACGAGGCGCACCACTCGGGTCTCACCGACGACCGCATGTACCTGTGGGCGGGCGGCCTCGACACGAACAAGATCTTCGTCTTCGACGTCCACAGCGATCCGGCGAAGCCGAAGCTCCACACCACCATCGAAGACCTGGTCGCGAAGAGCGGCGGCGTGGTCGGCCCTCACACGCACTATGCACTGCCCGGCCGGATGCTGATCACCGGTCTGTCGAACAACAAGGACCACGGCGGACGCACGGCGCTGGTCGAGTACACGAACGAAGGGAAGTACCTCGCGACCCACTGGATGCCGACCGACGGCGACCTCCAAGGCGCCACGAAGTCCGGCAAGCTCGCGGACGGCTACGGCTACGACGTGCGGGCGCTGCCGCGCAAGAACGTCCTGGTCTCGTCGTCCTTCACGGGCTGGAACAACTACATGATGGACTTCGGGAAGATGCTGGCCGACGAAGAGGCGATGAAGCGCTTCGGCAACACGGTCGTGGTCTGGAACCTGCACTCCCGCAAGCCGAAGAAGATCTTCGACGTGCCCGGCGCGCCCCTCGAGATCCGCTGCGCCTGGGGGGCGCAGCACGACTGGTGCTTCACCAGCGCTGCGCTCACCTCGAAGCTCTGGCTCATCTACGCCGACGACGCGGGCGAGTGGCAGGCGAAGGAGGTGGCCGACATCGGCGATCCATCGAAGGTGCCGCTGCCGGTGGACATCTCGATCGCCGCGGACGACTCGCTGCTCTGGGTCGACACCTTCATGGACGGCAAGACGCGCCTGTTCGACATCAGCGACCCGCACGCGCCGAAGCAGGTGTTCGAGCAGGTGATCGGCAAGCAGATCAACATGGTGTCGCAGAGCTGGGACGGCCGACGCGTCTACTTCACCTCGTCGCTGCTGGCGAACTGGGACAAGAAGGGTGAGGACAACGAGCAGTACCTGAAGGCCTTCACCTGGGACGGCAAGAAGCTCGTGCCGAGCTTCACGATCGACTTCACCGCCGAGAAGCTCGGCCGTCCGCACCAGATGCGCTTCGGCGCCTACAGTCTCTACGGCCAGCAGGAGCCGGAGACGCATGGAGCGGTGGCTGCGCTGCCCTGAGCGACCGCGCCGGCTCGCCGCAGCGGCGGCCCTCGCGCTGTCGCTGCTGGCTCCCGGCCCGACGGCCGCTCACGGAGACGGGGCGCACGCGGCGCCGCCGGAGTCGGGCACCGACGAGGCGTCCGGCCCGGGCGCCTTCGCGACGCCCGCACCGGGAAGCTACGCGCTGCCTCCGCTCGGCCCGGCCGCGGACGGTCGCGTCCTCACCAGCGACGGCCGGCCGGCGCGCCTGGCCGAGCTGTTCACGGGCGACGTCGTGCTGCTGAGCTTCATCTACACGCGCTGCACGGACGGGGAGGGCTGCCCCTTCGCCACCGCGGTGCTCCACCGGGTCGGCGCGAAGCTCGCCGCGGAGCCCGCGCTGCTGCCGCGGGTGCGGCTGCTGTCGCTCTCGTTCGACCCGGAGCACGACACGCCCGAGGTGATGCGTCGCTATGGCGAGAGCTTCCAGCGTGGGGGCCTCGACTGGCGCTTCCTCACCACGCGCGACGAGGAGGAGCTCGCGCCGCTGCTCTCGGCCTACCACCAGACGCGCGTGCCGGAGCGCGATCTCCAGGGCGAGGCGACGGGCGGCTTCTCGCACCTGCTGCGCGTCTACCTGATCGACCGCGAGCGCCGCATCCGGCAGGTCTACAGCGCGTCGCTGCTCTCGCCGGACGCGCTGCTGGCGGACGTGAAGACGCTCCTGCTGGAGCTGGACGCGGGCGGTCCGGCGCGCGCCGCGGCGTCGAAGGACGCGGCGCACCCCGTCGCCCAGGGCTCGGGCGACGTGCGCGCCGGCTACGAGCGGCCGGACTATCGCACCCGCTCCGCACCGCTCGCGGCCCGGCGCGGGCGCGCGCTCGACCTGGTCGCTCGCGTGCAGGAGCCGCCGCTCGGCCTGCCCCCGGTGCCGGTCCCGGCGGACAACCCCGTCACGCGGGAGAAGGTCGCGCTCGGGCGCCGGCTGTTCTACGACCGGCGCCTCTCGCACAACGACACCATCTCCTGCGCCATGTGCCACGTGCCCGAGCAGGGCTTCACCAGCAACGAGATGGCCACCGCGGTGGGCATCGAGGGCAGGAGCGTGCGCCGCAACGCGCCGAGCATCTACAACAGCGCGTACCTCGAGCGGCTGTTCCACGACGGGCGCGAGACGCGCCTCGAGCAGCAGATCTGGGGGCCCCTGCTGGCCGCGAACGAGATGGGCAACCCCGCGGTCGGCTGGCTGATCGAGAAGCTGCGGCGCAGCGGCGACTACGCGGAGGACTTCGCGCGGGCCTTCCCGGGCCGCGGCCTCGCGATCGAGACCGTGGGGATGGCGCTGGCGAGCTACGAGCGGACGCTGGTGTCCGGGGGCTCCGCCTTCGATCGCCACGCCTACGCGGGGGAGGCCGACGCGCTCCCGCCCGCGGCGCGGGAGGGGCTGGCCCTCTTCAGCGGACGGGCGGGCTGCGTCGGCTGCCACCCGATCGGCGCCGAGAGCGCGATCTTCACCGACCAGGGCTGGCACAACACGGGCGTGGGCCATCGGACGGCGATGGGCGGGGCAGGGGAGGCCGGCGCCGCGGCGCAGTCCTCCACGCAGCGCGTGCAGGTGGCGCCGGGCGTGTACCTGGAGGTGCCGCGCGCGATCGTCGACCAGGTGAGCGGGCCCCCGGCGAGCGACCTCGGTCTCTACGAGGTCACCGGCGACCCGGCGGACCGCTGGCGCTACAGGACGCCCGGCCTGCGCAACGTCGCCCTGACTGCCCCGTACATGCACGACGGCTCGATCCCCACGCTGGCGGGCGTCGTCGACTTCTACCGGCGCGGCGGCATCCGCAACGAGGGGCTCGATCCGGCGATCCGGCCCCTCGACCTCGACGACGCCGAGGCGGCGGCGCTGGTGGCCTTCCTCGAGGCGCTGACCGGTGACGACGTGGACGCCCTCGTGGCCGACGCCTTCGCCGCACCCGTCGGCGATCCGGGCGCGACGGACGCCACGCGGGGGAGCGCGCGCGGCGGAGCGCCAGCGATGCCGCTCGCGTCCACGACCACCGCTCCCTAGCGACGTCCACCCCGGCGGCCGTCGACTGGTCGACCCCGCCCGCGGCGTGGTGCGATGCGGAGGGCGCGATCGCAGGGCTCGCAAGCGCGATGTCGACGGAATCCGACCGCAGCACGAGCCGGTAGTGCGTTCGACGTTCCGCGCAGTCAGTTCGCCAGGTTCATGGCCGCGAGCACGGCGTCGAAGCGGGGCTCCGACCGGAGCGAGTCGAAGAGCGGGTGGAGCTTCACGTAGAGGTTGACGTAGAGACCGGGCACGTCCACGGCGCGCTCGAGGCACTCGAGCGCCATCTCCTTGCGGCCGGCCATCGCATGGAGCCCGGGGCCGTTCACTCCTCCGCACGCATCGCCGCTGTATTCGATGATGAGGTCCAGGAAGCGCGCCCACGCCGCGTCGATGCCGCCCTCGGCGTGGGCAAGACGCAGCTGCTCCTTGGCGGCGGTCGGAAGCCGCGCGTTCATGAGCGCGTCGAAGGATCCCTCGCCGTCGCCCCAGTTCCACAGAGCGCCAGCCAGAAGAAGGTGACCGAACGGGTTCTCGGGCTCGAGCGCAATGGCAGCGCGCGCGGCCCGTGCCGAGCCATCCGGGTCGCGTACGGCGCCCAGGATCGTGGACAGGTTGACTGCCATGAACGGCGAGAGCGGCTCGAGGTCGACGGCGCGATTCATCTCCGCCACCCCCTCGTCGACGATGCCCTGGTTCACCAGCACGAGCGCGAGGTTCTGGTGGGCGAAGGCGTAGCCGGGATTCAGCTCGATGGCGCGGCGCAGCGAGTCCTCCGCCGCGGACCAGTTCCGGTCGAACCAGTGGATGCGACCCATGGACGTGTGGGCCTCCGCCGAGTCCGGCGCGTGCTCCACCGCCATCCGCGCGGCACGACGGGCGCGCGGCACGATCGACTCGCTCATGTCGAGCCCGAGCGCCCAGGAGAGCGTCAGCGCGTCGGCCAGCCCCGAGTACGCCAGGCCGAAGTCCGGGTCCGCCCGGGTCGCCTCCTCGAATCGCGCGATCGCGGCGCGCATGTCCTCTGGCGTCTGCCGACTCTGGGCGCTCCGTCCCGTGAGATAGGCGTCGTAGGCCGCCAGGCTGGAGGTCGGCGGCGGAGCGTTCGCGGCCGTCAGACGGAGGTCGAGTGCCGCGGCCACGTCGGCGGAGATCTCGGACTGGACGACGAACAGGTCCTCGACCCGCCGGTCGAAGTTTCGCGACCAGAGGTGGAAGCCGTCCCGGGTCTCGATCACCTGCACGGTGATCCGGAGCCGCTCGCCGTCGCGCCGCACACTGCCCTCGATCACCGCACCGACTCCGAGACGGTCCCCGATCTTCTCGACCGAGAGCCCCTCGCCGTAGACCGCCTTGGCCGAGGTGCGGCCGATGACCTTGAGGTTCGGGAGCTGGGCGAGCACGTTGGTCAGCTCCTCGCTGATGCCCTCGCCGAAGTAGGCGTAGTCGCCGTCGGGGCTCATGTCGTCGAAGGGCAGCACGACCACTGAGGTCGGCGATCGCCGCGAGCCCGCGTCTGCCGCCCACCACCAGCTGCCTGCGGCCGCCAGCAGGATCGCCAGTCCCAGCGACGCCACTACGACGGCGGTTCGGGGCCTTCGCCGCGAGGCCTCGCGGGACGCGGGCGGGCAGGAGGGGGCGCGAGCGTCCGCCGCCAGCACCGCGTAGGCGTGTACCGGATCCGGAATGTTCTTGACGGTCTGGGGCCCGAGGTCGTGGAACGAGAACGCCGTCCGGCCCGCGACCTCCTCGTGGAGCTTCGCCGAGATGCAAACCCCGCCCGGCCGGGCGAGCGCCTCGAGCCGCGCAGCGATGTTCACGCCCTTCCCGAAGAGCCGTTCGTCCTGCACCTGGATCTCTCCCAGGTGAATCCCGATGCGGAACTCCATCTTCCGGCTCTCGGGCAAGCTGGCGTTCAGCGCCGAGCCCACGCTCTGGATCTGCATCGCGCACTCGATGGCGTCGACGGCGCTACCGAACTCGGCCAGGAAGTTGTCGCCCGTGAAGTCGACGAGCCGACCGCGCCGCTGCTCGATCAGCAGGCGCACCTGCTGATGACGTGCGGTGACCATCGCAATGGTCGCCTCCTCGTCGTCCGCCATCAGCCGGGAGTAGCCTGCGATGTCCGCGGAGAGGATTGCCGCCAGCCGGCGCTCGAATGCGGGCATCGAGCGAGTCTAACGCGAGTCCACCCCGCGACCACGACGGAGAGGGGGAGATTCCGCACCCGCCAAGCGCGCGAGCGCGGCCGAAGCCGTGGCTCAGGCGTCGAGCTCGGCCTCCAGTCGGCGGACGTGCCCGAGGGCGCCGACCTCGGCGTACCGAGCGACGAGCGGCCGGAGCTGCTCGTGGGGTGCGGCTCCGTTCGCGATGGCGAGCCGGGCCCGCTCCTCGGCGATCATCGGGCGATAGGCGACTGCGGCGCTCTGCTCGAGCATCAGGTCGGCGTCGTCCAGGAGCGCTTCGATGCGAGGCGTCGCTGCGGCCCCGTCGAGGGCTCGAATCACGCGCGCCTGCGAGATCCGGGCGCGCAGACGGCAGGTGCGGGCGTCCGGAACGTAGGGCTCCGTGTCGGCCAGCTCTCGGGCCTCGTCGCGCCGGCCGACCGCGAGGTAGGCCTCTGCCAGCAAGCCCAGCGTGAGGTCGGTCCAGCCGCGGGCCTGCTTGTCGACGAGGTGCGCGTGCCGCGCGCGCTCGAGGTTGACGACCGCGTCGTCGAAGAGACCGTGCAGGAGCTGGGCCCAGCCGATCATGTACAGGCTCGCGGTGGTCGTGAGGGGGCTTCCGCAGCGGCTCGCCAGCTCGAGCGCCTGCTGGGCGTTCGACAGGGCGTGCTGTACCTCGCCGGTGGCATCCTCGAACTGGGGCCCCGACCAGCCGAGGATCCACGCCGCAACCTCCTCCTCCTTGTGCTTTTTCGAGAAGGCGAGCGCCTTCGAGAAGAGCGGCCGTGCCTCGTCGGGACGTCCCTGCAGGAAGTGGCAGATGGCGTAGCGGGCCTCCTGCCAGCTCCAGATCGAGAAGGTCAGGCGCTTCGTGCCGAACCCGTAGTCGGGAGGGCACACCGCGAAGATCTCGTCGGCGGTCGCGACGGCCTCGGCGATCCAGCCCGAGTGCCAGAAGACGTCGAAGAGGATGCTGCGCGACATGACCTTGTGCTCGTCGTCGAGTTCGTCCGCGAGCTCGACGGCTCGACGTGCGGGGCCCTCGGCCGCCTCGTACTGGCCGTCGCAAGAGAGGCTGATGGCGTAGCCCCAGGCTACGGACGACAAGGCGTCTCGCTCGCCGAGCTGCTCGGCGAGGGCGATACCGCGCTCCGCCCGAAGCCGCTCGGGCTCGCCGACGTTGCCGAAGCGCCATCCGTTGGTGAGGAGCAGGTCGATCGCCTGGAGCTCGAGTCGCATCCACTCCTCGTCGCTCCCCAGTGACTCGATCAGCTCGAGCACCCGGTGCCAGTGCGCACGGGACTCGGAGGCGTCGCTGTTGAGCAGCCAGATCGCCGCGCGCCGGTGATTCCGGGCCGCCTGGGCCAGATCGCCCGCCTCCTCGTAGTGGTGCGCGAGCAGGGCCGCGTTCTCGTCCAGGCGCTCGGGATGGGCCGCCTCGATCGCGGCCGCCACCTTGGCGTGGGTGCTCGCGCGGCGCTGCTTGAGCTGCGAGCCGAGCGCCACCTCCTGCGTGAGCGGGTGCTTGAAGGCGTACTCGGTCACCGGATACAGCGACTGTTCGTACAGGAACTCGCCGTTCTTGAGCCGCTGGATGGCGTCCGAGACGTCGCTGTCGGGCCAGTCGAGGATGCTCTCGAGGATCGACTCCGGGAACTCCTTGCCGATCACCGAGGCGGCCTGGAGGAGCTGCTTCTCGCGTTCGGCCAGCCGATCGATGCGCGCCGCCAGCACGGCCTGGACCGAGCCCGGCACCGCGATCTCCTCGATCGGGGTGACCAGCCGATAGCTGCTCCTCGTCCCCTCGAGGTTGCCAGCCTCGATCAGCGCCTGCACGACCTCTTCGGCGAAGAAGGGGTTCCCCGCGGTGCGCTCGAAGACGAGCTCGGCGAGCCCGGCGACGCTCTCGTCGCTGCCGAGCAGGTCGCCGAGCAGCTCCTGGATCGCCTCGCGGCCGAGCGGCAGCAGCGGGAGCTGCCGGTACCACGGCTTCTGCATCCAGTCCGAACGGTACTCGGGCCGGAAGTTCACGATCAGCAGGTTCGAGCTGCCCGAGATCGCATCGACCATCTGCTCGAGCCAGGCCTCGCTCCCCGCGTCGATCCAGTGGAGATCCTCGATCAGGTTGATGCTCGCGCCTTCGCCCGCGTCGACCACGCGATGGAGCACCTGGAACAGCTTGCGCTGACGCGCGTCGGGGTCCATGGCGGGGGCGGGCTTCTCGGGGTCGGGCACCGCCATGAAGTCGAACATCACGGGCAGGAACTCGCGGAAGCCCTCGTCGATCAGCAGCAGCCGGCCGGCGATCTTCTCGCGCGCGGTGCGGTCCGGATCCTGCTCGCTGATGCCGAAGTACTGGCGGAAGATCTGGAGGATCGGGAGGAACGGGATGTTCTTGCCGTGGGCCACACCCGTCCCGTGGAGCACGTTCAGGCCGCGAGC
>Ga0209536_100002385_pt1 | contig 30624 bp, 28 predicted proteins | sample DeeMarSeWOR28_12_FD_187461 | JGI IMG/M metagenome (GOLD analysis project Ga0209536, IMG submission 187461) | Marine sediment microbial communities from White Oak River estuary, North Carolina - WOR-2-8_12 (SPAdes) (version 2) | ecosystem: Environmental > Aquatic > Marine > Intertidal zone >...
GGTGCTCTATTCAGTTGAGCTAGTCGGCCGGAACATGCCCGGGAACATAAACGATCCCGGTTCAGGGTTTTTATAAACCGTGCAAAAATAACCAATTCTGTATGTTAAAAAAAGAAATCATTCCGTATCGTTTCTAAAATGTAGTATCTTTACCGCCTTAAAACAAATCCGGAGATGTTGAACCACAAAAATATTCTGCGTTTTTATCTTCTAATTTTGCTTTCAGCCGCAGCACCTACGCTGAAAGCACAGGAGAATGCCCCCCGGTCGGTTACCGACCTGTCCGGAGCAAGACCGGACATTCCAGGCATGCTTGGCCTGGAGTTCGGATGGGTGCTGGCTCCCGATTTCCCGGAAGAGATGAAACTGAATTTCATAGGATCGGTAGTGGTGAGTCCCTATTACAAATATGAATTCCGAATAGCCAATTCCAATTTTTCCATTCATCCGGGCATAGCCTTCACTTCTGAAAAATTTTCCTTCAACGATAATATTACCCTGGTATCCAACCTGACTCCCGAAGGTTATGTGACCGAACTGATCGGTCTCGACACAACCCTGGCGGACGCCAATATCAGAAAATCGAAGCTGAATGCCATGTATTTTGAGATCCCCCTGGAGATCACCTTCCGGACCAAGCCCGACCTACCCAAAAGATCCGTAAATATCACCGTGGGAGCAAAAGGAGGGGTGCTGATGGATTCGAAAACGAAATATACCTACCGTCAGGACGGCCAGACTAAAAAATCAAAACAAAAGGAAAGATTTGACCTGAATCCCTGGCGGGTATTGATCGTGGGTAAGATCGGATATGCCAGTGTGAATTTATTTTATTATTATAATTTCCTGCCGGTTTTCAGCAACGACAAAGGACCCCTTCAAACACAGGCCCAGCAGATGAGTTTCGGGATCTCGATCGATCTGTTCTGATCAGCCCAGAAGAAAGATACTTAGAAAACAGACAACAAAGCCTAATCCAAATCCTGAATACACTTCTTTTGGGGTATGGGCATTTAAGGCTAACCGGGCCGACAGGATCAGGCCTGCCAGCAGGGTGATCACACAGAAAGGCCATAATAGCTGATTCAGGGGATACTGGTAAAGCATAGATAATATCGAGCCGATCATACATCCTGTTCCGGCAGCATGCACCGAAATTTTATAGAACAGTGTAATCAGGGCGATCAACGCCACAACTACGGTGGCACCCAGGAATATGGAGAGGAGGAAATCATTGATTTCTATTTTGGTGCGGAACAGGTAGGTCGTGAGTCCATAAAAGAACGCAATAAAAATGAATGGGAGGATCCTTTCCCTGCGATTCTCCAGGTGAAGGCTGCTAATGGTCGACGCGGTTTTCAGGCCGAGAATGCTGAAGAGGGGAATCATGAAGGTAGTTATAAAGATCAGCAACAGGATGTAAAACATCACTTTCTGCGACATCGGCTGCAGGGCATCGGGAATAAAAAGTATGACGATTGCAAAAAGATAGGTTGGCATCATCAGCGGATGGAAAGCATAGGATAAAATTTTTGCCGGCAATTTTCCCACTATAATTCCTTTCTTAATCGGGCCACGGGTATGTTCAATTGTTCTCTGTATTTTGCCACCGTACGTCTTGCTATATTATAACCTTTGGCTTTCAGAAGTTTTTCAAGCTTATCATCGGAAAGGGGTTTGATCTTATCTTCATTATCGATAAGATCCTTTAAGGTCTGTTTCACTTCCCGGCTGCTGACGTCCTCGCCGGAATCGGTACTGATGCCTTCCGAAAAGAAATATTTCAGCGGGAATATACCGAATTCAGTCTGGATGGATTTACTGTTAGCTACCCTGGATACGGTGGAAATATCCATACTGATCATGTTGGCAATGTCTTTCAATATCATTGGTTTCAACCTCGATTCATCACCTGTAAGGAAAAAATCATACTGAAAGTTAATAATGGCCTGCATCGTATTCAACAAGGTATATTGCCGTTGTTTGATCGCATCGATAAACCATTTGGCCGAATCGAGTTTCTGTTTGACAAAGCTGACGGTCTGCTTTAATTTCTGGTCCTTTTTTTTACTTTTATCGTAGGCATCCAGCATATCCGCATACGACCGGCTGATCCTTAGTTCGGGTGCATTTCTGGAATTCAGGGTCAATTCCAATTTGCCATTGTTGTTGGTAAGTAAAAAATCCGGCATTAAATACTGGGTTCTGACCACACCCTCTGCACTTCCTCCGGGCTTTGGATTTAATTTGGTGATGATCGTGATGGCTTCTTTCAGGTCTTCTTCCTCAATATTGAGTTTTTTGATGATCTTATCGAAATGTTTTTTGGTGAAATCTTCGTAATTATCTTCCAGGATCCGTATGGCCAGGTCGGTGGGCACATGATTTTCTTCTTTTCTTTTAAGTTGGATAAGCAGGCATTCCCTCAGATCCCGTGCTGCGATTCCGGGAGGGTCGAAATCCTGTATTTTCTCCAGTATTTCTTCCAGTTCGTCAAGGTCAGTCTCAATATTCTGCGAAAAGGCAAGATCATTTATGATGGCCTCCATTTCACGCCGGATATACCCATCGTTTTCGATGCTTCCGATCAGTTGTTCCCCGATTTTTCGCTGCCTTTCATCCAGTTTCAGGAACCCGAGCTGAACCTTCAGGCTGTCAATCAGGGTCTGGTCGCTGGCAATGGGGATGGTCTTATCCTCCTCATCCTGACCTCCTCCATCCCCCTGCATTTTATAACCCGAATAGTCGTCTGATAGATAATCATTCAGATCAATATCCTCCGTGGACTCATTCAATGTTTCCTCAAAATCCGTGTCCTCACCGCTATCGATATCCGGTTCTTCGGCACCTTCTTCCAGGGCCGGATTGGTCTCCAGTTCTTCCTCGATCCGCGTATCAAGTTCGGCCGTGGGGATCTGCAATAGCTTGATGAACTGTATCTGTTGAGGAGACAGTTTCTGGGATAATGTTTGTATCAGTCCAAGCTTTTGCATTAATTATTTTTATCAGCAAAACTAAACAATCAGGTTTTTTGAATATATATTAAAGTTATAATATTTCAATAAAAAGATTGAAAAAAACAGCAATATATAGTTGCTTTGCGATCCAACTTTGAATATCCTAAGTACATGTAAAATTATTCAGAAAAATAGATTTTTTGCAGGTCGGGAGTTCAATTCATTATATTTCATATGGATTACGAAAAATTTAAGATAAAACAGTTGCTGGCAAGCAATCCCACCGGTAGTAAGGTGTTGGTAGAGGGATGGGTACGGACCAAGAGGGAAAGTAAAAATGTAATTTTCATATCCCTGAATGATGGTTCAAGACTTGCCAGCCTGCAAATTGTTGCAGCTCCGGAGCGATTTGAAAACGATCTGTTTAAATTTATCTCCGCGGGAGCCTGCCTGGCGGTGAAAGGGATCCTGGTCGAATCAGCTGGCAAGGGTCAGCAGGTAGAATTACATGCGGATTCCATCGAGTTACTTGGAATGGCCGATCCCGATACATATCCTTTACAACCCAAAAAACATTCGCTCGAGTTTCTGAGAGAGATTGCCCATCTGCGACCAAGGACCAATACCTTCAGTGCCATTTACAGGATCAGGCATGCCATGATATTTGCCGTACATGAATTTTTCAATAAAAAAGGTTTTCTCAATATCCATACGCCCATCATTACTGCTTCCGATGCGGAAGGGGCCGGTGAAATGTTCCGGGTTTCGACACTGGATCTGAATAATCCACCCCTTCGGGAAGATGGCGGTATTGATTTCACGAGGGATTTTTTTGAGCGCGAAACCAATCTGACCGTTTCTGGCCAGTTGGAAGCCGAACTTGCAGCTCTTGGATTGTCGGAGGTGTATACTTTCGGACCTACCTTCCGGGCAGAAAACTCGAACACAACCCGTCATCTGGCTGAATTCTGGATGATAGAACCTGAAATGGCTTTCTATGATCTTCATGATAATATGGATCTTGCGGAAGAATTTCTGAAATATCTGATTCGATATGCCCTGGATTATTGCCAGGAAGACCTTGAATTTCTTAACAAAAGGGCGTTGGAGGAGGAGATGGTCAAACCTCAGACAGAAAGAAGTGAAATGGGCCTGATAGAACGGTTAAAATTCGTAATTGGAAATGAATTTAAGAGGATTTCCTACACGGAGGCCATTGATATTCTTAAAAATTCAAAGCCAAACAAAAAGAAAAAATTTCAGTTTCCGGTGGAAGAGTGGGGCACTGATCTTCAGTCCGAACATGAAAGATACCTGGTCGAAAGGCACTTTAAGAAACCTGTGATCCTGTCGGATTACCCGAAAGAAATCAAAGCTTTTTATATGCGTATGAATGACGACGGAAAAACGGTTCGAGCCATGGATATCCTTTTCCCGGGCATTGGTGAGATTGTGGGGGGATCACAAAGAGAAGAACGGCTAGAACAATTACAACAGCGGATGAAGGAAATGGAAATCAGTGATAAAGGATTATGGTGGTACCTGGATACCCGGAAATTCGGATCGGCACCGCACAGTGGTTTTGGACTTGGATTTGAGAGGTTTCTGCAATTTGTAACAGGGATGAATAATATCCGGGATGTGATCCCATTTCCGAGAACTCCCGGGAATGCGGAATTCTGAGATCTATTTTATTTTATGAAATTTAAAGGCCTGATTGAAGCGGGTAATAGGATCTTTAACGATCAAGAGATAATAACCGGCCGGGAATTCCTCGACTTTTATCTTAAAATGATTTTTTGAAATTTCTTCAGGCTCAATATCAAGTGAGTTTCCAATGATATTGAATAATTCAAATTCTACTTTGTCTAATTCGGAATTTTCAATTTTCACAAAAATATTTTCAACGGCAGGATTGGGATAGATCTCAATTTTATTTTTTTGAATGATCTGATCATTCTGAAAGTAAGGAACCTCCATACCTTTCTCACCCCCGAATTCGCCTTGTGCCTGCGAAAATACGGTGAAAAAAAAGCATGTAAATATCAAAAGTAAAACTTTCCTCATAGGCTTTATAAAAATAGGAATTAAGTTTCACATTTAAAAACAAAGCAAATTTTATTCCAATTTTTTATACAATAAATTGATAATCGAATCGTTAACCTGTTCACTATTAAACGTGATCATTTGGGATATGGTTTGTTAAATATTGTTAAATCCATATCAGTTGCCACTATCGTTCCCCATTGATCTTCGTATTGCTTTCGGCAGAAAATCAATTATATCGCTGGCTATCAGGCCTTCCTCACCCATTTCTTCGGCAGCCAGGTCACCTGCCAGACCGTGTAAGTACGTAGCCAGTATCGCCGCCTCCTCCGGAAGATGATTTTTTGCCAGGAAACCCGTTACAATCCCTGTTAATACATCGCCACTGCCCCCTGTTGCCATTCCCGGATTCCCTGATGAATTAAAGTACGTATTTCCATCGGGGAAGCTTATGGCGGAATGGGCTCCTTTGAGAATTATTATCACTCTATATTTTTTGGAAAAGTCTTTCTGCCGGATCAATCTTTCAAAATGATTTTTACAATCCCCGGCAATTCTTTCAAATTCTCTTTTATGCGGTGTGAGAATACTTCCCGGTGGAATCTTATCAAGCAATTCCTTGTGTTTACCCATCAGATTGATGGCATCTGCATCCATCACCAAGGGACCGGAAGCCATTTCCAAGAGCTCCACGAGCATATCTTTTGTTGAGATTTCCATTCCAATTCCCGGTCCGACGCCCACCGCATCCATTTTACTCAGGTCGGGGATACCGGAGATAAGGGACTCGTCTTTGTCGGTTGTTGTCATGGCTTCCGGAGCTCCTGTCTGTATGATTTCATATCCACATTTTGGTACGTGCATGGTTACAAGGCCTACCCCCGATCTAAGACAGGATCGGGCACAGAGTACCGCAGCACCCATTTTCCCCAGACTTCCTGAAATTATGGCGGCATGGCCGAAAGTACCCTTATGCGAAAATTTTTTTCTTTGATTCAGTTTATTCCTAATGACACCCGGATCAATAAAATAGTTGGACGATGGTAACTGATCAATAAAATCCGCGTCCAGGCCAATATCAGCGATTTCGAATTGCCCGCTGAAGGGTTCATTTTCCGGAATCATAAAAGCCAGTTTTGGCATTTGAAAAGTTACGGTCAGTTCGGGTTTGAACAGGACTCCTTTTTCCACCGGTTGATCCGCAAATAATCCTGAGGCGATATCGATGGAAACTTTTCGGGCCTCAAGCCGGTTCATTTTTTCTATTATTTCGGCATATACGCCTTTAACCGGACGGGTAAGACCCGATCCAAAAATGGCATCAATCACAACTGAACCAGGTTTGATATGAGGGAATTCATTTGGTTCCGCAAGGATACGTGGGATCACCTTTTGATGTAGGCGTTGCAAGTTGATTTTAAAATCCTCGGATCCTGCTGATTTTTTGGGGTTAATTACGAATACATGTACCTCATATCCTTTATCGATCAATAATCGCCCGACTGCGAGGCCATCCCCTCCATTATTTCCCGTGCCACAAAAAATATAGATTGGGAAGGAAGAGGAAAAATGACTCACAAAAACAGAAACAAAGGCATTGGATGCCCTTTCCATGAGATCGATCGATTTGATGGGTTCATGTTCAATGGTATAGGCATCCGCTTTTCTGGTATTTTCGGCAGATAGTATTTTCATGGTTTATTATGTTAATCCCAGCTATTCTTAAACTATATAATAATCGAAAAATATACCCTTTTCAGCATATTCGTTCATTGAGATACATCAATCGATTAACCCATGTCCGGATTATTACAAGGTAAAAAAAAAGCACTGATTAAAACAATCAGTGCCCCATAATCGAATTTCTTTTTTTATTTACTCATCGATTCGGTTATGTCCTTTACGATTTCCAGTAGGTCATCATCGTCGATCTTTTTCTTTCTATCAGCCAGTTCCAGGAATTTATCATAGATGGGGATCATCTCCTCCTTTTCAAAAGTATATCCCAGTTTTTCCAATCTGTAAAGAAGTGCATGTTTCCCACTTCGGGCAGTGAGTACGATGCTGGCAGGCTCGGCGCCCACCATCAGGGGATCGATCACCTCGTAGTTTTCCCTGTTTTTAAGAAAACCATCCTGATGAATTCCGGATGAATGAGCGAATGCATTCCTTCCTACTATGGCTTTATTGGCCTGAACAGGCATTTTCATCAATTTAGCTACCAGGTCACTGGTGGGACATAATTTTTCGGTCCTGATATTGGTTTCCAGGCCGAGATGTTGTTTGTGACTGTAAAGGATCATAACGGTTTCTTCGAGTGAAGTATTCCCGGCCCGTTCACCTACACCATTCATTGTGACTTCCGCTTGCCGGGCTCCATTCACGAGGCCGGCGATGGTATTGGATGTAGCAAGACCCAGGTCGTTGTGACAATGGATGGCCACCGTAACTTTATGAATGTTGGGAACTTGCTCCATTATGTATTTGATCTTCTCTCCAAAAACCCAGGGGAGGTTATATCCGGTCGTATCGGGGATATTGACTACGGTTGCACCCGCATCGATCACCGCTTCAAGGATAGTACACAAGTATTCAAGATTGGCACGGCCCGCATCCTCCGCATAGAACTGAACATCTTCTACCCGTTTTTTTGCATGTTTTACAGCTGCCACACCCTGATCGAGTACCTTGTCCCGTGTGCTTTTCAATTTGGTATAAATGTGCAGATCGGATACCCCGATGCCCGTATGAATCCTTTTTCTCCGGGCGTATTGGAGCGCATCTCCCGCCGCATCTATGTCTTTTTCAACTGCCCTGGTTAATCCACAAATAATCGGTTCCCTGATTGCCTTTGAAATTTCAACAACGGATTTAAAATCGCCTGGGCTGGATATGGGGAATCCTGCCTCCAGCACATCCACGCCCAATGCTTCCAGTGCTTTGGCTATTTCGATCTTTTCCGCTGTGTCAAGTTGACAACCAGGCACCTGTTCTCCATCCCGCAGGGTCGTATCGAAAATATATACTCGTTCGTTCATTGTTTGTTTTTTATAGAAAAAATGATATTTCTGCAGATAGAATTAAAAACTAAAATTCTTATTTTTTTAAAAACATTAAAAATAATTAAGGATATTTTTTAAGTAGTTATAAGGCACTAAATAATTCAGGATACCGGTTGAACCAGCTTCCCTGTAAATACGATCGCTCCTGTATATTTTTCCCGGACAAGAAATATAAAGGGTCTGTCAACAATAAATGGATTGGAAGTGGTTCCTTGGATAATCTCCGCATTTGAATTATTTCGGTGTGAATCCTCAGTAGTTCCGATATTAATGCTCGTTTTATGAATAAAATCGGAAATGAAAAGGTTCGCGATCGGATAATAATTTTTTATAACTTCAATAGGACCGGTTAAGCCCAACTCCGGAAATAACTCTTTCAATCTTACCTCGGAATCAATATTTATTTCAGGAAACAGAATGTCATTATTAACGACCAATGCCTGTTCCAGGTATCTTTCGAACTGTTTCGGGCTTAGGTTTTCGATTACTTCATTAAATTCATCTATCCGGTTGGGAATAATAATGGAAAGATAGAACTGTTTTTTCCCGAGAGGAATATCAAGCAGCATGATATCATCATCTGAATAGGTCTGAATTTCTCCTGAGTACAGGTTGATATGGTTACATGATCGCACCGCACCTTTCAGATCGGTAAATTCATAGTTATCGAGATAAAGTTGATTGAAGGGAAGATTCCAGTGTACATCAAAATGGATGGCGTTGATTATGAAGGAACGATCGTCGGGAGATATCTGATTCAGAACTTCATGGATCTTTCCATAGGATCGGTTTTCAACCCACCTGTTAATGATCTTTGTGCTCTTTTCATTGCTGAAATTGATGTATTCGACATCCGCGTCGTAATAGGCCATAATCTTATCTCCCATAAGTGGACTTATTTCCTGTGTATGATTGATCCAGAGACTGTTTGCCTTAGTAAACTGAACATCCCTGTCGATCAGGTTAAGTATTTCACCCAACTCAAAATAGGCTTTATGGATGTCAATATCGCGAACCCCGCTTATTTTCAGAAATTTTTTTAACTCCTCCTTGGGCCGGTTTTCAATAATATTAAAAGCCATTCCGATACCATTGCCCACACCAAACGAGGAAAAGATGGTGTTATCTTCCGGAGACTTCAGATTAAGCATTCTAAGAAGTTCAAAGGAGAATTCATTGGAAGAATTCAATAGGGTCTCTTCTTCGTATGTGAGGGGGCGAAGTTTCAGGATATTATCCGGATCAGGGGAATCCGGTTCGCAGGCGAAGGATGTCAGCAGGATCAAACCGACTAAAAGATTTCGTAAAAGGCTCATTTCCACTCTTTACAATGTTCAATAATACGGATTTTCATTCGAATATGGAAATATTTCATGTCTAATGTATAATAGTTAATCATCTGGATACTTCTTAAAAATTGATCGCATCAAAATATTTGAAATGTCCGTTCATCCTGATTATCTCTTTAGCTTTTTCAACCCGTTGAAGTACAGGGATCGTCTGATCAAGATAATCAATTATGTATTCCTGTCTTTCAACTTCTCTTTCCATCTTGAGAATTTCATATTCCATTTCAAGGGGTAATCCCAATTTGTGAATGATGTCAAAACTATGTACCTCTTCTTTGATATGGGATTTGCCCAATTCATTGATCAAAGTAAAGAATTCTTCGATTTTTTCAATGAAAATACTTTTCATCAAGGGATCTTCGGTGGCATCGTTCACCAGATACTCCACAAAACCTTCCGCATATTTTTTCCCTCCGGAAGGATTCTTATAATCCAGAATTTTAAATACTTTGATTCCTCTCGTTATAATATCCATTCTTCCGTCTTCATACATATTCACGACCTTCACGATTTCCATCAGCGTTCCGAAATCTATTCGCTTATTGACATAGGGCGGGATTCCGAATTTTTTCTCCCGTTCAAGGGTGTCATTGATCAAATCCTTGTACCTGGGTTCAAAGATATGGAGATTAATTTCTTCCCCCGGAAAGGGTACCATCTTCAACGGGAATAATGGGATTTTTTCTTCCATGTAAGTTATAACTTATTTTGATCCCTTAAAGTTACAGAAAATAAAAAAGGGCCGGAAACAGGCCCCTTTTCTTTAACATGTTCAATTACATATTATTAACAATTTCTTTCCCGAATTCGGAACATTTCAGTAAGGTGGCGCCTTCCATTAGACGTTCAAAATCATAAGTCACCCGTTTTGATTCGATGGACTTCTCCAATCCTTTGAAGATCAGTTCGGCAACTTCCTGCCATCCCAGGTATTCAAACATCATCGCTCCGGATAATATCAGAGACCCTGGATTTACTTTATCCTGTCCAGCATATTTAGGTGCGGTACCATGGGTTGCTTCGAAAATGGCGTGCCCGGATTCATAATTGATATTGGCACCCGGAGCGATACCTATTCCTCCCACAATAGCAGCCAGTGCATCTGATATGTAATCTCCGTTCAGGTTGAGGGTCGCAATTACAGAATATTCAGTGGGCCTTGTTAAAATCTGTTGCAGGAACGCGTCAGCAATCACATCCTTGATGATAATCTCATGGCCGTCTTTCTCAATTACCTGCCAGGGGCCTCCCTGATAATCCACAGCTCCGAATTCCTTTTTAGCCAGATTATACCCCCAATCCCGGAATGCACCCTCGGTAAATTTCATAATATTCCCTTTATGTACCAGGGTTACGGAGGTTTTTTTACGTGCAAGGGCATAGTTAATGGCGGATCGAACCAGGCGTTCTGTTCCTTCTTCGGAAACGGGTTTGATCCCATATCCTGCGGTTTTGGGAAACCTGACTTTCTTAAACCGTTCCGGGAAGGAGGATCTAAACATATCCGCAAATTTTAGCGCATCTTCCGTACCTTGCTGGAATTCAATACCTGCATATATATCTTCCGTATTTTCCCTGAAAATGACCATGTCGGTTTTCCAGGGGGCTTTTACAGGAGATGGAGTACCTTTAAACCATCTGACCGGCCTGACACAGGCAAAAAGGTCCAGTTTCTGTCTCAATGCAACATTAAGTGATCTTATTCCGCCTCCAACAGGGGTAGTCAATGGGCCTTTGATGCCCACGAGGAATTCCTTGAAAGCCCCAAGGGTTTCTTCCGGAAGCCATTCATTGGATTTGTTGTACGATTTTTCACCAGCCAAGACTTCTTTCCAGGCAATTTTTCTTTTACCTTCATACGCTTTTTCAACAGCGCCATCAAATACCAGTTTGGATGCAGGCCAGATATCTACTCCCGTACCGTCGCCCTCGATGAAAGGGATGATGGGTGTATCCGGGACAATCAGTTTACCATTGCGGGTGGTTATTTTTTCTCCATTCATGGGTTAACAATTTTCTTTATGATTGAATATATTATTAAAAAATTATTGCACTATTCTCCTTCCTCAAATGTAATGGAGATCACTTGAAATTACCAATTAATAAAAGTCATTCTCTCAGATGTTTTTTTCTTTTCAAGATGTATTTATCATATTCAAATGATTTCCTTGGTGAGGTGTCAATGATAACAGTATACTTAAAAAATAAGGTAAAATATTTATCAAAAGGAGTATTTGAAAGATCTTTGATGGCATCCAGGAAATCCGTTCTTGTAAACCGGTAGTTGCCTTCCATCGATAAATAATGATGCTTGTCAAGGTAGTATTTAATCCCGATGCCCACCGGATATATTACCGAAAGCCGCGCATAGTTATAGGTTGAGGTGGAGGAGTCGGTCACAATGATCCCTGTCATGCTATTGCCGGTCACATTGCTTTCCGGAAAAAACACAACATGGCCTATACCACCAAACAGATGTGCGTCCCATTTGTAAAACCTTCCGTCAATTTTACCTTTCGGGAAGAGATCTATCACCCCGTTCAGGTAATAATCGATATTGAATCCGGTAAAGGATCGATTGGTTTCCGTATATTTTATGCTTTCAGAATACAGGGAAAATCCGTTCACTTCACCACGTACGCTTAAGTGATCCGTAATACGATATGCCATACCAAAGCCCAGGGCGGGATTTAAATAATACCTTTGCTGGTCCGGATCTAAAAAGCTACTCAATTCTCCTTGATAAGCTGAAAATCCAAGGCTGAAGGTGTAAGAGAGACGGCTCAGATAAGGATTAAACCGTCTTTGATCGTAATTGTAGCTTACTTTTCCCTGTCCATACACATGAATAATTCCCAGAGAAATGCATATAGTAATAATGAATTTTTTCATGGGTCAATAGCTTTCCTGATCATTCGGGAAATCAATCTTTTTTATATCTTTAATATAATTTCGGACCGCACGGGTAATCGTCTCATGCAGATCCGCATACCGGCGCAGAAACCGGGGATTAAAATCTTTATTGATCCCCAGCATATCATGCATGACGAGTACCTGCCCGTCGACCTTCCGCCCTGCACCGATCCCAATAACAGGAATTTTAAGATTTTCCGCAACTTTTTTGGCCAACTTTGCCGGGATTTTTTCCACAACAATTGAAAAACATCCCAATTCTTCCAGTAATTTCGCGTCTTCGAACAATTTCTCGGCTTCTTCCTCTTCCCTGGCCCGAACGGTATAGGTGCCAAATTTATAGATAGATTGTGGTGTAAGGCCCAAATGACCCATTACGGGAACTCCGGCAGAAAGAACCCGGATTACCGATTCCTTTATTTCAATTCCACCTTCCATTTTTACCGCATGGGCACCCGATTCCTTCATGATGCGGATGGATGACCTTAACGCTTCCGATGAACTTCCCTGATAGGATCCAAAAGGAACGTCAACGACAATAAGGGCACGAGATGCTGCCCGAACCACACCCGTGGCATGATAAATCATTTGATCCAGGGTAATGGGAAGCGTGGTTTCGTGACCGGCCATGACATTGGATGCAGAATCTCCTACGAGAATCACCTCGATACCCGCTGCATCGATGATTTTCGCCATTGAAAAATCATAGGCCGTTAACATGGATATTTTTTCACCACGATCCTTCATTTCTTTCAGAATATGAGTGGTGACCCGTTTAATGTCCGGTTTTTCCCTTGGCATCTTTATTTATTAATATAGATATACCCCAAAGTTCTTATTTTCGAGCTGGACCTGTATATGGTCATTAAGGGTAGTGGATAGCTGATATCCGGTATAATTCGAGGTTACCGGGAAATGGGTATAACTCCGATTAATCAGCGTAACGGTTTGTATTTTATTCACATTAACTGCCAGGAAAGGCTTCATCCCCTGAATAATGGTTTTGCCGGTATGAAGCACATCATCCACAAGAATGATCACTTTATTTTTGACCTCACTGATATCACAATCCATACTTACCGGACTGTCAAGTGGCCCCTGTTTATCCAGGGTTATTTTGACGAGCTTCAGTTTGAACGGTGTGATATTTCTCAATTCGCTCATCAGAATTTCAGCCAGCCGGTATCCTCCATCCGCAATTCCTGCAATTACTAATTCTTTCTCAAGAATATTATTTTCGTAGATCTCATACGCAATTCTGGTCACTTTTTGAATAATCTGGGATTTATTCAATATCAAGTCGGATTCACCAGGTTTCATATCTTACAATTATTTCACCGATTCAATATTTTCTGGGATGGGCATAACCTTGCTGTCTTTAAAGGTTGAAAGGACGACCATGGACTGCATGTTGTCGACCACCTTAATATCACTCACTTTTTCAAGCATCAGTTTTTGATAAGACGGAATGTCCTTGGATATGATTTTCAGGATAAAATCTCCCGCTCCGGTAATATGATGGCATTCAATAACTTCATCAACTTTGTTGATTTCTTTAATGAATTGTTCAATATTTTCCCGGTTATGACCTACCAGGGTTACCAGCACAAAGGTGGTTACGCCCAATCCTATTTTGGAGGTATCCAGTTTGGCATGGTAGCTGTTGATGACTCCCAGATTTTCGAGTTTTTTAACTCTTTCGAGAGTGGGAGCAGGCGATAGTCCGATTTCTTTTGACAACTGTGCATTGGTAATTTTTGCACTCTTCTGCAGGATCTCTAAAATTTTACGATCAATCTTGTCGAATTTAGGATGATGAGCCATTTTTTAGCCAGAATTTTATTTTGATCAAAGGTAATAAATTTATTTTTTATTTTACGATGTGCTTAAAATCTTTAATGATATTTTTGATTTTATTTTTTCATTCATCATTTTTGATCGGCCTGTTTTTTGAGAACCATTAAAATCCACAACGGAAAAACTGGAAATATTGTGTATCTTCCGTGTTTATTGAAAAATCCTAAATGACCCATTTGCTAAAAAAATCAAATAATGGATAAAAAAAGTAAAAAATTCCTTTATACCTATCTAAATAACTCATCTCCCACGGGATTTGAAACCACGGGACAACAGATCTGGCTTGAATATATAAAACCTTACATCGATGATCATTTTGTCGATACTTATGGTACAGCGGTCGGGATTATTAATCCAAAGGCAGATTATAAGGTAGTGATCGAAGCCCATGCGGATGAGATTTCGTGGTTTATCAATTATATCACCAAGGATGGATACATCTATGTGATCCGGAATGGAGGTTCGGATTATCAGATTGCACCATCCAAGAAGGCATTGATACACACCAAAAAAGGCAGGATCCCTGCGGTATTTGGCTGGCCGGCCATTCATGTCCGCGACCAGAAAACAGATCCTAAGATGGATGTCGATACGATCGTGCTGGATTGTGGTTGTGATTCAGATGAGGAAGTAAGCAAATTAGGAATCCATGTAGGATGTGTCGTCACTTTCGATGAGGATCTGAACGAGCTTAATGAAAAATATCTGGTTGGCCGCGCTTTAGACAATCGAATCGGGGGTTTTATGATCGCCGAGACGGCCAAACGGCTTCATGATAAAAAGGTGAATCTGCCTTTTGGGTTATATATTACAAATGCAGTTCAGGAGGAAGTTGGGCTTCGGGGGGCACAGATGATCGCCGATCGAATTAAGCCGCATATTGCCCTGGTTACCGATGTATGCCATGATACCCAGTCCCCACACTACAATAAGATCAAACAGGGAGATCAGAAAGCAGGGAAAGGGCCTGTGCTGACCTATGCGCCGGCTGTTCATCATCATTTGTTGGAGAGGTTGATTGAAATTGCCGGGAAAAATAAAATTCCGTTTCAGCGGTCAGCGAGTTCCCGTATTACCGGGACCGATACGGATGCTTTTGCTTATTCCAACGGGGGGATTCCGTCAGCGCTCATTTCACTTCCGTTAAAATATATGCATACGACGGTGGAAATGGCACATTTTGATGATATCGAAAATATTATACAACTGTTCGTCGCTTTCTTGAAGACAGTTAAACCAGGACAAAGTTTCAAATATTTTTAATGGATTTTGAATCCCAATTTCTGAAAATCAGACCAGAAGGAGGGATAGGACTTATCGACCACGCTCGGATTTTTGATCCGTACATGCATTCGGGTAGCCAGCGGGGCGAAGGCCATTGCCATCCGATGATCATCGTAGGTTTCAAATTCAACTTCAGCAGGCAGTTTATTGATTTCGGACGGAATTAATTTCCATTCTCCGGTTTTCACTTCCCGGAGATAAGCCCCTATTTTCGATAATTCATTCTCCAAAGCAAGAATACGGTCTGTTTCTTTTATTTTCAGGCTTTCCAATCCCCGAAACTTTCCTGCAATTCCTTTGGCCGCACAGGTTACCGCCACCGTCTGGACCAGATCCGGACAATCACGAAAATCATACTCAATACCCGAGGCATGTGGTTGTTTTGTGAGGATCAGGCCGGAGGGCTGAAAGGTACTTTTAACACCCAGTTTATCCATGATCGTTTCTATCTCCCGATCCCCCTGCAGGGACTGCTTTTTAAATTCGGCTAATTCAACCCTCGACTTTTCCGCCAGGGCCACTACACTGTACCAGTAGGAAGCACCCGACCAATCCGGATTAACCCGGTAGGAGGCGGGAATGTATTTCTGGTGCGGGATATGAATTTTGTTCCCTTCCCATCTTGATTTAATACCATAATGCTTCATAAGCCCCAGCGTCATCTCAATATAAGGACGGCTCCCGATTTCTCCGGTAAGGGTCAGTAACAGGCCTTTCTCCAGTACGGGAGCGATCATCAGCATCGCCGATATATATTGGCTGCTCACGTCACCACGGAGGCTGATCTGAAATTTCCCGTTGAATTCGAAATGTTTGATATGAATGGGAGGATATCCCGGTTGATCGGTATATTCAATCACCGCTCCGATTTCACGCAACGCTTCGACCAGTATTCCGATGGGACGTTGGCACATCCTTTTTGTCCCTGTGAGGATCTTTTCCTGGTTGGTGACAACCAGAAAGGCCGTAAGAAATCGCATGGTTGTTCCGGCATCCATTACATCAAGCGTTTTTTGCCTGCTTTTCAACAGACGATCTAAGATCCGTGTATCCCGGGCGTTTGAAAGATTCAAAATCGTATCCTTTTCTCCGGCAAGCGCCTCAATGATTAATGCCCGGTTACTTTCACTTTTCGATGCAGGTAAGGTCAGAAAAACCGGCTCGGGGGTGGGATTTTTATGAATTTGTATGGATTGTAAATTTTCAGGCATTTTTTTCAAAATTATTCAAAAATAATATGTAAGAGTCAGGAAATGTAATGAAAAATTACGCCTTTCTGTTAAAATGAAAATAATATCCTTTTTCCAAGAAAAATTATTATTATTTTCATTGCATTTTCTGAATAAATTTCCGTATACTTAGGAATAAAAATCAAGCGCTATGAATAATATTCTTAAAATAGTAACTCTTGTGGGTGCGGGGTTGATCATAGGATCGGTAGCCGGTAAATTCATAAGACAGGATAAAATAATACTGAGCAGGATTTTAGGGGAAAAAGAAAATGAAATCCAGGAAATCCAGGAAAACCAGGGATTGAAGGAGGTTATGACCCCCGGGCAGAATGAGGATCCGGTTAATATTTTTATTTAATGGACCGATAATATGATAAGGCGGCAATCATTTCGGATCGGGCGACGGAAATGTTATGCGTGGCTTTCCCTATTTTTTCCAACAATGAAAAATTGGTAATTCCTTTTTCATTTTTTTTATCCTGCATCGTTAGTTGTAGAATATCCTCCAAATCTTTTTCCTCCAGGGGTATTTTATTAAAAACAGACAGGATAAATTGGCTGATCGCTGTCAATTCCTCCGTCTTGAGATCTAAAAGTTCATGAGAAAGATAACTTTCCATGATCATACCGGCTGCAATGGCCTCACCGTGTAATAGGGATATCTTGGGATCGGAAAGAAAGTAGGATTCAATAGCATGACCCAGTGTATGACCAAAGTTGAGGATTTTCCTGAGTCCCTTTTCCTTAGGATCCTTTCGGACAATTTCATTTTTGACCTTCACACTGTGTTTAATATGAGATGTCCAATCCTGTTTTGAAAATGGGTGTCGGGATATATTTGACCAGTAGGCGGCATCCGCAATTAATGCATGTTTAATAACCTCGGCGAATCCGGAGCGGAGTTGTCTTTCTGGAAGCGTTTCTAAAAAAGCTGGATCAATAAAAATACAATCCGGTTTCGTAAATACACCAATATGATTTTTATATCCCTGAAAGTCAATACCAAGTTTTCCGCCCACACTCGCATCAACCTGTGCCAGAAGAGTAGTCGGAATATTTAAAAATGGAATTCCCCGCTTATAGGTGGCTGCGCAAAAACCGCCCATATCACCGATTACACCTCCTCCCAAATTGATGAAGAGGTCTTGACGGTCAAAGTAGGATTCGGTAAGTTGTTTCCAGATTTCCTGGCAGGTATCCAGATTTTTATGGATTTCTCCGCTTTTTATTTCGATGATTAATGCCTCCTCGATCAGATCCCGGATCACCGGGAGGCAATAATCGCGTGTATTTTCATCTACCAGGACACCAATCCGGGAAAAGGAATGATCCCTAAGGTACTTACCAAAAATGTGACGGATGTCGGATGTAATGACAATGTTGTCAGGAAGCATCTTTTGTTTTGGCTATTTCCTGATTCATGATCAGGGTTTGCCTTCTGATAGAGTTTTCATGGATCATCTTGAAAAGTTCATCCATAAATTCCGGATCCAGGCCCAGTTTATCTGCCCATGAATGCCGCGAATCAGAGATTTCCTTCCAGCGATTTTTCTGAAATATGGTTACGTTGTTATCACGTTTATAATAGCCAATCTGATCAACCAGTTTCATGCGATTGGCGATCACCTCGTACAATTCCTGATCCAGGTGATCGATCTCTTCACGTAATTCCTCGAGGTGATTTATAAATTCCTTATTTCTGGAAGTAGGGTTTCTGAATTTGATCTGTCCCAGAATCTCGCCCAGCTTTGCCGGGGTGATCTGTTGTTTGGCATCACTCCAGGCCTTATCCGGTTCCCGGTGCGTTTCAATCATCAATCCGTCGAAATCAAGGTCAGCGGCTTTTTGCGAAAGTTCAAGGATCATGGTGCGATTACCTGCAATATGGCTGGGATCGCAGATCAAGGGAATTTCGGTAAAATTCTTTTTCAGATCCAGGGGAATACGCCATTGAGGAACATTGCGAAAACGGGTTTTCTGGTAGGAGGAGAAACCGCGGTGAATGGCCCCGATCTTTTTAACACCGGCCTGGTGAAGTCGTTCGATGGCACCTATCCAAAGAGAAAGATCCGGATTAATCGGGTTTTTGACAAAAATAGGTATATCCACACCCCGAAGGGAATTTGCCAATTCCTGAACAGTAAATGGATTTACGGTTGACCGGGCTCCAATCCACAGGACATCGATCCCATGATAAAGGCTTTCTTCAACATGATGGGGATTGGCCACCTCTACCGCGAACTCCACATTAAATTCGGCTTTAATATCCCGGATCCATTTAAGTGCACTCAGTCCGATCCCTTCAAATTGATTGGGTCTCGTTCGGGGTTTCCATACTCCCGCACGGATGAAATTTACACCCAGATTACAAATGGCCTTTGTAGTTTCCCTGAGCTGTTCATAAGTTTCGGCGCTGCACGGACCCGCTACGATCAAGGGTCTTTTATAATGACCGCCCCAACTCTTGAGTCCTTGAATTTCCATCTAAAATATATTTTTAATTATTAAAATCTTGTTTCTTTGTTCCATCTGTTCTAAAATATAAACCTAAGAACAATTTTTTAACATATGGCTAATGCGAACAATATTTCATTTGAAGATACTTCTATAGCTTTTTCTTCTAAATCAGATAAAGAACTCCGTAAAAGCTATGCTCTATTTGCCATAATGGACAAAAATGCAATTGTAAAATTAGGTACATTTTTTATAAATGCAGCATTAAAATTAAAATTACCTGTTAAGAACCTGATTAAAAACAATCTTTTTGTTCATTTCTGCGGAGGTGAATCGATTCTGGATTCTGAAAAGACGATCCTTGAATTGGCAAAATACCATATCGGGACCATACTCGATTATGCGGTTGAAGGAGAAAATTCCGAGGAAGCTTTTGATCGCACGGCTGCTGAAATCATTCGAACCATACACCGGGCTGCCGATGATCCTAATATTCCTTTTTGTGTATTCAAGCCAACCGGAATGGCTTCGATCGATGTATTGGAAAAGGTTCAGTCTGGCAAACCATTGACCGGGGAGGAAACTGCATCCTTTGAAAAAATTCGCCTTCGCTGGGATAAGGTATGCGGGGAGGCCTTTATAAAGGATGAACGGATCTTCATAGACAGTGAAGACAGCTTTATTCAGGATCCGATCGATTCAATAATATATGAATTAATGGATCGATACAACAAGGAAAGAGCCATCGTATGGAATACCTACCAGATGTACCGGTTAGGGATGTTGAATAATCTCCGGGAGGCAATCCGGCTTGCAAGGGAAAATGGCTATTATCTTGGCGCAAAGCTGGTTAGAGGAGCCTACATGGAAAAAGAAAGGGAAAGGGCTGAAGAAAAGGGATATCCTGACCCAATTCAGCCCAATAAAAAAGCCACCGACGAGGCGTACGATGCCGGCCTGAAATTATGCATTGATAACCGCGATATTGTTTCTGTCTGTAACGGTTCTCACAATGAGCGCAGCAATTATTTCCTCACCGAGCTGATGGCGGCTGCAGATATGGAAAATGAGGATGAGAGAGTATTTTTTGCCCAGTTGTACGGCATGAGTGATCACATTTCCTATAACCTTGCCAAAGCCGGCTATAACGTGGTGAAATATGTCCCTTACGGACCAGTCGCTTCCGTAATTCCTTATCTCCTGAGAAGGGCCGAAGAAAATACTTCCATATCAGGGCAAAGCAGCCGTGAGTTTATATTGATAAAAACAGAGCTCAAAAGACGAAAAAATACCAAAGAAGAAATATCCTGAAAGCAACGATGAAAACGCTTTTTTTAGTTCTTACCCTTTTTTCAGGCTGGATCTTTCAGGGCTGCAGCAAAGAAAAAGAGATATCCCTGTTCAATGGACAAAATCTGGAAAACTGGGTAATAAAAGCCAAACCGGAAGACTTAGTAAAAGGATTCTGGACGGTGGCAGATGGATTCATTGAGGCGAATACCCTTGGTAATCCGGATCACGACTATGTATGGTTGCAATCGGTAAAGGAATATAGGGACTTTGAATTACGCTTTGAGTTTCAGGCATTTCACGAAAGCCTGGGGAATAGCGGGTTACAGGTGAGAAGCCGATATGATGAAGAATCTTTCTGGCTCAATGGTCCGCAAATCGATATCCATCCTCCGGATCAATGGCGAACCGGTATGATGTGGGATGAAACAAAAGGCAACCAGCGGTGGATCTTCCCCGATATTCCGGAAGGCAGCTGGGTAGATACCACAATGGTCCTGAATCCACATAAAACGTTCTTTTCGGATGATGAGCCTGCGTGGAATCGCTTGCAGGTAATCGTCAAGGCAAACCGGATCCGGGCCTGGCTGAATGGAACTGAAATTACGGATTTTAATGGGGAAGGCATTCTGAACGACAGGCTACACCGGAATCTCAGGGTTGGGGAAACCGGGCATATTGCCTTTCAGATCCATACTGGCGATGAATTGAAAATACGGTTCCGTGAAATTTACTTGAAAGAATTGTAAATAATCAGGATGTATCCGGTTGTCTCACGATCCATCCTAAAATAAGCCTGAGTTAATCTCAGGAATTTTTAATTTTCTTATATTGCTGAAAATATATCCTGGAAGGATAATATCGGGTTGATAATGAAAATATCGATAATTTCCGGTTAGCTTCATCAGTATAAATATGGATAAGCAGAAAAAACAGATCCTTCAGCTTCATGAAAAGCTCGACAAACTGACCCGGGACCAGGAATCGCTTGAGAAGGAACTAAAAGAATTACGATCTGAAATTCATCACCTGGCAATTGTATCGGATCTGGAAGGATCGAAGGAAAAGGAAGATAAATTTATAGCGGCCGGAAATCAGAAGCCGGTTCATTCCCCTGTTGGTTCCGATAAGGATGACAAAAAAGAACCCAGGTGGAGTTCCAGATTTCCGTCCTTACTTAAAGTGAATCCGGAAGAATTTATTGGAGGAAACCTGATAAATAAAATTGGGATCATTATCCTTATCGTGGGAGTTGGGATTGGAATTAAATTTGCAATTGACCGTGAACTGATAAGTCCTCTGATCCGTCTGATACTGGGCTATCTCATTGGGATCCTGCTGATGTTTTTTGCCTTTCGTACACGCCGGAATTATTCGAATTTCAGTGCCGTACTTTTGAGTGGGTCACTGGCAACCATTTATTTTATCACCTATGCAGGTCATGTTTATTATTCCCTTATTCCGCAACCGGTTGCCTATATCCTGATGATCGCCATCACAGCTTATGCAATTTACACCTCGTTAAGTTATGATAAGGAAATTATTGCCTTGATCGGGTTGGTAGGTGCCTATGCGGTACCTTTTCTTCTCGGCAGGGAATCCGAAAATTACAGGACTCTTTTCATCTATATTTCGATTATCAATGGGGGGATCTTATTAGTTTCCATTAAAAAATACTGGAAGTGGATCTTGTATGGGGCCTTTATCGTAACCTGGTTTTTGTTTTTGACCTGGCAGAAGAATGTCTATGTTGCAGGACCGGATTTGAATACTTCGCTAATATTCGGATTTATATTTTTCGGACTTTTTTATCTGACCTTTATCAATCACAAGCTCTTTAGCAGACAGGATTTCTCTTTTGAAGACATCATTCTTTTGATTTCGAACTCATTTATCTTTTTTGGAGCCGGATATTTCGCTTTATCCGGGTATGAACCGGCAGAAAAATACGCTGGTCTTTTTACCCTGGCAAATGCGTTCATTCATTCGCTGATTGCGGTTTTTTTCTTCAGAAGACAGCATCCTGATATTAACCTGAAACGATTTTTGATCGGACTGGCAATCGTTTTCCTGACCATAACCATCCCCGTACAATTCGAAGCCAACTGGATTACATTGTACTGGTTTCTGGAGGCATTGATCCTGATATATATCGGGAGGTCAAGAGAGACGGCCTTTTATGAATATATTGCTTATGCGGTAGTTGTCCTGGGTTTTTACAGTTTGCTCGATGACTGGTCTGCTGCCTATACATCCTACCATGTAGATAATCCCGAATCCCGTCTAACACCCATTCTCAATGCCTATTTCATGACTGGTTTTATCGCATTTATTTCAACAGGTCTCATGAATTATATTCATTTCAAACCTCGATTCGGTAAAATACCGTTAAAAGATCCTACCCTGAAAAACATGATCGATTATGGGCTGTCCGGAATGCTTGTCTTTATCTGTTACTTTCTATTCCGCAACGAGATTGCGATTTACTGGAACCAGATATATATTGAATCGGAGGTACCGGTCCCACTTCAATCGGAATCGGGTGGTTCCTATCTCTTGAGAAATCCTGATTTCAGGTTTTTAAAAATAGTATGGATCCATATTTACAGCCTCCTGTTTTTTGCGCTTTTGACCTTAGTAAGTGTTTTTGTTTTAAACTTTAAAAAAATGGTGCTTCCTGTCATTGGCCTCAATGTCGTGACGGTAATGGCATTTTTATTTCAGGGTCTGCTGGTATTAAGTGATTTACGTGAAAATTATCTCAATCGACCATTTTCACCTGATTTCAATCCTGGGGTATGGAATATAGGAATTCGATATCTTGGCCTGATTTCGGTGAGCGGATTGATCCTGTTGAATCATTGGTATGCCATGAACCGGTTAAAGGAAAAAACCATACAGATCCTTGTGGATTTATTCACCTATCTGTCATTTCTTTGGATAATCAGCAGCGAATGGATCCACTGGAAAGATATTTACGGTGCAGGTGAATCCTATAAAATCGGACTAAGCATCTTATGGGGAATATTTTCCCTGTTCCTCGTGGTAATAGGAATCTGGAAACGGAAGAAGTATTTGCGGATCGCAGCGATTTCCATTTTTGGGATCACCCTGCTGAAATTATTTTTTTATGATCTGATTGATCTCAACACAATTTCAAAGACCATTGTATTCATTTCACTGGGGATTCTGTTACTGATCATCTCCTTCCTGTATAATAAATACAGAAAGATACTTTTTGAGTGAAGATTGTACAATTTTAATTTAACTGACAGTTGATTGAATAATAAAAGTTAAAAAAATCTTTCAATCAGACTTTTAAACCTATTTTGTTATCAGATGAAAAACAAAAATAGTTTACCTTTGGCGGGTTTTGTTCTGATGATATTGATCACTGCCTGTAATTCCGTCAAGGATCCCCGTCCCAACATTATTATTTTTTTTTCTGATGAACTTGCACCGGAATATTTAGGTGCTTACGGAGGAGAAATACCTACCCCGCATCTGGATAAATTTGCATCCGGGGCAATCCGTTTTGATCAGGCCTATGTGTCAGCCTCCATGTGTACTCCCAGCCGGTTTGCCCTTTTGACCGGCAAGTATCCGGGCCGGTGCATACATCCGGATTTTAAAGGATCCTATCCAAAAGATATACCCTATGTAATTGCCTGGAATACCTTTCTGGAGGGTAATTTGCCTACCATTCCAGGCATATTGTCCGAGAACGGGTATTTTACAGGGATGGCAGGTAAATGGCACCTTGGTAAACTACCCGAAGGCAAGACCATTCCGGTGTTTTCTCCACTAGCCAGTCTGGAAGATCCTGAAGTGGAACAACAGTTGAAAGATTACCAGGAAACAGTAAAATCGGAGGTAAAAAGAAGTGCCGGATTTGATTATGCCTCAAGTGTTTTGTGGGGGAATTTTGATGGATTTATATTTGAATCCTTACGATATCATAATTTTCCGTGGATCACACTCGGCGCCGTTCGATTTCTGGAGGATGCGAAGAAGCAGGAGAAACCATTTTTTCTCTATGTGGCCACTACAGCCGTGCATGGACCGGGACACGCGGATACATTCGATCGGGATCTGAGGTATACGCTCGAAGGGAAAATTGAGGAAGTAAGCCAATATGCCCTTCCGGCAGATTCCATGAAAGCCCGGCTGCAGACTTTACCGGGGCCTTTACGTCATCGTTTTGCAGGCATGGCCTGCCTGGATCATCATTTTTCACATGTGATGAAAAAACTGAAAGATCTGGGATTGGATAAGAATACTATTGTGATGTTTATGGCGGATCATAATGTGGAACCCGGAAAGGCAACCTGTTATGAGAAAGGGATTCATGTTCCTTTTTTGATGAAATGGCCCGGACATTTTGAAAACCTAAAGGATTCAAAAATTTTCGTATCCAGTGTGGATCTGCTCCCTACCATCCTGGAGATAGCCGGTATCCCTTTGCCGGGAGCAACTGTTTTTGACGGGATCAGCATCCTGTCCGGGCTTGAGAATCCGGATATTCCAACCCGTTCGCATGTATATGCAGAATCAGGACTTGGCCGGTCAGTGAATGACGGGAGATGGAAATACATCGCATTCCGTTATCCGGAGGACCGGATTGAAGAAATGAAATCCGGCAAAATCGATTATGCCCCTAATCAGTTAAACCTCGAACGTCAGGCCCATTCCTCCATAGCCATGGAACATTTTCCGCATTATTTTGATGCCGATCAGCTATACGATCTTTTGAATGATCCCTTTGAGCAGCATAATCTTGCCTATGAACCTGCCCATGCTGAAAAACTGCATGAAATGCAAATATTGTTACAGAATCAACTGTCCACATTTGAAAATTATTATCCGCTGGGAGATACGGCTTTTATGAGGTCGGATTATTATAAACCCCTGGTGAATAATTCCCTTTCCATAGGTACGGATTATATTCCCTGGTTGAGTCGTGATCACGGGCGTATTGTCTGGCCGCCAAGATAATGTGTGAATGAGAGAATGAGTGAATGAATGAGTGGTCCTTATGTCCCGTCCTGAAAACTTGTACCGTAAGGTAGCCGCCAAAGGCATCCTCAAGGGACAGGATAAACATTTAATCCCAGTATTTATCTACCCTTATTATTTAATCCTAATATAGGATTACCTGATATAGTTGGCGGTCACATTTTTTAATTTACCACCTGCTGATTGATGGGCTTGAAGTGAGCGTTTCGATATGGAAAATTCAGAAAATTAAAACTAAATTGGTTCTCCTGGAGAATATCGCACGGGAACCGAATTGGCTTGTTTAATATTTTCAGGAACAACCTGAGTAAATAAACAGTCTTTTACACATCTGATAAAAATGCCATTCTTTCTCCCTCGAAAATTAAAAGAAATGATATACATCATGTTTTCTTTTAAATGATTCCTAAATATTTGTGAAAGGTTCAGGAGAATTTTAAGTCTCCTTAGGGGATTCATAAGGAAATACAGTCTTAAATGATAAAGGATAAAATTTTAGTTTTCTTTATTTTTTAGGCAGCAGACAGCAAAAATTTTTTTTCTACATGAAGAGGTTGTTAGATTTATTATATCGGGGAAGGCACATAAATCCCATACTCATATTTGCGGGTTGGATTATTCTCTTTTTATTGTCCGCCTGCACATCTGATAATCGAAATTCCAAGGAATCAGCGAAAAATTTAACCTCACTACCTGTACCTGGAGATGATTATTTTATGGATATAACCCATAATGCCGGGATCAATTTTAAACATTCGATTGGTGATCTTCATCTCAGCAATCTTGTGGAATCAGTTGGAGGGGGTGCGGCCTTCATCGACTATGATCAGGACGGATTCCTGGATCTTTATGTAGTAAATGGAGCTCATGTCAAAGGATTGAGTGAGGAAGGAGAAGAACCGGAAGAGCAACCGATTAACCGATTATTCCGCAATAAGGGGGATGGTACATTCTCTGATGTCACCGGCCGGGCGAAAGTAGGTGATAACGGGTACGGTATGGGGGTTACTGTGGGAGATTATGACAACGACGGATATCCCGATATCTATGTGAGTAATTACGGTCCCAATATTTTATATCATAACAATGGGAACGGTACATTCAGTAATGAAGGTGCAGAGGCAGGGGTTGCCGGAAATGAATGTAGTGTTGGTGCAGTCTGGCTTGATTATGACAACGATGGGTATCTTGATCTCTATGTGGGAAATTACATCGATTTTAATCCGGAATATAATTACTATTATGCCCCGGATGGTTTCCCGGGTCCAATGGCATATGACGGGCAACCTGACCGGTTATACCGCAATCAGGGGAATGGGACTTTTTCCGATGTCAGCGAATCAATGGGTATATATAATCCGGAAGGAAGGGCTATGGGGGTAGGTTCGGCCGATTATAATAATGATGGCTGGATGGATATATACGTTGCGAACGACCATATGGTCAACTATCTATATCAAAATATGAAAGGAAAAACGTTCCGGGAAGTTGGTATACCATCGGGAACGGCTTTCAACCAGGTGGGCGAAGCGACCATCAGCATGGCTGTTGATTTTGCGGATTACAATGGAGACGGCACCCTTGATCTGTTTGTTTCCGATGATGGGTATTGTTCTCTTTTTGCGAACCAGGGAGACGGGGTATTTAACGAAATGTCCTACCATGCCGGAATCGCTTCAGCAAGTGGACAGCATGTCGGCTGGGCTACTGCATTTATCGATTATGACAATGACGGGGATAAGGATATTTTTAAAGTTAATGGAGAACTGAAACACTTGTATGGACAGGAAGACCAGTTATTCGAGAACGATGGGAAAGGGAGTTTTACCGACGTTTCGATAGAACGTGGCGCTCATTTTCAACAGGAACGGGTAAGCCGTGGAGCCTGCTTTGGTGATTATGACAATGACGGGGATATCGATGTATATATAGTCAACCTGGACGACGAGGGAATTTTACTGCGAAATGATCAAGGGAACCTGAAAAACTGGTTGATCCTCCACCTGATAGGTAATGAAAGTAACCGGGATGCAATTGGTACGAGGGTAATATTGTCTGCAGGAGGGAAAATCCAGATTGGCCAGAAAAAAGGAGGCAGTGGATATCTTTCACAGAATGATCCACGGCTTCATTTTGGTCTTGGAACGAGCCGGGTGGTTGATAAGATCGAAATATCCTGGCCATCGGGCAAGGAACAGGTGCTTGAGAATATTGAGGCCGGACAAATTTTAACAGTTAAGGAGCGTTGAATGGTGATAAGATGAAGATAAAGAAAAAAATAAGTGCGATTGTTCTATTCCTGCTGATCCTGGTGAGCGGTATTTTCTGGTTCAGTCCGGAGCAACCCTTAAAACCCGGCATGTTGATAGTTACGGCAGTTCCTACAGAAATTGATCTTGCGCTTGATGACCTGGGGGTTGATGAAAGATATATCCCACAGGCACGGATTATTGCCCTGGATATCTACAAAGACAGGAAAGAAACTTTTATCCTGACGGAGCCGTTTTATTCCGCACGTGCTCCGGAAGTTTCCTATGATGGGAAAGAACTGGTTTTCAGTGGGCAAAAGGAAAAAAATGAGGAGTGGCAGATCTATGTCAAAGACCTTCAAACATTACAGGTACGACAGATTACCCATTTCCCGGAAAATTGCACCGATCCTGCCTGGTTACCGGACGGAAGAATTGCCTTCTCCAGACTCAAGGAAGAAGAAGGGGTTGGCAAGATCCACGTACTTTATGCTTGCAACCCTGACGGCACGAATTTAGAAAGATTAACATTTCATCCCAATACAACCATAGTCCCTTCCGTAGTAAATGATGGAAGAATTATTTTACTCAGTGAGCAGAAATACCCGGTGAAGGGAAGAAAACAAATGTATGCAATACGTACTGATGGAACAAAGTCAGAGCTTTTTTATCGGGGGGATAACCAGTCAGTCCCAGTAAGCAGGGCCTGGGAATCAATGAATAACCGGTTATACCTTATCGAAAAAGATCCTGGAAATCAGGGGGGGACGAATCTTGTATATATTGATCTTGGACAACCGCTTGGATCCCGGGAAAACCTTTCTCCGGATGATCAAGGATCCTATTACTCTGTATTCCCGGAAGCAAAGGAGCGATTACTTGTTTCCTACCGTTTCAAGGGAAATCGGAATTACGGGGTGTATGAATTTGATATTAAAACTAAAAAAATCAGCAAAGAAATATTTGTGAGTGAGGATTTTCATCTTATTGAGCCTGTAGTAATCCGGGACAGGGCATTGCCAATGAAACTCCCTCCCATTGTGGATTCATCGAAAGAAAGAGGAACCCTTCTCTGTCATGACACGGATTTGTCGGAGATCCAGGTGAGTGGTGAAACTGAGGCTGAAACTGAAACCTTCAAAGTTCAGGTATTTGGAATTAATAAAATGCTGGGAGAGGTGCCGGTTGAAAAAGATGGTTCCTTCTATATCGAGATCGATGCGGACAGCCCTGTCAGGTTTCAGACAGTGAACGAACGTGGAGAAATATTACGTGGGCCTTCCGCCTGGATTTGGGTGCGGCCAAATGAAAGGCGCAGTTGTATAGGCTGCCATGAAGACAGGGAGCTTGCCCCGGAGAACAAGATACCGGATGCATTGTATAATGGAATGGTATCCTTACCGGAATATAACAAAGCAGAATCGATTGTTTTATCTGATAACTGAAAGAACAGATGCCAAATAAGAGGGGACGTAAGATAATAATATTAGGAATACCTCTGGTAACTCTTGGTATCCTGTTTTATATCGGGCATCAATGGGGGACCAGGCATGCCCAGTTCATAACCGGTGGTACGCCCCATCCTTCCAATTGCGTATCCTGTCATTTATATCTCGATCAGGACGCGCAGGTAGCCCGGATACTCGATAAAACCTATGTTTCTCCTTTTAAGATGCTTGTTTCACCTGAAGGGGAACACCTGTACATTACCGCCCATGAGAGCAATGAATTTGTGATAGTAGACCTGAAGAAGGGTGTTGTAACGTCTAAAATTCCTGTGGGTACGTGGCCGCATAGTATCGCATTGAGTCGGGATGGGGAAAAAGCATATGTCAGCAATCATTGGTCCGAAAGTATTACAGTAATTGATATCAGTAAGGCAAAAGTAATTGATGAAATTGAAGTTGGATCAGGACCTTCCGGTTTAGTTTTGGATAAGGAGGATCGGTTTCTTTACGTTAACAATAGTTTTTCAGGTAATATGTCAATCATTGACTTAAAAGAAGGTAAAGAAATAAGAAGGATTCCAACAGGCAATTTCCCTATTGGCATGGCCATCTCACCCGATGGGAAAAGCGTTTATGTAACGCATAGAAGATCAAGAACAGTAGGATTCCGTGAATCACCCGTTACGGAAGTGGTCATCGTGGATACGAGGTACCAACGCGTGACTGGGAGGAAGGAAATTCAAGCCGCTCATATTCTTGAAAATATTGATTTTACACCCTCAGGTGATCTGGCTTTGTTTACCCTGATCAGGCCTAAAAACTTAGTGCCTTCCACGCAGATTGAACGTGGATTTATGATCACAGAGGGAATTGGGATTATTGAAAACCGTGAAGACGGGAAAATCGCCCAATTATTACTGGATGAGCCGAACCGGTATTTTGCAGATCCATATGATATTGTAGTGGCCCCGGATGGGCAGAAGGCTTATATTTCTCATGCGGGCGTGGATTACGTATCCGTTCTTGATCTTAATTCTGTCAGGGAAATCCTGGCTCAAAACGATCAGGTAGCGTTGAACAGAATGGCCAATCATCTTGGAATGAGCCGGAGGTTCGTTAGTGAGAGAATAAAAACAGGTGCAAATCCAAAAGGGCTCGCAATTTCTCCGGATGGTCAATTTGTTTATATTGCAGAACGATTTGCTGATGAAGTCTCGGTGCTGGATACACGTTCGATGGAAATAGCTGCACATCTTGATCTTGGTGGCCCCCGGGTCATTACCCAGGTCCGACAGGGAGGCCGGCTGTTTTTTAATGCCGCTCGTACATTTCAGGAACAATACAGCTGTTCCACGTGTCATCCCGATGGATCGGAAGACGGAATTACCTGGGATCTTACCGGCACAGGAAGAAACCTCGAGAATACGATTTCCTTGAGATAACTTAGTAATCCGTCTCCCTTTAAAT
>Ga0209536_100002386_pt1 | contig 30616 bp, 33 predicted proteins | sample DeeMarSeWOR28_12_FD_187461 | JGI IMG/M metagenome (GOLD analysis project Ga0209536, IMG submission 187461) | Marine sediment microbial communities from White Oak River estuary, North Carolina - WOR-2-8_12 (SPAdes) (version 2) | ecosystem: Environmental > Aquatic > Marine > Intertidal zone >...
GGGTGTGTCATTCGAGGTGGTGGAGCCCGATGGCGTTCACGAGGAGGACGACGGGGTTCCCGAGGAGGTCGTCCTCAGGAACGCTCTGGCCAAGGCGGACTACGTCGCCTCGAAGCTGGATGAGGGGATCGTGGTGGGGGCTGACACGATAGTGGTGCTTGGCGATGTGATAATCGGGAAGGCCATGACCGATACGGAGGCGACGGAGATGCTTACAACGCTCCAAGGAAAGACTCACAGGGTCCTCACGGGCTTGGCGGTGGTCGACGCCTCCTCGAAGCGTGTGGAGACGGATGTCGTGGAAACCCTCGTCACATTCCAGCCCCTCTCGGAGGGGGAGATCACCGGATACGTGGCCACTGGGGAGCCCATAGGGAAGGCTGGGGGCTATGCGGTCCAGGAGCTGGGTGCGGTGATTGTCGAGGAGGTTCACGGATGTTTCTACAACGTCGTGGGTCTTCCTCTCTATGGGCTCCACGTACTGCTAAAGAAGATGGGTATCTGCCTACTCTAGTATTTTATTCACAGATGTTTTGTGTTGCATATTATAATCTATAGAGGCTCATATAGCCTATATATCCTATATAAATGAGGTTTTTATATCATATACGAAGTTATACTTGGACTCGCATGGCTGCCAGATACAAGAACGCTATAGGCTCCATCCTTGCGATCTATTTTTTCGTATCCGGCATCGTGGTCATCAAAACCTCCGCAGTCATCATGGGCGAGTCTCTCACCGAGATGATCGTCCTCCTCATTCAGGATACGACGAGCGGCGTATTCGCGGGTTGGATTGGCACCGCTATTATCCAGAGCAGCGGGGCTTTCGACTCCATCATCGTGACCTTCACGTCGTCAGGGGTGATGCCCCTCACCCTCGCCGTCGCCACCATCATCGGAGCTGAGATTGGGACGACGGTCACGCCCTTCCTCGTCTCGGTCCTGGGGCAGGCTCGGGGCGGGAAGAGGCTTGACGCCACTTTCAGCGTGACCATGTCCCATGTCCTCTACAACCTCTTCACCCTGCTCATTTTCTACCCGGCAGAGCTTTTCTTCGGGGTCTTCTCCAGTATCGCCCTTAAGGGGAAAGATGTCTTCATCCAGGCCCCCTGGCTCAGCGCGTTCCCAGATATAATCGACATGGCCACGCCGTGGGTAGATGTGCTCTACGAGTTCATCCCCCCTTGGCTTGGGCTCCTCATAGGGGGATTCATGCTGGTGGGCGCCCTCATGACTCTGGAGAAGTACATGACAGACATCTTCAGCATGCCCCGGTCGTGGAATCTCCTAAGGGCAACTTTCACGAAGCCCCTCAGGGCATTCATCGCGGGTTTCATCTTCACCATCCTGGTGCCCAGCACCTCGGTGATGGTCTCCCTCCTGGTTCCACTCGCAGGAAGCGGTGCAATCCTAGCCGATTACTACATATTGCCCTACATCCTGGGCGCAAACATAGGGACGGTCTTCGATGTCATGATAGCGGCCCTGGCAACGGGGACGCCCATAAGCATGGGCGTCTGGCTCGTCCATCTGGCGATCAACCTCATCGGGGCCATCATCTTCTTCCCTCTGATGAAGCCCTTCAGTAGACTGGTGAGGAGGACTGCTGAAATGATAGCTGCGACGCCCAAAGTCACAGCGGTGATAGCCGTCCTCTTCATCATGATCCCCCTATCTGTACTCCTCCTCTACCTCCTCTAGAACGCGGGTTGGGATAACTATATATTATATAGTATCTATATAACTGGAGGCTGACAGAGGAAATCAGATGGCAAGACGGCTTTTCGGATGGTTCGCCCCAAAACGGGGGGAAAACGTGCTGGTCATGGTCGAGGAGCACCTCGAGCTCACCCAGAACGCGGTCATGGACCTCTACAAGATGGTCGAGGCCTCCGCTAACAACCAAGAGAAGGACTCCAGGGGCTTCTTCGAGAGTGTCTCCAAGCTCGAGATGAGGGCTGACGACCTCAGGAGGAAGATGGTCGAGGAGCTCACTAGGAGCGAGATGTTCCCGGAGGAGAGGGAGGACCTCATGGAGCTTGTGAGGGCCGTCGACTGGGTCGCCGACTGGTCCAAGGAGGCCGGCAGGATACTCGTCATCATCCCCTTCGACAGGGCTCCGGACGAGATGAAGCAAGCCGCGCTGGACATGTGCAAGGCCAACGTGGACTGCGTCGGAGTGCTCGGTGAATGCGTCCAGACACTTCACGAAAGAAACAACTCGGAAGCCCTCAACCTCGCAGACAAGGTCGAAATCCTCGAGGAGGAGCTCGACGAGCTCTACTCCGTGGCAAGGGACCACCTAGCCAACCTAGAGTACCCCGGGTTCTCAGTGGGCTCTCTCATACTCCTCAACGAGTTCCTTGACGCCGTGGAGACCATAGCGGACTGGTGCGAGAACACGGCCGACATAGTTAGGGCTATCGCTGTCCGTGGATAGAAAAAGAAGATAGATGCAGAAAGAGGCTTAGAACCGGATTAGGTGTCTACTCCTCGATTGTGATGGCTTGGGTCGGACAAGCGTTCACGCATGCCATGCAGAGGATGCAGTCCTCCGATCGTGTGGGCTCCGCCTTCTTCCCTCCCCCGGCGTCCACCATGTCGTAGACGTTCATGGGGCAGACCTCAGCGCAGACCCCGGCACCCTCACACGCGTCCTTATCGACTATTACATTCGGCAACGGAATTACGCTCCCTTTACTTGTTAAGATTCCTCAACCCTCGTCTTCTTTAAACCTTTTTGATGTCCCGAACTCTAGGTTAGGTCAACGGATCCCGTATCTCCCCCATCGATCTCGGGACGTAAAAGGATGAGCGCCCTCTACGCAGTTAAATGCCTTGAAATAGAAAAATTGAAAGAATATGGTAGGTTAACTCAGAAGTTCCTTCGCTGCATCGATTATCTTCGTCGCGACTTTCTCTGATAAACCCGTCTTCTCAGATAGCGTGCTTGGCTTGGCTCTAGCTATAGACTTGGGGCTCTTGTATCCTGCTCCCGTCAGCTTCTCCACGGTGGTCTTCCCGACCCCCTTGATATCGACGAGGCCAACCTCCGTCTCCGGTGCAGCCTTGACCTCCTTGGGTGGCTCCGGCTTTTCTTTGGTCTCCTCGACGGGCTTCGCCTCTTCCACGGGCTCGGGCTCCTCCTTTTTCTCCTCAGCGGGCTTAGGCGCTTCCACGGGCTCAGGCGGGGCCTCGGCCTTCTCCGCCAGCTCCCCTCCCTTCCGCAACGTTATCGATATGGTAGAGACTCCTCTGGTTCTCCCGTCCTCCGTGGGCATCTGCTCGGATCCGATCTCTATCTTCTCGGCCTTGAGGTTGTTCAGGTAGCGGCCCCTCGCGATCTCCGCGACGTCCACCGCCCTGGAGATGGCTCTCCCCCTCGCCTTGAGGACGACGCTTTCCGCTCCAGATCTGTTGAATGCAGTGATCAGTGCCATGACGTAGGCCATAGGTGGCTTGTTACCGATGTAGACTGTGTTAACATCTTTCATTTTTGCCAAAAAGAAGGGCACCTCTCCGTTTAAAAAGGTTAAGGGGAGCCCCCTTGGACCCCAGAACCCCTTAAATCACGACGGGATGGTCGGGCTTCTCACCCTTCAGGACCTTGAAAACCCCGTCCGCCACCTGCGTGGCCATCCGCCACATCGCCTCCTGGCTGCTAGCCCCCAGGTGCGGGGCTAGGATGACGTTGTCCATGGATGCAAGGGGGTCACCCTGCGGTAGGGGCTCGACCTCGAAGACGTCAAGGGCTGCGCCCGCCACCTTCCCCGACTTCAATGCCTCGACGAGGACCTCCTGGTCTATGATCTTCCCCCTGGCTGAGTTGACGATGTAGACCCCGTCCTTCATCATCTCGAACTCGGCGGACGAGAGCATATGGAAGGTCTCCGGGTTGTGGGGCACATGGATGGAGACTATGTCGCTCCTCCTCAGGAGCTCCCCGAGGCTGGCCCACTCCATGCCCAGCTCCTCCTCGACGTCCTCCTTCCTCGTCCGAGAGTAGTAGACGAGTTCCACTCCGAAGGGCTTCAGTCGACGGGCGGTGGCCGTGCCTATCTTACCCAACCCGATCAGCCCCACTGTCTTCCCCATGACCTCGACGCCCCTCAGGTCCCCGTACTTGCGGGACCACTCCCCGGCCCTGACCGCCTTATCGGCGCTCACAACCCTCCTGGTCATGGAGAGCATCAGGGCCATCGCCATCTCCGCGACGGTCTCGGTGAGGGCCGTAGGCGTGTTGAGGACCACCTTCCCCAGTTCCCTCGCAGCCTCGAGGTCCACGTGGTCGCAGCCGATCCCGTGGACCCCCACCGCCTTGAGCCTAGGGGAGGAGGCCATGATCTCCCGTGTCACCTTGATGCTCCCCCTGGTTATGAACCCGTCAGCCCTGGGGGACACCTCGGCCAGCGCGTCGATGTCCGATCCAGGGGGGAGCGAGATAACCTCCACACCCCTCTCCTCCAGTAGGTCGATCCCGGCTTGGTGGATGGGCTCAGTTACTACTACGGTGTACTTATCCAATCTGGCACCCGGAAACGGATCCCCCTCACCGGCTAAAAGGTTTGGCCGCGCCCTACCTGCGGGAGCGCCTCCGCCTCGTCCCCCCCGGGGTCTCGGGCTTCGTCCTCCCTATGGCCTTCTCGAGGGTCGTGCAGAGCTCATCGAACACCTCAAGGAGGTCCCAGCCATCCGCCTTGGCGTTGACCTGCCCACTTGGGCTCAGAGCACGTGCGGTGAGTTCGTAGCGGGTCCTCAGGCCCTGGGTCTGGGAGGCCTTTATCCTGATGGAGACCTCGTTGATGTCCGGCCTGAACTTCCTGCCCCTCCGCACCACCCTGCGGACCTTCTCCTCCGCGACAGCCTTCTCAAAGAAGTCCTCGTCGGAGAGGCCCATGATGTAGACGGGCAGCTCCTCCCGCGCCCTGAACCTGAGGATGGGGGCTAGGAGCTCCCTGGGCGTCAGTATGCCCAGCATCCGCCCGCCCTCGTCGGTGATGTAGCAGGCCCGTTTCCCCCGGTCCCTTAGGCCCCGCACGGCGTCCAGGACCGTCGAGTCGGGTCTTAAGGAGAGCGGGTGGGCGTCCATCACGCCTATCACTTGGCCCGGGAACCTGGAGGTCCTCTCCCCGACGCGGTCCCCGGTGGTGGTCTTGGAGGCTGGCGTGATGAAGGTGTGAACAATGGTCTCGGCGGTGACCTCGCCCACGAGTCTACCGTACTCGACGACGGGGACGTGGCTTATCCCCCTCTCAAGCATGAGGCGGCGGGCGGTCGAGTTCCTCTCGTCGATGTCCAGGGACCAGACCGGGCTCCTCAGCAGCTCCTTGACGCCGTAACCCGAGAGCTCATCGACGTCGCACATGGCCTTGATCAGGTCATCCTGGGAGATGATCCCAGTCACCTCGCCCCCCTCGACGACGGGTAGCGCCCTGACGTTGTTCCTCACGAGGAGCTCGGCGACCTCGATGACGCTGGTCGAGGGTGAGACGGAGCCCGTGGCCCGCCAGACCTTGTCGACCCTCCTCTGAGCCGGCTGGTCCACCCCCAGGAGGTCTCTGACGGTGATCAGCCCCACGGATCCCCCCGACGAGACAGCAGCCTCGTAACGGTCGGCCTCCTTGAGGACCCCCAGCACCCGGGAGGCGTTGTCCTCAGGGCTAAAAACGCTGATGGTGCCGTGGGCGATGTCCCGTATCTCCGATAGAACCAGTTCCCTTAGTGAGGTTACCAAGATATAGAATCAGGTATAATTCTACTTGGACTCGAATATATTTTGCTGTCTGTCAGTTGAAGTTGAAAAAAGGGTTAGGGTTGTATCCCAGAAAGGGTGGGCTAGATCTCAGTCCCTATGCCGCCTTCCTTGGCGAGGCTGTAGACCTTGTGGGCCGTGCCAACGTCCTGGATGGCGAGGCCGGTCGCCTTGAACAGGGTTATCTCGTCGGGGCTGGTTCGCCCCTCCTTCTTGCCCGCCACGATCTCCCCCATCTCCGCGTAGATGTCATCCTCTGTGATGATCCCCTCCTCCTTGGGCTTCGCGAAGTCCCCGACCACGAAGGCCTGGGGGATGAAGTCCACGACGAGCTTGTCGCACTTCTGGATGACGCTGGTCATGAGCTCCCTCTTCGCCCCGGTGTCCGCCCCGATTGCCGAGACGTGGCAGCCCTTCTTGAGCCAGGCGCCGTCCATGAATGCCTCCGGGCTGGGGGTGCAGGTGATGACTATGTCGCTGCCCTCCGCCGCTGCCTTCGGGGAGTCCACGGGCACGAACTTGGTCTTGGGGTACTTCTCGCCCATCTCCTTGACGAAAGCCTTCTTCGCCTCTGGGATGATGTCGTAGACCTTGACCTTCTCGACGCCTGGGCGGACCTCCATGAGCCCCATGATCTGGCTCCTGCCTTGGACGCCCAGGCCGCAGAGGCCGACCTCCTTGCTGTCCTTCCTGCTGAGGTACTTGATGCCCGTCGCCCCGGCAGCCCCAGTCCTGAGGGCTGTGATGTAGGTGCCGTCCATGATGGCTAGGGGTACGCCGTTCTCGGGGCTGTTCAGCACGATTCTGGCGATGACCGCGGGCAGACCATAGTCCTTCTTGTTCCCCGGGTGGACCGTGACGAGCTTCGTCCCGGCGGCGCCGAGGCCTGGCATGTAGGCCGGCATGGCGATTAGGACCCCCTTCTCGAAGTGGAGGTAGACCCGGGCCGGCATCTCGATGTTGTCGTTGCCCATCTCCCTGAAGCCGCTCTCCACGGCCTCGAGGGTGCTCTTCATGTCGAGGACCGACTGGACCTCGTCTTGAGTAAGATACAGAGTCAAAATTATCTCCGAGAGGAAAGTGTGGGCTGGGAATTTAACAGTTTCACTGTCAGGTCGTGAAGGGCTCCCCGCCCATGAAGACCTGGGTCACCGTCGAGTAGAGCCTGTTGAAGCCTAGGTTGGTGCGCGTCGAGATGGGGATGGGGTCGAACTCAACCCCCAGCCTGTCTATGACGTCCATCATGTCCTGGCTTATCAGCCGGTTCATCCCCGATAAGCGGCTGTCGATTGCCTCCTTGAGGTTCAGGGGATCCTCTGCCCAGCCCTCGATCTCCTCCAGCCCGTCACCTAGGACGTCGGCCTTGGAGAGCACCGAGATCTGGGGGAGCATGAAGCGGCTGTTGATGGCTGAGGCTAGGAACATGTTCATCACGTAGTTCAGGGGGTCCCTACAGAGGGCTGAGTCGAAGAGGTAGATGATGCCCTTCCCCTCATCCGAGATCTCCTCGGCGATCTGCGCCCCCACATCCCTGAAGGCAAACATCTCCAGCTGCCCCGGGGTGTCGATTACCGCCACGTCCGGGCCGAAGTCGTCGATGTCCGATGAGAGCTGGTCGATGAGCTCCACCATAAACTCGCTGGCGAGCATGAGCCCGCCGTTGGGCCCCAAGCCGTATTCCTCCATGAGGGCCTCCACCTTGATGTAGTCCCTGACGTCCACGTTGGCCGAGTAGGGGATCGTGATGGCGCCAGGGTCCAGGTTTACGGCTAGGGCGTTCTCCCCCTGCATTTCCAGCCACCTGGTGAAGACGTGTGTTAACTCGGACTTGCCTGAGCCGGCAGTGCCCAGAATGAAGATGAGGAACAAGGGTTCACCCAGGGTTTAGCCTTCTACGAACTCCTTGAAAAGCTTGTAGGCTTCAGCGATGGAATGCCGCTCCGGCGGCCTCTTGAAGCCGTAGGCGCAGATGGGCGCTATGGCCCCTCCCAGCCCCCTGTCTGAGGCGACCTTGACGCCCCGGATCACGTCCAGTAGGATGGCCCCGGCGTTGGGGGCGTCGGCCGTGTTGAGCTTCACGTCCATGGTGAACGGGGCACCGCCGAAGTACCTCCCCTTGAACCAGAAGAAGCTGTCCCTACTGTTACCCAGGAAGTCGACGTAGTCCGTGGAGCCCGAGACGAGGGGGAACTCGTAGGGCACCGCGTCCGAGACAGCCGAGGTCTTGATGTCCCGCTTCAGCCCCCTTGTCTTCCAGAGGGTGTTCACGGACTCAGCCCCGCCGCCGACGTCCAGCTGGTAGCTCTCGTCGACGCGGACCCCCCTCTCGTGGAGGAACTCCAAGAGCCCGATGTGGACCACCGTAGCCCCGATCTGGTCCAGGAGGTCGTCGCCCACGAGGGGCACCCCCGCCTCCCCGTATCTCCCAGACCACTCTCCGTTAACCAGGGGCGAGGGGGTGGCGTTCACGAGGGCGCATCCAGCCTCCAGGGCTGCCTCCGCGTAGAACCCCGAGGACTCCAACGCGCTTCCCGAGATGAGGTTTAGCAGGATATCGGCCCTCTCCTCCTTCAGCACGTCGGACACGTTGACCTCAACAATCTCCGCGACATCGACGACGCCGTTGGCGTCATATTCGAGCTTATCGAGGGCTGTCCCCATCTTGACGGTGACCCCAAGGGGTGAGAGCTCGGCGACCAGTGGGACCTTGTTGGGCTCCGCGAAGATAGCCTCCAAGAGGTCGAGCCCTACCTTCCTCCTGTCGATGTCGAATGCCGCTACGAACTCGATCTCGTCGACCCCGTAGCCCCCCACCTCCCCGTTTATGAGGCCCAGCCTCTCTCCGCTGTTCTGGTAGTGATAGACTCCCTGCACGAGCGAGGAGCAGCAGTTCCCCACGCCGGCGATGGCCACTCTGATGCTTCCCATTTCTTTCTCCTTCGGTAAAGTCGGGTAATGAGAGGGGGCGTTCGTCTATATAACCGAGGCGTCTGCGGGTGGGTCAGAGGAGCTTCCGCATAATGATGGCGTCCTCATCGCCGTAGTAGGCTCGCACCCTTCCGATGTCCTCGTATCCCCTGTTGACGTAGAAGGTCCTTGCCGTCGTGTTCGACTCCCTGACCTCGAGAGTCACCTGCTGTGCGGTCCTATCCTTGAACCGGGTCTCGATCTCGTCCAGGAGGAGGCTCCCGACTCCCCTCTCCCTCCACTCCCTCTCGACGGCTATATTCATGATGTGACCGGCCTTCGACCTGTGGGAGATTCCGCTGATGATCAGCTCCCTAATCTCTCCGATGATGTATCCCACGAGCTTCTCCTCCTCAGCGACGAGGAAGAGCTCTGGGCTCCTGTTTAAGACGTAGTGGAAGTTTGAGATGGGCCAGGGGGCAGGGAACGATGTGGCCTCTATCACCTGAATTTGGTCGAGGTCCTCTCTCTTACTCACCCGGATCCGCATCGGTGTATTTCCTCCTATGCCTTTCATCTGCTACTTAGTACTGACCTCAACTCCTCCTAAATATTATCCTCAGGAGCTGGGATATGCCGCCCATTGTGAAGAAAAAGCCCCGAGCCACGTCCAGGATAGGGTAGAGGATGAGCTTCCTCAGGCTACGACTTTTTATCGCTGTCCCAAGGTAGAATGAGATCAAGACCAGAAACCCGAAAGTGTAGAAGCCGACGCCGAAGTTGAGGGGGAGCATCTTGGGCCAGTACAGTGAGGTCGCTATGAGGAGGAAGAAGAGGGCGATGGCGAAGGTGGATGTGACGAGGTAGGTGCTGAACCAGTGGGCAAGCCTGCTTGAGCTCCTGTGGACCAGGAGTAGTGAGCCCCCCCGCCCGTAGTTGTAGTGCTGCTTCAGGAGCTCCCTGGGCTTCGTCCTGTGATGGTGGTAGACCTTCACGTCGGTGTCAAGGACGAGGCTGAAGCCCCTGTCGCTGAGCTTCTCCACGGGGAGGAGGTCGTCGAAGCCGTGGTCTATCCTCTCATCGAAGAAGTCGATCTTCTCGAGGGCATCTCGCCTGAACGCCATGTTGCATCCAGCCGGGAAGTTGAACAGGAAAAGCTCGTTGACCTTGTGCCTCCCGGTGAACCCCGGTTTTACCTGGAAGAAGGTCTCATCCATGTAGATGGAGATGAAGTCCCTGTCGTCGAATCCCTTCACCATCCCCCCGACGAAGCTGACCCCAGGCTCCCTGAAGTTCCTCGCGATGCCCTTAGCCCATTCGGGGGGGACGACGCAGTCGCCGTCTGTGTAGGCCAGTATCTCCCCCGTCGAATACTTGATGCCTGTGTTTCTGGCGGCGTTGAGCCCCTTCCCCTCCTCGTCGATAAGCTTCACAGGGTACTCCTCGATGATATCCCTGGTGCCGTCCGTCGAGTTCCCGTCGACGAAGATGATCTCCATCTTCTCCTCGTCGTAGTCCAGCTTCATCAGGGAGTCAAGTAGGTCCCTCACGGTCCTAGCCATGTTCCTGACGGGTACTATCACCGCAATGGTGGGGTCACCTAAGGCGGGGTCGGCCATTCTATCCGCATCTGACAGTAGAATCAGTTTATTAATAATACGTTTTAGTCTTTAAGTTAGATGTCGATAAATCGTATCTTGGGGTTCCCAGAGAGGGAGTACTCGTAGACCCCCCTGTTCTTATGGTATCTATTTGGATACAGTGTGGCTCCCTTTCCCAGGATATGAGCGGCTATGGCGACGTGGAGGCGGTCTGTGTGAACCAGACTCGCGTCCATCACGGTCGAGATGAAGTCTCCGAGGTCTCCTTTCTTAGATATGTCCTCGACAAGAGGATTGTCGGAGGACTCGATTATCTCCCTCCTCTTCTCAGGGGCAATGATTGATTCCTTGTCCTTTCTGAAGCAGATGAGGTCGTATGGCTCCCAAGCTGACTTGATATAGGGCCGTAGGTCCTCAATGTCGAGGTACAAGGCCGTGTCATCTGAGACCTTGATGTCCACGTTGTTGGGTCTGGTCATCCCCTGAAGCAGGGCGAGGCTCCTCCTCTCTCGACAGAACAGGGTCACAGGGCGGCCGTCCTTGAAGTGGCCCATGAGGTCGGTGGACTCGAACCAGTAGCTCTGGGGGGCGACGACTACGGGCTGGTCTTGCCTCTTCAGTATCTCCCTTAGGAGGACGGGGCCGTACCAGATATCGTTCATGTAGCCTCCCCCCTCGAACAGGATGAGGTCGGCGTCGTCAGGTATCTCCAGGAGCTGGAATCCCGCCTCGAGCCCCATCTTCCACGCGGTGATGTTAAGGACGTACTTGAGCCCCGTAACGATATCTCCGCCGTAGACCTCCTCTAGGTTCAGGCTGGTGTAGTCTATCCCGTGCTCGTCAAGCTTCTTGATAAGTCCCAAGTGGATGAGGGTGTCCCCATGGTTCCCCCCGGGGGTCACGGTGCAGAGTCTCTCGCCTGAATGCTCCCTCAGGAACTCCTCAAAAGCATCCATGCCCCCAGCTCACCCCTCCTTAGGTTTGTCCTATGGATATTTCGGTGTTGCCCTGATGGTCAACACATTTATTGGTTCCACGTGGATTTCAGTGGGAGGATTCGGGTGCTGCGCGGAAAGAGGGGGCTCCTTCTGACCTCCCTGGGGCTGGTCATCTTCATCGTCTACCTCACCTACTCCAATCCCTTCCCCGTGCTCCTTGAGGTGGGGCGCTTCGACCCGGTCATCTTCGCCCTTGCCGTGGTGATAAACTGGGTGGGCCTCTTCTTCTTCGCCTCCTCCTGGTATGTCCTCCTCCACGCCCTCGGGGTGGGGGTGAGCGTCTGGGAGGCTGTAAAGGCGATGTTCGTCAGCCTCTTCGTGGTCTGGATGGTGCCCATCCCCGTGGGGACCGAGATCATCAGGGCTTACATGGTGAAGGACGAGGAGGGCTCAGACCTGGGGAAAGCCGTCTCCTCTGTGGTGGTCCACAAGGCCTACTACAACATCGCCTTCGGCTTCCTCATCGCCATGGGGGTTGTCATGGTGAGATTCTTCCACGGGGCCTCGATCCCGGTGAGGCCTGAGCTCGTCTGGTTCGTCATAATCTTCGCCGTGGTCTCTAGTCTCTTGTATGGTCTCATCCTGAACCCTGGTCTCCTAAAGAGCGTCTACTCACGGAGCCCCGCCTGGGCTCAGAGGAACGTCTTCGACAGGGTCTACGACCCGGGGAAGGGGGGAGGGGGTTTCCTTGCGGCGATAGACGAGATAGAGTCGGCGATGCGAACGCTATTAGGGAGGCCTCTGAACAATCTAGCTTCACTCTTCATGGTGGCGTTCCACTGGAGCACTGGGGCCCTGACGGCGTACCTTGTCGCCCTGTCGATGGGGTGGCACATCGACTTTTGGGTGGTCATCCTCATCTACGCCGTCATCGAGTTCATCCAGCAGCTGAACATCCTCATCCCGGGGGGCCTCGGTGTGATAGACGCGAGCCTTACCGGGGCCTTCGTCATCCTGGGAGTGCCCCTCTCCGTGGCGTCGGCAATCTCCCTGCTGACGCGGCTGGCCACATACTGGTTCGAGCTTCTCCTGTGCGGGGCGGTCACTTTCATATTTGGCTACAAGGAGACGCTGAAGGAGTACCTGGAGTAGCGGGAGACTCGTATCTCTAGCGATATACTTATATATCACTAGCGTAATAATATCGCTAGAGACTAATAGGGTGATGTAGAGTGGAATGGTGGATAAGCGTCCTCATGGCCATAGGCGGCTACCTCTTGGGCATGGCCTTCGCCGGGAGCTTCATCGGCAGGAAATGGATGGGGACCGTCGACGTCTTCCTCCACAAGCTCTTCAAGAAGGAGGTGACCACGAGCAAGTATCTCGTTTGGAAGCACTTCTACTGCATCGACGACCCCCCGAAGCCCAGGAACCTGGTCTACCCTAACAAGCTCGTGGACATATTCCTCTCCAAGCTGGTCTGAACCGTCCCCCTCAGGGTGCTCCCCGCTTCCCTGGGGGTTTTGCTCAGCTCCATCGAGTTTTTTATAGTTCCAGTCAACAACTGGATATCTGAGGTCTTATGGTCAAACCCTTTATCATCGGAACCCGGAACGCTAAGAACATGATCCACCTCGGAGCGCAGGTCCTGAGGGAGGGCGGCTCGGCGATGGACGCCGTGGAGGCCGCAGTGAACGCCGTGGAAGACAACCCCCTCGACGGGGGCGTCGGCGTTGGAGGCACGCCCAACCTCCTCGGTGTGACCCAGCTCGACGCCTCAATTATGGATGGGAGGACCCGGAGATCAGGAGCGGTCGCCGGCCTCGAGAACGTGGCACACGCCATCTCCGTCGCCCGCAAGGTCTTGGAGCTCACCCCCCATGACCTCCTAGTAGGTTCGGGGGCTGAGATGTTCGCTAGGGCCATCGGCTTCGAGAAGTCGGATCTCTCCACGGAGAGAACTCGAAAGATAGCGGCGGCAATGAAGGCGGGTTCACCAGAGGGGATATTGGAGGACGAGAAGGAGAGGGAGCGCTTCCTCCGCATGTGGCTCGAGGAGGGACGTGGGGAGTGGTACGAGAAGATCTCCAAGGCAGACTGGGGCACAGTAAACATCATGGCCATGGATGCCAACGGCGACATGTGCGTCGGCGTCTCCACCAGCGGCCTCGGATACAAGCTCCCGGGGCGGGTCGGTGACTCCCCCTACATTGGCGCAGGGAACTACTGTGACAACAGGTTTGGCTCAGCTGCCTGCACGGGGAAGGGGGAGCTCGCCATCAGGCTGTCCTCAGCCCGTATGATCGTGAGCTACCTGGAGAGCGGTTTGACCCTCAGGGGGGCGGTGAGGAAGGCCCTCAAGGACATCCACAGCCTCCAGGATGGGACGATAAGCTGCCTCGCCTTCGACGGGGATGGGAACACGATGTCGGGCTCCATGACCGGTCCGTCCATCCACTACTACATGGACGTCGACTCCGAAGGTCCTGAGGAGCGCAAGGGCGTCTGGGTGAAGCAATAAGAATATCCTTGACAATCAATTCCCTCTGTGGGAATATCTTTTTTATAGATCGTAGAAGGTTCGAGGCATGGGAATCCTATGGTCAAATCTTTTCTCATCGGGACCCGGAACGCGAGCCCCCACCTGCATGAGGGGATAGAGGTCCTCAGGAAGGGCGGCTCAATCATGGACGCCGTCGAGATCGCCGTGAGGGGCATAGAGGAGAGCACTGAGTCTGGTAACGTCGGAGTGGGCGGAGCCCCCACTATCATGGGGGATGTTGAGCTCGACGCCTCCATTATGGATGGTGCGACGCTTCGGACTGGTGCGGTAGCCTCGGTCTCTAAATACGTCCACGTCATCTCCCTCGCCCGGAAGGTGATGGAGGAGACACCCCACGTCTTACTCGTCGGGGACGGGGCCCACCGCTTCGCCCGAGCCATGGGGTTCGAGGAGTGGGACCTCACGACGGAGCGCACGAGGATGATCGCTAAGGCGATAGCGGAGGACATCGCTGAGGATCTGCCAGACGACTTCAGGAGTAAGGACTACTACGTCCAAGCCATAAAGAGCCAAAAGCTCCACGAGTGGTACAAGAGGCTTTCCAACGAGCAGTACGGTACCACCAACGTCATCGGCATGGACTCCGATGGGAACATCGTCGTGGGAGTCTCAACCAGTGGAATGAGCTGGAAGTTCCCAGGGCGGGTCGGTGACTCCCCAATAATCGGCGCCGGGAACTACTGCGACAACAGGTACGGCGGGGTCGCCTGCACAGGGAAGGGGGAGTTGAGCATCAGGCTTCTCACCGCCCGGATGACGGTGAAGTACCTGGAGGAGGGAATGAGCCTGGAGGAGGCGATAACGAAGTCCTTCAACGAGATCCACGATCTCAAGGAGACGGGCACCATGCAGTGCATCGCCGTGGACAAGGACGGTAACACGATGTCAGCCTCCTCGGCCAGGGAGTCCACCCACTGGTACATGGACGTCGACATGGACGAGCCCGTGGAGCGCCCAGGCATCTGGGTGAAGGCTGAGTAACATGGCTGAGCCGCCTTACGACCCCAACCTCATCACCCCCTCGGTCTACGGGAGTAGGCGTCCTGTCACCGGGGAGCTGGTCGCCCTCCTCCACATCACCTTCGAGGAGAGGGGCCTCACATTCATCCAGTCCCGCAGCAGGGCGCTCCTTAGAGGAGAGATCCATGAGCTCATGATCACAGACGAGGAAGATGCAGCCCCCGGCGGAGGCGCGGACAGTGTCTCGGCCATCGCATTCTTCGAGGTTGAGCAAGGGGGGCTTGCGGTCGTAGGTGACGAGGTCACATTGGGCGGGTCGGTCGTGGGGACCCTCGCCGGGTTCGACGTGACCCACATGCCCAACCACATAAACGTGGTCGTGAAGAGGAAGAGCCTAGATATTCTCCCCCTCAGCGTGGGGGACCGAGTGGAGATGCGGAGGAAGATATGAAGGGTCAGCCCTTGTCCGGGGCGCCGATGCTGAACCTCCCCCTCAAGTCACCCAAGGCGGAGCACTTCCCGTAGCACATCCTTAAGCTACTGGGCAGGCTACTGAATCCGTGAGCGGTCAGGATCTCCACGGAGGCCCTGTTCCCTTCGGGGACGCCGATCCACAAATTTTCACCGGCTGCGGAGTCCATCAATCGTCGGAGGAGGTCCCTCGCAAGCTCGGCTCTGGAGGGCTCGCATACCCAGGGGCCGATCCTGACGTTGCTCTCTCCCCTCTTCGCCATGATGTACCCCCTCACTACCCCCTCCTCGCATGCTACGAAGCAGTATTCGGGGAAGTCCCCTAACACCCGCCTCAACATCCTCTCCCTGTTGGCTCCGAAGTATATTGCATCGAGGTTCAGGACCCCCTCAAGGTGAGGCACATGCATCTCCTCGACGTCAGGTACGTCGAACGACATGCCAAGGCCCTTGAACCTGAGGCTAGGATACTGAGCCTTGAATCCGAGCTTCTCATAGAGGGGTATCGCCTTCTCGACGGCGTCGAGCCGTATCGAGGCTGCCCCGGAGTCGGTGAGGTGCTCCATGCCCCTCCTCATGAGGGCGGCGCCTATACCCCCTCCTCTTTGCCCCGGGGTGACCACGAGGTTCCCAATCCAACCTACAGAACCGTAGCACGTGCTGTTCACCATGCCGACGTCGACCCCGTCCCGGGACGCGAGGAAGCAGCCCCCCGGCTCGTATTGGAGCATCCTTCGGAAGTCGGCGGCGGTGTTGCCCCAGCCGGTCAGGCCGATGAGCTCAAGGAAGAAGCCCTCGTCCTCGGGGACCATGGGGCGAATCGACGTCATCAAAGTCCATACCTCCTGAGCTCATCTCAACTAGTAGGATCCCCTTTTATCGGTTCCGTCCGGGACGCTGATTAGCAGGCTGACGAGGGACACCGAGAGGAGGACCCCGGAGAGTATGAGCCATCCCGACCAGTAAGAGTCCGTGGTGTCCTTGAGGAAGCCCAGGAAGAGGGGGAGCACCAGGGCTCCCAGTGAGGCGAATGTGTTCTGGACCCCTGAGATACGCCCAGCGTTATCCACGCCGTAGAGCTTGGGAATTATGGCGAAGTTGGGGCTGCGTACGAAGTTTATGAACCAGCCTATGAGGAGGACGGTGGCGTATATCATGAGGGGGGAACTCGCCCTGGCGAAGAGGTAGGTCGCGACGCAGAGCACGGCGAAGGAGACTGTTAGGACCTCCTTCTCCCCGAACCTATCGGAGATGATGCCCCCCAGGGGGTTCGAGATCATCCCTGTCAGGTTGTACAGGGCGAAGACTGCGCCGGCGGCTACCAATCCGAGGCCCAGTTCCTCGGTGAGGATGAGGGGAAGCCACGCTATGAAGGCGTAGTTGGACCCGAGGCGCACCATCTGGATCCAGGCTAGAGCCCAGAAATTCCTGGTCCTGACGACCTCCGAGACGTTCAAGCTTCTTTCCTCGAGCTGAGCTTCCACACGCCTGTCCCTCAATGAGAGCAGTATCGCAGCGCTCGAGAGGATCCCGATGACACCCGAGGCGGTCATGGCACCCCTCCAGCCCATGCTCAGTGCAGTGTAAGGGGTGAGCCACGAGGCGATGACGAGGCCGATGCTCCCGCCTACGCTCACCACTCCGAGGGCAGTCCCCCTGGAGCCCGGCGAGAACCAGGCGGAGACGAGCTTCACACCGGGAACGAAGACTCCAGCCCCCAGGAGGCCCGAAAGGAACCTCGTTACGAGGATCTGCCAGAACGAATTGGCCATCCCGAAGAGGACGGTCGCGGAAGCGGTGCCCAGGATGCTCGCAGCCATAACCCTCCTGGGGCCATACCTGTCGGCGAGGGTTCCCCATGGGATCTGGCCGATGGTGTAGCCCGTGAAGTAGGCGGACATAAGTGCGCCACTCATGGTGTAGCTAAGGCTCAGCTCCTCCTTGATGAGGGCTACCACCGTCGAGTAGGAATTGTTCAGGACGTGGAGGAGGCAGAACGCGATGAAACCGCCAACGAGTATCCTGAGGTTCCCGGACAGCTCCCCCCGTTCAATTCCCATTCTAGCTCTGCTCCTCAAGATCTGGATCCGAACTGCGGATGGTCTCAGCGAACCCCTCAGATAAGGTTTATTCATGCCCCCTGCATCTGGATCCTCATGAAGTGCTTAGCGATCCAATCGAGTCCGAATCTCGATGGGCTCACAGCGTCCCTGGCCTCTGCCGTCCTGAAGGGATACACAGAGGCTGGTGAGGAGGCTGAGCTGATCAACCTCAACGAGAGGGATATCAAGACGTGCATCGCCTGTGAGAACGGGTGGGGTCAGTGTAGAAACGGGGACTGCATCCTCGTTGACGACTTCGAGGCCGTCAGGGGCATGATACGGGAGGCGGATGCTTTCGTCTTCGCGACCCCTGTCTACTGGTCTGACCTGAGCGAGTCAGCCAAGTCCTTCCTAGACCGCCTGCGGAGGTGTGAGGCCTTCAGCGGCAGAGACACCTGCAGAGGAAAGAAGGCTATAGGCATCACCGCCGCAGGGGGCAGTGGCAACGGCGCTGCCAGCTCCCTCCGAAACCTAGAGGGCTACCTGAGGCGGGTGGGCTTCGAGATATTCGACCTCGTCCCCGTGACGAAGTTCTCGAAGGACCATAAGCTCCCCATGCTGGAAGCAGCTGGGAGACGTCTGGCGAGTCAGGAGTAGTGCCTTAACTCTATCTCTGCTTCCTGAAGCAGACCCTTCCCTCTTCGCCTTCCACAGAGAAGAACACGATCTCGTCATCCTCAGATAGGCTCAGGAGGTCCCGCACTTCCTGGGGCAGGGTCACTCGAAAGTTCTGGCCTATCTTGGTTGTTGCTAGAACAGTCATATTACTCATCATATTGTGCTGTTAGAATATATTTTTTGTTTAAGAAAGGGCCCCAATCGTCGTCTTTACAGTATAAACTGCATTTATCATATGTAACAGCTGGAAGTAACCTTAATTACAGCGACAGAGGTGTGAATTTATGGGATTCCTATGCCGAAAGCATTCGTCCTAATAAATGTCGAGCTTGATGGCGGAAATGAGGTAATCAAAGGCCTTGAGGCGATAATGGAGGTGAAGGAGGCCTATCCCCTCTACGGTGTCTACGATATCATCGCCAGCGTCGAGGCGGCGACCGAGCAGGAGCTCAAGGACATCATCGGCCAGAAGATCCGGAGCCTGGACAAGGTCCGCTCCACAATGACAATGATCGCCATGTGACGGCTCAAGACCAGATAATCGCAAATACCTGTTTTTATCTAGATCCTGCCTTTGACCTCAGCTATCGATGCAGCCATGCCCCTGAGCTCCTTGGATACGGTTGATAGGTAGACGATCCTCTTCTCAAGCCGCCCCTTCATTTCGATTATCTGATGGCGGACCTTTGGGGACACGTCGTTGATCACGTCGACGAGGAGGTCCCTGTTCTCGTGGTCGCTGAGCTCGACGGCATCCATCTCACCGTTCAGATACAATATCAGCAGCTCACCGCTGGAGCTCACGCTCAGCCTATCGATGTCGCCAGCCTCACCGGGGAGGAGCTCAGGGTTCACCGGGACACCTCCCGGGATGCTCGACATCACCTCGAGGAACGCCTCCAAAAGTGCCCCGACGATCCTGTCCTCCTCGTCCCTCAGCTCGTTGACCTGAATCGAGTCGTCCCTCAGCTTCCTCAGGGACTCAAGGATGACGGCGGCAGATTCACTGATCACGGGCTCCCTTGGCTGAGGGTCCTCCTCTACCTCAGCCGGCCTCTCCTCGAGCACAGGGACCTCAACAGGAGCCGGGGGTAGCTCCTCCATTTCTCGCTCGATCTCCGGTGTCTCCTCGACCTCAGAGGCCTCGGGTGGAGGAGGCATCTCCTCAGCCTCGTCCTCCTCGACGACCGGCTCCTCTACGGGGGCAGGATCTTCTTGCTCCTCTACCAACTCGAAGATCTCTACGTCCGCCTTGGGAACCGTATGGCTGAAAACCTCTTCCCTGTAGTAGGCGTTGAATCCTCTCTCGCACTCGGAACAACTATAGCCCCTCCCCTCGAAGATCCCGAAGGCGAAGTATCTGCCATTGGGCTCCGACCTGGCTCCACAGCGGGGGCACGTGAGGCCCTTCACCCAATGTTCCCTCTGCCGAGCCTTGTCAAGCCTAGAAGCCTTCAACCTACCCAAGAGCCCCCTCCCGAAAGCCTGCAAGGCCGTACCCCTAATGGTGTAGGCTGAAACTGACCCAACAATAAGAATTTGTATGTAGCCTCCCATATACTCACATACTTGGAAACCCTTATCCCAAGCCAGCCGCATTGGCCGACCGCCCCATAATAATTCATAAGGGAAGAACTCTAAAAGACTCAGCCAGTGATAGGATGATAGTCACCGTCGGCTCCATCTGCCTCGACACCACCCGGACCCCCTTTAAGACGGCGGAGGAGGTCCTCGGAGGCTCAGGATGCTACTTCAGCCTCGCGTCCAGCTTCTTCGCTGAGACAGGCCTCATCGGAGTCATAGGCACCGACTTCCCCGAGGCTTACCGGAGCACCCTCGAACAGCACCTTGACCTCAGAGGCCTGGAGGTTAAGGAGGGCAGGACCTTCAGGTTCGACTCCAGCTTCGGATACGACCTAGGGGTGAGGACCGCCAACAAGACGGAGCTCAACGTGTTCGGGGAATGGGCCCCCACCGTCCCAGACGAGTACAGGGACGCCGAATACCTATACCTCGGCAACGTCGGCCCCGATCAGCAGCTTAGGGTCCTCGACCAGATGAGGGACCACAAGCTGACCGTAGCAGACACCATAGAGTACTGGATCGTCAACCAGAGGGACAGCCTCGTAGAGGTCCTCTCCAGGGTAAACGGGGCAGTCCTCAACGACGAAGAGGTTAGGCACCTCTGCGACACCACCAACGTCATCACCGGAGCCAGGAAGATAATGGACTGGGGCGCCGACTTCGTCATCGTCAAGAAGGGCGAACACGGAGCCACCCTCTTCACCGAGGACGCAATATTCCCCACATGCAGCTACCCCATCGAGGAGATCTCCGACCCCACCGGAGCGGGGGACTCATTCGCAGGGGGCTTCATGGGTCATATAGCGAGGAGGGGCGACCTCAGCATGCAGACGTTCAAGGAGGCCGTTATCTACGGCAACATCATGGGATCCTACGTCGTCGAGAAATTCAGCGTAGAGAAACTCCTCGTCCTAACCATAGACGACATAGAGAAAAGATACGAGGAATACAGGGAGATGGTGCAGTTCTGACAAACCCATCCGCAGTGAGTGGAGGTCACCCCTGATGGAGCCCGTGAAACTAGGGACGGGCTGGACTCAGATACTCCTGGAGGCAGCTGAGAACGTGCGAAGCGGGGTCCGGAGCACGATCCTTAACAGACCCAGCATGGGCGTCCAGGAGCTCAAGGACCTCCTCGACGCCGAGGCACAGCAGGCCATACGGAAGACACTGAAGGACGTAGGTGAGCCGGTCCACGTCATAAGCGAGGAAGGAGACTACTCGATCGGCGAAGGCGGGCCATACATCGTCGCGGACCCCGTAGACGGGACGACGAACCTCGCCAAGGGCATACCGCTGGCTGTCACGAGCCTAGCGATCTCGGAGACGCCCCAGCTCTCCGGGGTGCGGATAGGGGTAATACTGGACCTCTACACTGGTGAGACCTACAGAGCGGAAATGGGCAGGGGCTCGTGGAGGGGAGGGCAGAGGATGACACCGTCGGGGCCCAAGCTCCTCAATGACGCCCTGGTGTCCATGGACATTAGCAAGGGGCACCCCCTTGAGCCCATGGAGCCCATTATCCAAAGGGCCAGATACCTGCGCCAGTACGGATGCTCCGCCCTCTCCATCTGCCATGTCGCGTCTGGCATCATGGACGCCCACGTGGACCTCCGGGGCACCCTCAGGATCACGGACGCCGCCGCGGCGCTCCTGATGCTCAAGGAGGCAGGGGGGGTCTACATCGCCAACGGGGAGATGAACGGAGATATTGAGCTCTCCAGAGAGAGCAGATTGACCCTCATCGCGGCGTCGAACCTTGGGACCCTCGAAGAGATACTGGACAATGTCTCATAGGGGAGGACAGATGCGCTTCGACGAGCCCCTCATCGCAGCCGAGTTCATCTCCAGGCCCAACCGGTTCCTCGGGAAGGTCAGGATAGATGGACGTCAGACTGAGTGCTTTATCCCCAATCCGGGAAGGATGGGGGAGCTCCTGCGACCCAACGCCGTGGTATACCTCACCCCTCGGAGCCATGAGAATCGAAAGACGGCGTACGACCTCTCCCTGGTAGACCTCGATGGGACCCTGATCTCCGTGGACTCGAGGGTGCCCAACAAGGTCGCATCAGAGGCCATCGAGGAGGGCAAGATACCCGAGTTCAGCGGCCTGGAAGTCGAGAAAGCGGAGTACACTTACAACGACTCCAGACTCGATTTCCTCCTAAAGGGGATGGGCACACAGCTACTTCTGGAGGTGAAGTCCTGCACCCTCGTCCGAGGGCGGACGGCCCTGTTCCCCGATGCCCCAACTAAAAGAGGTAGCAGACACCTGAGAACTCTCATGGGAGGAATGTCCTACGGGAGAGCAGCCATCCTGTTCATAATCCAGAGACCTGATGCCGAGAGCTTCAAACCCAACGAGGCCACCGATCCTACGTTCGCAGAGACCCTGCGTGATGCATCTAACCGCGGAGTCGAGGTCATCGCATACAAAACCGATGTATCAATCCACAGAATAGCTCTCAATCAGAGTGTGCCTGTTATACTCTAGAGATAAAAAAAGAGCCAAGAGCCCATATTTTCAAGAATATAATCGTTAAAAAGTCATTTTTATACGCCTATTCGGTAAAATACTTGAAGGTCTGCTCACATTTCAATAGAAATGATTTTTAAGGTCCCATATCAAATTAATGACGAAAGTGCGGGCGAATGGGCAAGAAAAAGGTTCTCAGCGAACGCAATCTCAGAGAGATGGTCTATCCCTCTGAGAACGACGTCCTTGGCGTGGTGCAGAAGATGCTAGGTTTTGACAGGGTACTGGTAAAATGTCAGGACGGCCACACACGTGTAGCAAGGATCAGGGGTAAGATGAAGCGCAGAACATGGATCCGAGAAGGTGACGTCGTCATCGTCTCCCCATGGGACTTCCAGGGTGACGAGAGGGGCGAGATATTCTGGCGCTACACCTCAAGCCAGGTAGACCGTCTCCGAAGAGAAGGCGTTCTAACCATCGAGTAGACGGGATAGATGACCCATGTCCGACCGTGAGCAAGAAGAGAAGCGGGCGGAGAGTCTCGAGAGACGCCACGAGGAGGAGAACCTCATGCTGCGGAAGCGGCAGGAGGAGTATAGGGTCATCGAGGAGGTATTCGACCATCTGACCGTGCAGGGCGTGGTCAAGCTAATCTCCCAGGGCGTGATAGACGATATACACGGCGTGGTGAACGCCGGGAAGGAGGCGAGGGTCTACTGGGGTCAGGGACCAGAGGGAGAGGAGCTCGCCATCAAGATTTACTATACGTCGACGGCTGAGTTCAGGAAGGGCATGATGCAGTATATTCAGGGCGACCCCCGATTCAAGCGGGTGAAGAGGTCAACAAGGGGGATAATATACACCTGGACCCAGAAGGAGTTCAAGAACCTGCAGCTCGTGGAGGAGGCCGGCGTCAACGCCCCCAGACCCATAGCGTTCAACAGGAACATACTCGTAATGACATTCATCGGCGAAGACGGTATACCGGCCCCCCTGCTACGTGAGGTCAAGCCCGACGACCCGACCGACTTCTACACGAAGCTCATCGACGAGGTCAAGCTCATGTACACAAAAGCCCGAATAGTCCACGGAGACCTCAGTGAGTACAACATAATGGTCTGGGAGGGTAGACCTGTCATATTCGATGTCTCACAGGCAATGCTGACGAGTCACCCACTCTCCCAGTCTCTGATCACAAGGGACATAACGAACATAAACTCTTACTTCGGGAGGCTTAGGGTGGACACATACGACGCGGAGGAACTGGAGCAGTGGGTGAAAGGTGAGTCAGAGAAGCTATCTTAAGATACCCCAGGACCGTATCGGCGTCCTCATTGGCCCGAACGGGAACGCAAAGAGGAGAATAGAGCGATTCTTCAAGGTCACCATCGAGATCGAGAGCGACTCCGGATCCGTCGAAATAATGGTCAACCCCGAGCAGAAGGATGTAACAGTGCTCTTCACAGTCGCAAACATCGTGAAGGCAATAGGACGCGGATTCAACCCACGAAAAGCTGAGGCACTTGCCAAGGAGGATTTCGACCTACACATACTCGATCTCTCCGATTACGTCGGAAACTCGAAGAACGCGCTTGCCCGCGTCAAAGGACGTATCATCGGGAAAGACGGTAAATCGCGGACGCTCCTCGAGGAGCTCACGGAGACACAGATAAGCGTATACGGACACACAGTCGCCTACATCGGACACGTCGAGAACCTTCAGGTAGCCCGGGAGGCCATACTGATGCTGGTGAGAGGAGCATTCCACAAGACCGTCTGGAACTTCCTGTACGCCTACAGAAGGAAAATGAAAAAAGACAGGGGCGAACTCTGGTATGAGAGCCCCGAGGTAAAGCCGGAGTTGAGGAAACAATAGCGCAGATAGAGTACCAGTCAATGAGCCCGTCCGACTTCTTCTACAGGAACAGGGAGATCGCGGGCTTCAGTAATCCGAGCAGGGCCATCTACGCCGCCGTGAGGGAGCTCCTGGAGAACTCGCTGGACGCATGCGAGGCCCAGAAGGCCCTGCCAGAGATATTCCTCCGGATAACCGAGGTCACAGCGTCCGAATCGGGCTCAAGCATTTACATTATGAGGATATCCGACAACGGCACGGGCCTCCCTCCGGAGGAGATACCCAACTGCTTCGGAAAGGTGTTCTACGGCTCAAAATACACGCTCAAGCAGGCCAGGGGCACATTCGGCCTCGGAGGGACCATCACGATCCTCTACGGCCAGATAACCACCCATAAACCGGTCACCATCACGTCGAGCACCGGAGGAGAGATACACGAATACGAGATGATGATCGACATCCAGAACAACCGGCCGATGATCCTCCGGCACAGGGTGATGGAGAACAAGAAGAAGTGGAGGGGCACGGTCGTCGAGCTCCAGATGGAGGGGGACTACAGCAGGATCAAGAGCCGTCTCCTCGACTATCTGAAGGAGACCGCCATAGTCAACCCCTACGCGGACTTGACATTCGTAGATCCAGCGGGGCGGCTCTACCGCTATGAGAGAGGCACCGAGAAGATGCCCCCTCTCCCACAGGCGGTTAAACCTCACCCCCACGGCATAGACGTTGAGAACTTCCGGAGGCTCGTCTCCATCACGAAGGAGAAGGGCATGAAGGCCTTCATGATGGAGCACTTCCAGGGCGTCGGACAGAAGACCGCGGACAACTTCCTCAAGGCTGCGGGGATCAGCCGAAGGGCCAAGCCCAAGTCCCTGAAGCCGGAGGACATCGTGACCCTCGTCAGGACGGCGCGGCAGTTCTCGGACTTCAAGCGTCCCGATCCTAGCTGCCTCTCCCCCATCGGAGAGGAGCTCTTGGAGACTGGTATACGGAAGGAGTTGAACCTAACCGAGAGTGACTTCCTCAAGGTGGTGACGAGGAAGCCGTCTACATACCTGGGGTTCCCTTTCATCGTAGAGGCCGCTGTGGCGACCGGCAGCTCCATCTCGAAACAATATAAGAGCGGGACCACCATCATCCGCTACGCAAATCGGATCCCACTCCTGTTCGATGAGTCTAGTGGCGTCGTCTGGAAGGTCGTCAACAAGAACATCAACTGGTCCACCTACAAAGTGTATTCGGATACCCCCCTCGTCATCGTGGTCCACGTCTGCTCCACCAAGATACCCTACAAGACGGTGGGTAAGGAGTACATGGCGGACCAGCCCGAGGTTGAAAAGGAGATAACCAACGCGATCAGGACCGCTGCTAGAACCCTCAGAGTCTACATCTCCCGTAGTCAGAGGGCCGCCAGGGAGAGGCGTAGGCTCAACATCTTCGAGAAGTTCCTCCCGAAGATAGCGGAGTTCTCAACCAAGCTCTCGGATAAGGAGGATCCACCTGATATAGCACCGCTCTTGTCGGCGGTGAGTACGGCGATTCCCGATGTAGAGGAGAAGATAAAGGAGGTGCCCACGATTGTCGGAGACGCCGCATAAGGAATCCGAGAAGCAGAGGGAGATCACGGAGGCCAGCCTCAAGCAGCTGGGCAACCTCATCTACGAGCAGATCCAGAACAGGGAGTTCCCCTGGGTCATGATGCAGAGCAGGTCCACTGACAACATCATCTACGACTCGGAGCTCCGACAGTACATCCTCGGCTCCCGCACCATCAGGCGGCACGCACGGAACATCAGGCACATCCGACCCTTCACCCAGATGGTCTGGACCGCATGGTTCGCCAGGGAGCTGGTGAGTATGAGGAAGACGAGCACCCTCAGGGAGGTCTACTACTCAGCGAGGGGCCAGAGGGACATAGAGTTCAGCGGCCAGCCGGAGTCGGACAACATCATCACCGACCTGGAGGTGGCTCTGAACAGACCCCGTGAGGACTTCGGCATCTTCCCCGAGGAGCGGAGCGCCATCTTCGGCGACCTCACGATCGAGTACACGGTACCGGGATACGAAGGCCGGAGGATGAACCTCACTGATCACCCGGACGGCGTCATGGTCGGACCAGCCGTGACCAGCTCGGAGTTCGTCGAGACCTCGGCAGACAAGGTCCTGGTTATCGAGAAGGGCGCCATGTTCAACAGGCTGATCGAGGAGAAGGCGCATGAGAGGTTCAACTCAATACTGGTCCACACAGCAGGGCAGTCACCAAGATCTACACGCAAGATCATACGTCGGCTGAACCAACAATGGGGCCTGCCCATCTACATCTTCACGGACGGCGACCCCTGGGGCATCCACATAGCCATGGTCATCATCTCGGGCTCAGCCAACGCCGCCCACCTGAGGGACCTTGCGACGCCGGAGGCGAAGTGGATAGGCGTATGGGGGACCGACATCGTCGACTACAAGCTTCCCACCGAGAACCTTACCGAGAACGACTCCAAGCGGCTCGGGGAGCTCAAGACCGATCCCCGCTACACGGACGAGATATGGCAGAGGGAGATCGACGTGTTTATGAAGATTGGAAAGAAGGCCGAGCTGGAGGCGTTCAGCCGCTACGGCTTGACTTACATCGTTGATGAGTACCTGCCTGCCAAGCTCGAGTCTGTTTAAAACATCTCAATTTTATACTAGACCATCATAAAGTGCAGTGATATTCATGTCTGAGGGGAACGGACTAAACTTCTCGAAGCTGACAATCTACCTGTTTGGAGCGATCTTCCTCGCCGCAGGACTCATGCTAACCTATTTCTCGTTGGGAGCCGGTGTGGACATAATTAGCCCGAGGTTGTTCACGCCGATCGCTGTACTCGTCTCGATAGTAGGTTTAGTGATGTTCATAGTTAAGGTGGAATAATTTGGGAGCGCGTAGGCAGAAGGGAGTCATACTCGCAGGAGGCCAGGGGACACGTTTCCGCCCCCTCACGTACTACTTCCAGAAGTGCATGATCCCTGTGGGGGATGAGCAGAAGCCCGTTCTGGAGTACATCGTCCGATTGTTTGCACATCACGGGATAAACGAGATCGTTCTGCTGGTGGGGTATAAACACCAGCAGATTAAGAACTACTTCAACGACGGCAGCAGGTTTGGAGTGCATATTGAATACGTCCTAGATGATCCAGATTTCCTCGGGAGCGCCAACGCCCTGGTGAACGCCTACAGGGAGGGAGCTTTGACCACCGACGACGACTTCGTAGTCTACTACGGAGATATACTGTCGAACTTCAATCTGCGGGAGATGGTCACGAGACACGTGCAGGCGGATGCTGGAGCCACCATGGCCCTTTCGAACGGATTCAAGATCCGGGTAGGCACCGCGGAGATTGTCAATGGCCTCATCTCAAGGTTCATCGAGAAACCTGAGCTTGAGCTCCCCGTTAGCGTAGGTATGCTGGTTATCAGCGGCTCGGTGTTGGAGGAGCTCAACCGTCTACACGAGAAGGACCCCAAGGGATCCTTTGACATCATGGGGGACGTCATCCCCTATCTGATCGAGAAAGGCATACCTGTCCTGCCCTACATCAGCGAGGATTTCTGGTACGACTTGGGCTCGCTGGAGCGGTATGAGCGGTTTGAGAACGAAGCGCTCGACAAAAATCTGATCTACCTCAGAGAGTGACGCCTGAAATTCAAAAGTTTCTTAAGCCTTTCCACATGGTGTTCTACAGACGGTGAATGATTTGAAGGCCCTCGTTCTTGCGGGGGGGTTCGGCACAAGGCTGAGGCCTCTGAGCTGCACCCGCCCGAAGATGCTATTCCCCCTAGCCAATGAAGTAATGCTGGACTGGACCCTCAAGAACCTCGCAAGCAGCGGAGTGGACACGGTCGTCCTGGCCGTGAACTACATGGCGGAGGCCCTCGTGAGGTATTTCGGTCCAACTAAGTTCGATCTCGGGATCATCTATTCGAGAGAGGACCGGCCTCTCGGAACCGGTGGACCCATCAAGAAGGCTGCTGAGCTTCTCGTTGACGGTGAACCCTTTCTTGTGTTGAACGGGGACGTCATCTCTGACATCGACTACGGTCAATTGATTGAGCACCATAAGAGGAAGGGGGGTTTAGCGACAATCGCTCTTATCCGGGTGCCCGACCCGAGCCGCTACGGGGCCGTGGAGCTGGATGGTGACGACAAGGTCCAGCGCTTCGTCGAGAAGCCTGAGTTCGGTACCGCTCCGAGCAACCTGATAAACGCAGGCATCTATGTCCTTGACAAGGAGGTTCTGGACTATATACCTGATGGGAAGGTCTCCACGGAGCAGGTGGTGTTCCCAAAGCTAGCAAAAGAGGGCAAGCTCTACGGGTATGAGGTCCGTGGGCTATGGGTTGACATCGGGGTTCCGGATGCGTACCTCGAGGCCAACCACATGGTCCTCGAGAAGCTTAACGGCTCTGCTATGGGTGAGGATTGTGTCGTCGATGAGACGGCGAAGATCTTAGAGCCCTCCAGTCTGGGGAACGGTGTGCTGATCGGTGCACATTCCGTTATTGGCCCGGATACGTCCATCTCCGACCACGTTCAGATAGGGCAGGGATGCAGGATCGAGAGATCCATCATATTCCCAGGGGTAACCATCGGCGACTACTCCTCGATAAGGAACGCCATCATCGGCGAGAACGCGAGCATAGAGCGTTGGGTGAAGGTCGAGTCGGGCAGCCTCATCGGGGACTATGCGACGATCTCTGACGGGGTCACAATCACCCAGGGTGTGAGCATCTGCCCATCGAAGACTGTCACCGAGAGTATCCTTGAGCCACGTCAGGTGATGTGATGGGGCGGCTCTTCGGGACCAACGGGGTCCGAGGGGTCGTCAACAAGGATCTTACGGTGGGACTGGTCACTCGGCTGGCTGCTGCCGTCGGACACTCACTGGGGAAGGAGGTAGCCGTCGGGAGGGACGGGCGGACAAGTAGCCCCATGTTACGTGACGCCGTGGTAAGCGGATTGCTATCTGTTGGGTGCAACGTCCATGACGCGGGGATGCTCCCCACCCCGGCGCTGCAGTTCGCAGTGAGGGAGTTCGGGCTGGACGGGGGGCTTATGGTCACGGCCTCCCATAATCCTCCTGAGTTCAATGGGGTCAAGGTGGTGGCCTCGGATGGGGTGGAGGTCTCCCGGAGGCGGGAGGATGAGATGGAGGACATTTTCTTCGGAGGGGGTCCTGAGCTCTGCCCCTGGGATGGGGTCGGTTCTGTAAGTTCCCTTGATGCCCTAGAGCCTTATCGACGGGCAGTATTGAGCCACGTCGACGTGGAGGCTGTGAGGGGTGCAGGTCTGAGGGTGGCCCTGGACCCGGGGAACGGTGTCGCCGGGCTGGTCGCTCCCTCTGTGGCGGTGGGGCTCGGGTGCGAGGTTCAGACCGTTAATGTCGACGTCGATGGCAGGTTCCCGGGGAGGGACTCCGAGCCCAGGCCCGATAACTTGGACGGGTTGAGGGCCCTGGTGGAGGCCTCTGGGGCGGATGTGGGAGTGGCCTTCGACGGGGATGGGGACAGGTCGATCTTCGTCGACGAGTTGGGGGAGGTGCACTGGGGCGACCGCTCCTTCGCCCTTGTTGCCCGGGACTATCTCTCCCGGAATCCTGGGGTCGATGTGGCGACTCCCGTGAGCTCCTCCAGGGTGATTGAGGACGTGGTCACGGAGGGCGGTGGCAGCGTGGTCTGGACGAGGGTGGGGAGCGTCGACGTCAGCCGGACCATGGTTGAGTCGGGGATAGGGCTCGGGGGGGAGGAGAACGGTGGCATCATGTACGGGCCCCTCCTCCAGGTCCGTGACGGGACGATGGCTATGGCCCTTGTCCTTGAGATCATGGCCAGGAGCGGGAGGCCCCTCTCCGAGCTCCTCGGGGATCTGCCTCAGTACTCCCAGGGGAAGGACCGGGTCGCCTGTCCGAATGAGCTTAAGGGGCGGGTCCTTGAGGGTTTGAGGGGCTCCGTCGAGGCCCCGAGGGTCGAGACCGTCGACGGCCTGAAGCTGGGTTACCAGGATGGGAGCTGGATCCTCGTGAGGCCCAGCGGGACGGAGCCGATCTTCAGGCTGTACGCTGAGGCGGAGTCGGGTGAGAGGGTTGACGAGCTCATCGGGGCGCATAAGGCGCTAATCGAGTCGGTCGTCGAGTCCCTAGGCTGACGCTGGTTAGGCCTTCGTAGCTTCTGCCAGCTCCAGCAGTTTTTCGTATGGGTTCTCAGCCTTGACGACGCCGCTTGCGACGAGGATCCCCTCTGCTCCCAGGCTGAGGGCTGCGGTGACGTCCTCTCCGCTCGTGATCCCTGCGCCACATAGGACCTTTATCTTCTGGTCGACCTCGTGGACCTCCGCGACGGAGCCTGAGACTATCTCCGGCTTGGCCTTGGAGACGGGGGTCCCGGTCCCTATGAGCTCGGGGGGCTCGATGGCGATAGCGTCCGGGCTGAACGGGGCCACCCGCCTTCCTCTGGCTATTGTGTCGACACAGACGACCTGGGTGAGCCCTGCCTCCCGTGCCCTGTCTATGGTTGCCTTGATGGTCTCCAGTTCGAGCCTCCGCTCTGAGTGGCTGATGAGTGTGCCCGCGCAGCCCGCCTCTGCCATGGCCTCTGGCAGGATGTGTCCTGTGTACTTCCCGTGTCCCACGGGGTCGACATGCTGGGCGAATACGGGGATGTCGATGGCTTTGATGAGTGGGGGGATATCCACGGTCTGCGGGGCGACTGCTATGCAGACACTGGTTTCAGCGTGCACTTTCTCGGCT
>Ga0209536_100002387_pt1 | contig 30611 bp, 27 predicted proteins | sample DeeMarSeWOR28_12_FD_187461 | JGI IMG/M metagenome (GOLD analysis project Ga0209536, IMG submission 187461) | Marine sediment microbial communities from White Oak River estuary, North Carolina - WOR-2-8_12 (SPAdes) (version 2) | ecosystem: Environmental > Aquatic > Marine > Intertidal zone >...
TCGGGGCTTTTCATGCCGCAGACAGTGTGATGGTCGTGGTATCGGCTGCCGGTGGTGTTGAAGTTGGCACCGAGATGGTTTGGGAAGAAGCTGAAAAGCATGCTCTGCCGAGAATTATCGTGATTAATAAACTGGATAAGGAAAATCTTGATTACGAGGGCGTTTTAAATTCATTACAGGAAAGTTTCGGACATAAAGTTGTTCAGGCCCAGTTTCCGCTAAATGCCGGACCCGGTTTTAATAGTGTGGTCGATCTGATCCGTATGAAAGTTATTAAACATAAGACCGATGGAAGCGGGCAATATACAGAAGAGGAAATTCCCGCTGATTCAAAGGCAGCGGCAGATGCATTACATTTAAAACTGATCGAAGCGGTGGCCGAAAGTGATGATTCGCTCATGGAGAAATACTTTGAATCCGGTGAATTGACCGAGGAGGAGTTCCGCAGTGGTCTGCACCGGGCTATTCTGAATCACGAGGTATATCCGGTATTCTGCGTTGCCGCCACCGGTAATATCGGTGTTCGGAGAATGCTTGATGTTATCGTTAATTTCTTGCCTGCGCCAAACGAAATGGCGCCGGCAAAGGGAGAAGACGGTTCTCAGAGGAAATGTGCGGTTACCGAACCGGCTTCTGCGCTCGTCTTTAAAACCATATCCGAAGCCCACGTAGGTGAGCTGTCCTTTTTTAAAGTGTTTTCGGGTGCGGTAAAGACCGGCGATGATCTTCTCAACAGCACCCAGAATAATACCGAACGGATTGGACAAATCTTTGTGCTCAATGGCAAAAGTAAAACAAGTGTCGACCGGCTGATGGCAGGTGATGTAGGTGCCGTGGTCAAACTTAAAAGTACCCATACCGGTGATACATTGTGCGACAAATCGAAGCCTATCAAATATCCAAAAATTACATTTCCTGCGCCAAAGATCCGGACTGCTATCGTGCCGGTAGCAAAGGGGGATGAAGAAAAAATTAGTATGGGTCTGCATAATTTGCATGAGGAAGATCCGACCTTTATTTCTGAATATGATCCCGAACTCAAACAAACGATTGTCTCTGGTCAGGGTGAACAGCATCTGGCGATCATCCTGAAACGGTTGAGACAGAAATATCATGTTGAAGTGGAAGAACAGGAACCGCGGATACCGTACCGGGAAACGATAAAAGGCAAATCTGAGGCACAAGGGAAGTACAAGAAACAGTCGGGTGGTCGCGGACAGTATGGTGATTGCCATTTAAGGCTGGAAAAATTATCTCGCGGCAGTGGTTTTGAATTCGTCGATGCAATTGTGGGTGGTGTCATACCGGGTAAATTCATTCCTGCGGTTGAAAAAGGGGTTGTCGAACGCATGAATAAAGGGGTCCTGGCCGGATTTCCGGTGGTTGATGTGAGGGTGACCTGTTTTGATGGAAGTTATCATTCCGTCGATTCATCGGAAATGGCCTTCAAAGTTGCAGCTTCCATGGGTTTCCAAAAAGCATTTATTGATGCCAATCCTGTATTGCTCGAACCGATATATGATATCACGGTAAAAGTCCCCGAAGAATTTATGGGGGATGTGATGGGTGATATATCCAGTAGGCGGGGAAAGATCATGGGAATGGATAGTGAAGGCAGATTCCAGATCATTAAGGCCAAAGTACCTCTCGCAGAATTGTATAAATATTCCACAACACTCAGATCCATCACCGCCGGCCGGGGAATCCATAGCCGGGTATTTTCCCATTACGATGAAGTTCCGGCAGAAATTTCCCAGAAGATTATCGAGCAGGCCAAGAAGGACAAAGAAGAAGATTAATGTGCCGTGATTTGCACATAGGAGATAATGTTTGGTAAGCCCGATGTACCATGTATATCGGGCTTTTATATCAGTGGAGTAAATTATGGATCAGCTATGGGCTCCTTGGCGTATGGCCTACATCCTGGATGCAAAAGACGCTATGGATAGTGAACGTTGTATTTTCTGCGAAAAGCCGAAACAACAGACTGATGAAGAAAACCTGATCGTATATCGATCTCAGCACTGTTTTATAATGATGAATAAATTTCCATATAATAACGGTCATCTGATGATTGTACCCTACCTGCATGAGTCGGATCTCACAAAACTCCCGGATAAGATATTGCAGGACTTGCAACAGGTCTTAAATCTCAGTATTAAAGCGGTCAAGGAAACGATGGACCCTCACGGGATGAATATTGGTCTGAATCTGGGCCGAACCGCAGGGGCTGGTATAGTGGATCATCTGCATTACCACCTGGTACCGCGCTGGAACGGGGATACCAATTTTATGCCGGTAATTTCAGGTACCAAAGTAATATCGGAAGCACTTTCAGATACCTGGCGTAAATTAAATTCTATATTTAAAAAATTCTGATATGCGTTTGCTGATCACAAATATCGGACGTTTGTACTCACCTGCAAGTGATAAAACATATGGTCATATTGAGGAATTACGCGATGTATCGATAATGATTCGGGGTGAAACCATTGAGCAGATTTTTCCCGGAGATAAAAAAATTCCTGAACGCGGCAGGATAAAGACCATTGACGCGCGAGGCATGACCCTTCTTCCTGGTTTTGTGGATGCACACACACATCCGGTCTTCTGGAAAACAAGGGAAAATGAATTTATTGCACGTCTTGCTGGCAAGACATATGAGGAAATAGCAGCTGCGGGCGGTGGAATACGGAACAGCGCCCGTGCTTTTCAAAATGCCGCAAAAGAGGAAATCAGGGAAAGAACCCGCCACCGTCTAAAAGCATTTGCCGTTTATGGTACCACCACTATTGAAGCCAAATCCGGTTACGGTCTGAGTACCCGGGATGAGATTAAGGCATTGGAAATAATTCAGGAACTGAACGCCGAAAACAACCTTGAGCTGATCCCAACATTTCTGGGAGCACATGAGGTGCCGGATGAATACCGTAACAGGCGCGAAGCATATATTGATTTGGTGATCGATGAAATGATTCCCATAGTAGCCGAAAGAAAGCTTGCCAGATTTTGTGATGTGTTCTGTGAACAGGGGGTATTTTCAATAGATGAATCCCGGCGAATCCTGGCAGCTGCAACGCGACACGGACTTGGTGCACGTATTCACGCCGATGAATTGAATTCATTTGGCGGCGCGGAGCTAGCGGCGGAAATTGGTGCAATCTCGGCAGACCATCTGGTGATGATTTCCGATCAGGGCATAAAAGAAATGACCAACAGACAGGTTATAGCAATACTGCTGCCTGTGACGACCTTCTTTCTTCGTAAAGACAGGTATGCACCGGCACGGAAACTGATCGAAGCCGGCTGCAATGTTGCCGTGGCTACGGATTTTAATCCGGGAAGCTCCATGACCCAAAATATGCAGCTGGTCTGGTCGGTCGCGGCGCTGAAAATGGGTATGTTGCCCGGGGAATTGCTCTGGGCGACAACACTCATTCCAGCAAAAAGCCTTAAAATTGATGACCGGATCGGAAGTATTGAAATCGGCAAACAGGCTGATCTGATACTCCTTGATATTCCTAATCTTGATTATTTACCCTACCATATCGGCATAAACCATGTAAAACTGACAGTTAAAAAGGGACAAATCATTCACAGCATTTTAAAGGAAATATGAGTTTGTGGAATACTGGCTTTTAAAAACAGAGCCCGAAGAATATTCGTTTGCAGATTTAGAAAAGGAAGGTCGGGCAGTCTGGGATGGGGTGAAAAACAATTGGGCCCTTAAACATCTCCGATCGATGAAGTCTGGCGATCGGGCCCTGATATATCACTCCGGTAAAGAAAAAGCGATTGCGGGTATAGCTGAAATTGTCTCTGCACCTTATCCCGATCCTGTATTGGGTGATATAAAACGAACAGTCATTGATGTCCGTGCTGTAAGAAAGTTTTCAGGCGACATCCGTCTGAAGAAAATCAAAGGTGATCCATTTTTCAAGGACTTTTTGCTGGTCAAATTCACCAGACTTTCGGTCATGCCGGTAGCCCCGAAATTCTGGCGTAAACTCCTCAGCATGGAAGGCCTGGAAGACCTCTGACTTGCTTGACTTTAGAGACCGGTTTTATTAATATATTTTTTAAAAACAATAATTTTGATTATTTCCGCCTGCATGTTAGTGAATTCAACGGATAAATATTCAGAACTTAAAAGTAAAATTGGCTTCTACGGTTCCGCACCTGAAATTGAAGATATTCTAAGTCTCATTACGACCGTTGCACCAACGGATCTTTCCGTTCTGATAATCGGTGAAAGTGGTACCGGCAAGGAACTGATTGCCAATGCGATCCATCAACTGAGCAAACGTAAAGACAGTACACTTATTTCAGTCAATACCGGCGCGATTCCGGAAGGTATCCTGGAGAGTGAATTGTTCGGTCATGAGAAGGGTTCGTTTACCGGTGCGGTCGGCACAAGAAAAGGCTATTTTGAGGCGGCTGATAACGGTACGATATTTCTTGATGAGATCGGGGAAATGTCTCTGAATACTCAGGTAAAGTTGTTGCGTGTCCTGGAAGAATCTGAATTTATGCGTGTCGGCGGAACGCAATCGATTCATGTCGATGTGAGAATAATTGCCGCAACCAACAAAAATCTTGAGATTGCTGTAAAAAATAATGAATTCCGCCGGGATTTGTACTTCCGCTTGAAAGCCATTACTATTGAAATTCCTCCTTTACGTCGGCACATACAGGATCTGCCGATGCTTGTACAGAAATTTACCGAACAGGTCAGTAAGTCACACAACATCACCTTTAAAGGATTTTCACCACAGGCGATAAATCTAATGCAAAAATATGATTGGCCCGGAAATGTGCGTGAGTTGCGAAATTTTGTAGAAACAGCACTGGTACTTAACCGTGGTGAAATTGTATCATCTGAGTATGTATCGAAGATTCTCAATAAGTCGGAAGATCAGCCGGGCCGGAACTTGCCGGTTCCGATAAACTTACCTCATGACCAGGCAGAAAGGGAAATTATATACCGCACCTTACTGTCGTTGAAAATTGATATAAATGAAATTAAACAAATGATGTTCAACGCATTGCAACAGGATAGGATTATAGGGCAAATGGATTATCCGGAAGATAATCTTCAAGTTGCTCCCAATGAACCGGACAATGAACTTAGACCCTCAACGCTTGCAGGAATGGAGAGGGAACTGATCAAGGATACTCTGAAAAAATATGAAGGAAGTCGACGAAAGACTGCACGCGCATTGCAAATAAGTGAAAGAACACTATATCGGAAAATAAAAGAATATGGTCTATAAACTGGTAGTAATGTTCTGCATCAGTTATCTGGGATGTTTATCTTATTCGTTTACCGGGGCATTACCGTCGCATATAAAATCAGTGGCCATCCCGCTGTTTGAGGATAATACGGCTTATCCCGGTGTCCGGGAAGATTTGACCAATCGTGTGATTGATGAATTTATTGCTGATAATACCTTAAATGTGACCTCGGAATCCCAGGCCGATCTTATAATCAGTGGCGTGATTACTTCCATTACCCAGAGAGCGGCTATTTTATCAGAGGGTGAAACGGTTGATGAATACCAGGTATACGTCAATGTAAAAGTGAAATGCGAAGATGTTAAATCGAATAAAGTGTTATGGGAAAAAAATCTGAGTCAATTCGGGGTTATGACCGGTACGGCATCCCAGGATGAAAGAAATCAGGCCATCCAAATCGCGGTCGAAAAATTAACCAATGATATTCTGAACAATACCCTGGGCTACTGGTAGTTCAAGAACAAAAATAATGTATTTTTAAAAAGTCAGCTGACTTGAAGGCGAAGCAATATACCGATATCAGCCCATCAAAATCGGGACACCGGGAATAATAAAAAAAATATCACATAGAATTATAAGTTAATACGGCTGCAATTCTCCGGGTAATCAATGCTGTCAGTTAGCAAAGATTTTAGTTCCTCATTTAATCAGGTATTTTTGCGGGTATATTGATGTTCTTTACAAGCTTTGGTACTATTGTGTCTCGGCTGATAAAATCTTATTTTAAGCTGTATTACGGGAGGATGTAATGTGAGTGATCGTGTCGATCAGATTGATAATATAATGAAAGAACGTGGTATGGAGATACTGTTTGCCCGTGTAGCTTCAAATCTCCTGAAAAAAGGTAATGTTGACGAGGCAATAAATATATGTGAAAATGGACTTAAAAAATTTCCGTACTATGCTCAGGCACACTATGTACTCGCAGCCTGCTATCTCCGAAAAGATCTGCAAAGAGAAGCGAGAAATGAACTGGAAAGAACACTTAAATATGATCCCAATCACCTGCGTGCGCTCAAAGTACTGGCTGAACTGTATAATTCAACAGGGATGGAAGAACTTTTTAAGGAAAAAGTTCAGAAACTACACTATCTCGATCCTCTGAATCCGGAAATTTCCCAGCTGGCAAAAAACATCGGTGCCTTTAGATACTGGAATACCGTTGAAACTTCTGAAGAAGAAATAACCGATACCGGATTGGATATTGCGGAAGTGGAAAAAGTTGATTTGAGCCAATTTGACAACCGCCAGGATGATTTCAATACAATAATCTCCGGCAAGAAATCAGCCGATGAACAGGATCAAGACTCCCAGCCGGCCTCAGAAAATACAATTGAAGGGGATGAGCAAAGGGATAAAGAAGTAAAACCGGAAGAAGTCGACCAGGAACTGGTTTTTGAGGAACTGGAAGAATTAAAATTTGATAAAGGTGATGCAACGAAAGAATTTGAAGAGAACCATTGGCTTGAATCGGACAGTGAATCTGATATTGCGGAAGTCAGCCAACCGGAGACCCGCCTGCCTGAACCGGAAGCAGAAAAAGTAGAGCAAAGAAAACCTGACTTAGAGGACAACAAAATAATCCCGGATGAGGACGAAACAGAACCGCAGGAGGAAAGTGCGGTTCAACCAAAGATAGTAAGTCAAACCCTTGGCGAAATACTGGTATCGCAAAAGAAATATACACAGGCCTTACATGTTTTTGAACAATTAAAAAACCAGCATCCGGAAAACAAGACACTCGATAAGAAAATAACATTCCTGAAAAAAATAATTGCACTGGAACAGAAATAACATTGCGATTGTTAAAAGCACATCAGATAATGAATCAATAGAAAAATCGTGTATCCTGAATGCCCTGCGTACTGCAAAAATGTATTCTGCATCTCAGTCTCGCGCTGCTCATAACCCAAATGTTATATGCTGCAATTGGTCCAGAAGACAAAAGAGAGTATATTGTCCTTTTACCCGCCGGCTTATCAAAGCAGAACGCCGATCAGCAGCTGATGACCTATTTCGAAACAAACCAACCGCCTGCGGTCGAATTCTTCCCTGACCTCGATGTCTCCGGCCAGAGCAGATGGGCTCTGCTCGAGAGCGAGGAACTAACGCCGTTGAAACTGGACCGCCTGTATGCAAACGGCAGAGTACTATATTATCAGAAAAATCATGTCTATCGCGTCCATGATAGCAAGCCAAACGATCCTTTGTACAGTGCTCAATGGTATCATCGGGAAGTGGGCGCGGCACAGGTTTGGGACAGGCTGCCGGTTGATACCGAAATTATTATTGGTGTAATCGACACCGGAATTGAGTACACGCATCCCGATTTGCAAAACTGTATCTGGGTGAACCGGAAGGAAGATCTGAATCACAATATGATTCTCGATTCTACCGATATAAACGGACTGGACGATGATGGAAATGGTTATGTGGATGATGTCGTCGGTTGGGATTTTACTGATGCCCCAAGATTTCGTGACAGCGGAGATTATCTCGATCCGGATAACGATCCCGCTGATGAATATTTTAATGGCCATGGCACACAAATCGCAGGCATTTTAGCCGCAGAAATTGACAACAATATCGGGATTGCGGGTTTATTACCGCATCTGAAAGTAATGAATTTACGTGCCGGGACGGCTAACGGTTATCTGGAGGAAGATGACGTAGCACGGGCCATTCTGTATGCTATGCAAAATGGTGCCAGGGTAATCAATATGAGTTTTGGCGATACCGAAGTCTCCCGCTTTCTGAGTGATGTCTTATTTTATGCCTATAGTAAGGGGATGGTTTTGGTTGCATCTGCTGGTAACAGCGCGGATAATCAGATCCATTTTCCGGCAGCTTTGTCTGAAACCATTGCAGTTGGAGCGAGCAATAAAGCACAACAGCGGGCAGGTTTTTCCAGCTGGGGTGGATTGCTTGATCTGATAGCACCGGGAGAGGACTTGATCGCCTGCAGCCGGAAAGCAGGGTATAATAATGTACAGGGAACCTCATTCAGTGCCCCGATGGTTTCCGCCGCTGCCGGCATGATGCTGATGTTGCAACCCGATTTTTCCAATGAAAATGTAAGGCGTGCTCTGAGATCCAGCGCCCGGGATATAGATGTCATGGGATGGGATCCATATACCGGGAGTGGCATTCTCGATTTTCCGCGGCTGATGGATGGTTCATTGCATGAGAGTCTGCAAATTCATTACCCGGCACCGGGTACCAGTCTTGCTCATAATACAGCGCCGATAATTATCACGGTAAAAAATCCTGTTTTACGAGGATTGAGTATCCAGTACGGGGTAGGCGAGCATCCATCACAGTGGTTAACGGCAGTCAGTGATTATCCGTATCAGGTGATCGAAGATTCTATAACGTCGATTGATCTGAGAAAATTTGCAGATACCACCATGGTAATAAGGCTAATAGCTGACGATTGGCTTGGCGGACAGAGTGAATTCAGGTCTCCTATTTATATCGACCGGAGTCCGCCGGTGATGCATAATCTTCGGATCCTGGATATGCTGGATGGAGAACGCAGTGGGATTCTGATCGAATTTGAGACAGATGATCTGGTGCAGGCCGATTTATTTTACCGGTCATCAGGACAATCGCAATCCTTCGATAAAAGAACATTCCGCTTTGAAACACGCAATCATCGGATTATCCTGAACAGCAGGGATATTCCGCGGGATGGGGAATTTTATATCGAGCTGAGGAACCGTAGTGGTTTAATTACCACCGCTGATAATGGAGGTCATTTTCATCACTGGCAGCTGCCGCCGGATCCAGTCTGGTCCCCGGATTTTAATCGTGTCCCCTGGACATTCCCCGCCGGATATGCACTTGCTTCCGTAACTGACCTCGACCAGAATGGATTTGCGGAAGTTATTTTGTCACGGTATGATCTGGATTATTCTTTCGGTCCCATGCAGATCTATGAATTTGTACAGGACGCATTTGAACTGAAGGCAGAAACTGCCGAGAGAATGATTCCCAGAGATGCTGGTGATGCCGATGGCGATGGTTTGCCGGAAATTCTTGCGGGATTCGGCCAGCGGACCTATCTGCTTGAGGCGGAGACGCAAAATAAACTGCCGACGCAAATTTGCTGGCAGGATTCAAATTTTTGGGGGAGCCGGATTACTGACCTCGATCGTGACGGACGGTTTGAACTGCTTGGCAGACGCGCTGACACGTTCGTACTGCTCGAGGCGGAAGGTGATAATTTTTTTAAGCAGGTGTTCAGGTTTGAAAACAATTCACCGGGAGAAAATGCATTAGGACCTCCCAGAACCGTTGTGGCGGATTTTGACGGGGACCAGAAACTGGAGATTATCTTTGGTGATTATGATGGTGATTTGATCGTTTATGAGAACGTGGGTGATGATGATTATCGCTTTACAGCGACCATAAAGTTACCATTCCCGGATGCTACGGATTTCTTTACAACATGGCCGCAACGGAACGGAAATCCGTTGCTCGTCGCGGGTTGTTATCAAGCAGGGGATAACAATTATGAACACGAATTTGAAGCCAGGTACTGGGAATACCGGACCTTTGTCAACGATGGGTCCGATAATTTCATAAAGAAGGAACTGATCCGTATCAATGGTTACTCCGATCTTCGCTTTTTTGATGCAGGTGTTGCGTCATTAAATTTGGGAGAGGAAGTAATGCTCGCCTGTGCACCTTATCCCAATCTCTACCTGATACGATTTAGTGCCGATGGGATTACTCCCTACTGGTCATCGACCGAGGTGCGGACGAATACAGTTATTGCATATGATTTTAACCGTAATGGATTACCGGAGGTGTTTTTCAGTAATGGTAAGGAATTTATCGCAATTGAAACTGCGGATAAACCGAGGCCACCGGCACCTCAAAATTTTTCCGTAACACCGTTGGATACACACCGGATATCGCTCAGGTGGGATCCGGTTGCAGGTGCTGACTATTATGTAGTATACCGCGGCGCATCACAGATGGAACTGCATCCTTTGGATTCAACGTATCATGGCATTGCCTTCGAAGATGAAAGTTTGATTGAGAATCAGCTTTACGTATATGCCGTCAAGACGGTCAGCTCCGTCTATCCGCAAAAATACAGTCCGCTTTCGCGATCAATCTCTGTCCGTCCGAACCGGGCACCGCGAATAGATACGCTGCTTGTTTTGAATAAAAATCAATTGCAGGTCATCTTCAATGAACCCATGCTGACGGAATCACTCGTTGAAGATAATTTCAGGCTCATTCCCGGGGATATAACCGCCCATTCTGTTGTACCATTTGATAATTTTCAATCAGTACTGATCACGTTCGATCAATCATTAATCACACAGATGGAATATGATCTGCAGGTAGAGCAGGTTCGTGATCTTGATCGAACAATCATCAGTGATGATAAACAAATAATCTCATTCAGATTCGAACAAGGCAATATTTTGCCTTATATAAAAAAATGGTATCTGGAAAATCGGCACCACCTCCAGATTGAATTCAATACAGCCATGGATATTTCGACCGTGTTGAAGCCTGAGAATTACCGGCTTCATCCATCGGGGAAAGTACTGGATGTTGAACAATCCGATACAGACGGAAGGCAATTTAGATATGTTCTCTCTGATGACAGTTATACAGGGGCGACCGGCATGGATGCCCGTTTTGAATGTCTCAATCTGCGTAGTGCAGGAGGCGCATATTTTACTGAGGGCAATGAAATTAATTTGACACTATCCGCGACTACGCTTGCCTATGTTCTGCCGTATCCTCAACCGGCTACAACGGAGGATATGATTATTTTTGCAAATGTACCGGATGATACCGAAATTAATATTTTCGATCTGCGGGGGATGCTTATCCGTCGGTTGAGCCCTCGTCAGTTCTTTGGTGGTATGCAGTGGGATCTTAAGAATAACAATGGTGAAAAAGTTGCCGCTGGAATATACATATACACTGCTCGGACGCCATCCGAAACGAAAATGGGAAAGCTTACCGTAATCAGGTGATCAGATGCTGAAAAAACGAAAGTTCATGAATCCAAAGGTGGTTGCCGTAACCGGAGGCATCGGCAGCGGGCAAAGCAGTGTGTGTGCGATACTGAAAGAATTTGGTTGTAGGATCATAGATGTTGACCGGAAAGCCAAACAAATCATAGCCAAAGATAAGATCCTGCAGAAGGAATTGCAGAAAGCGTTTGGCGAAAAAATATTTTATCGTAATGGTCGGCTAAACAGACATCTTTTGGCAAGTCTGGCCTTCCGTGATGCAGTAAAAACACAGCTATTAAATAAGCTGGTTCATCCGAGAATGGTGGCCGAAATTGTCGAGGAAATGGAACAAGCAAGGTTTTCTCACCGCTATCCTTTGATCGTGATTGATGCTGCGCTTGTTTTTGAGATCAGTATAGAACAGATGTTTGATGCCATTATTGTCGTTTATGCAAGCCTGCGTAAACGTATCGAACGCGTGAAATCAAGGGATAGACTGACAGACGAGGATATCATCGCTAGAATAAACCGTCAGATACCTCTGGATGAGAAAAGAAAATGGGCAGATTTTGAAATCAACAATAATGGCACCTTGGAGGATTTGCGTAAACAAACCAGACAGGTATTTGATAAACTCCTTGATCACGGATCTTTTGAACGCAGAGGAGGGTGAAGAGAAATCATGGAGCATGCAGTAATTTCGTTGTCCGAAATATCCCGGTCCCTGGAAACACACATTATCGAATATTATAAAGTTTGTTTGCTGAAGACCAACCAGTTCAGTACGAAATATATCTTGCAGAAGTTGATTGAATATCATAAAACGCATACGAAAGATCTGAAATCAAATTTAGTGGGCGATACCGGAAAATATTTTCAAGCTGATCTGCCCGATAAATACCGGCAGCAGTTCATCAACTCCAGAAAAATAAATTCCTTTGACATTGAAAACCTGAATTTTGTAGAAGCAACAAAGCTGGCAATTGTATTATTGAACTTTCAGATAGAATTTTACAGCCAACTGGCAGAGGATTCGGATAGTGAGTCGTTACGCGACCGGCTGGAGAAAATAATTGAACTGAAAAATAATTATATCAGAGATCTTGAAACCGAATTTGATCGGTTAAATTACCGGAAATAAGGATCAGACATGATTATCGGAGCACATGTATCTATTGCAGGGGGTATTGATCAAGCGATACACAATGCACAACATCTGGGTTGCGAGTCTTTTCAGGTGTTTACAAAGAATCAAAACCAATGGCGTGAAAAATCATACTCCGATGAAGAAATTAACGGTTTCAGGAAACTTTTATCAGAATCGGAATATCAGCATGTACCATTGGCTGCGCATGACAGTTATTTGATCAATCTTTGTGCGAATGAAACCGCTAAGCTGGAAAAATCAAGGCAGGCATTTCTGGCTGAAATCGAGCGATGTACGCGTTTGGGCATTGCTTACCTGATCTTTCATCCGGGTGCACATACCGGAAAAGGGGAAGCATGGGGTTTGCATCAAATAGCTGAAAGCCTTAAATGGTCTATAGATAAATCAGCCGGTTCGCAGGTAACTCTGCTGATAGAAACCACTGCGGGACAGGGAAGTAATCTGGGTTACTCCTTTGCGCAGATTCGAGAGATCATGAGCCGGATTGTTCCCAAAAACCGTATTGGCGTTTGCGTTGATACCTGTCATATATTTGCTGCCGGTTATGATCTGAGAACGGAGGTGCAATATGAAACGCTCATTGAACAATTGAATGAAAATTTCGGTTTAGAGCACATCAGGGCGTTTCACTTGAATGATTCTAAAAAAGATTTGGGTTCGCGAATTGACCGGCATGAAAGGATAGGTAAAGGTTACCTGGGCGAGGCGGTATTTGCCAGATTAATCAATGATGAGAGATTTCTCAATATCCCCGGGTATCTGGAAATCCCGGGAGACGATGTGGCCTTCCGGGAAGATATCGTACGGCTTAAAAATTTACGCAACAGCTAGATTGTATATTCCAGCCGTTTCCGCAGTTCTGATATCTTGTTCTTAAATACAGGATCACCGGACATCTTTACAGCTATGATGCGGTGTGCATAAATCACCGTTGCATGATCGCGCCCGCCGAAATGCAATCCGATATTGACCGTTGAATGATGGGTAAGTTCCACGGAAAGATACATTGCCACCTGCCTGGCAATGGCCACATGCTTTTTACGATCCTTCTTCATAAAACGATCTTCCGGTACGCCGAAATTCTTAGCCGTCAATTGAATAATCTGTTCAATAGTAATTTGTTTGTTTGCTGGTTTGCCGATTTCACTTACCACCATTCGTGCAAGTTCAAGCGTCGGTTCAGTATGGGTCAATAACACCTGGGCCAATAAACGGGTTAATGCGCCCTCCAGCTCGCGGATATTATGCGTCAGGTTTACAGCCAGGTATTCAATAATTTCACTTGGAATCTCCAGCTGATTCTCTTCACATTTTTTTTGCAGGATTGCGATACGTGTTTCCAGATCTGGAGGTTGCACATCGGCAATCAATCCCCACTGAAACCTTGATACGAGGCGCTCTTCGAGAAATCCCAGTTCTGCCACCGGCCGGTCTGAGGTAAGTACAATCTGTTTTTTCTTCTGGTGCAATTCATTGAATGTATGAAAAAATTCCTCCTGGGTCTTACCTTTGTTGTTGAAGAAATGAATATCATCGATCAGCAGCACATCGCATGACCGGTAGAAATGAGAGAACTCGATCGCTTTGTTTTGCTGGATTGAAGAAATAAAATGACTGGTGAAACTTTCACTGGAAGTATAATATACCTTTAAATTCGGCCGCAAATCGCGAACCTTATTACCGATAGCCTGCACAAGGTGTGTTTTCCCCAGGCCGGTACCGCCATAAATTAACAGTGGATTATAATTGGTATTACCGGGAGCTTCAGCTACAGCTATGGCAGCGGCATGCGCAAATCGACTTCCGTCACCGACAACGAAATTCTCAAACGTGTAATGATTATTCAGGTTTGATTCATATTTCTCGGGTGCCGGTTTTTGTTCCTTCTGATGAATTTTTATATTGGGATCTTTATAAGGTGAGAACGGTTTCTCATCCAGAACGCGATACTCGACACTCAACGACTGACCGTATGCCTGCGCGATGGCATTATGCAGGATTTTCATGTAATGATTATCCAGCCACTCACAAAAGAACTTGTTCGGAACGCCAAGAACCAAACCGGTAGCATCCAAATGAATTGGTTTAAGAGGGGCAAACCAGGTCTGAAAACTCCTCGGATTAATATTCTCGCGAATAATTTCAAGACTCTTTTGCCAGATATCCTGAGGCGAAATTGCGACACTTTCAGCGCTTCTATGCATATTCAATTGATCTATATCTCCTGTTCACTTATCCACAATCGAAAATCACCTGCAAAATCTGCCTGAAACTTCTGTAACTCAATGATTTAACGAGACTAAGCACCCGTGAGCAAGCATAAGATATTAAAATTCATATACTTACAGATATTGGCTATTTTTATGGGGTTGTCACCGGGTAAGATTCCTGTGAATAATTTTAAGTTATTCACAAAATATTAACAACGCGTTTCATCACCCACGAACATTTTAACAAGCAGGAATTAAGAATCAAGTTTTTAATCCATATTTTTTTTCTAAAGTCGGTTTCACGTAAAACATCAGTTCATCTTGACAATCAAAAGGAGGATACCTATTTTCCCCTTGCCACATAGCGGATGAATAAAAATATGATCAGCAGGCTTTTGCCAGGCGTTATTTGGCAGTGGCCAGTGATTCCAAAGCAGTTTCGGGACGCCGTACCGAACATTCGAAAAATTTCATGATGAAAAAAGTTTTATGACGGGAATTCAAAAAAACGCACGACAACCATCTTTTCAAATCATAAAAAATTTCCCTGTGTACTCGTTGCCAAAAAATTACTACCTTTGTAACCAGTGTAAAGGACATCAGCATGCAACGCAAAATCGTCAATACAAAAAAAGCACCTGCGCCGATTGGCCCTTATAGCCAAGCAATCCTGTCGGGCAACTTTATCTTTACCTCAGGACAGATCGCAATTGATCCGGCTTCTGGTGAAATTATCACCGGAGATATCGAATCTCAGACTGTACGGGTGCTCGAAAACCTTAAGGCAGTACTCCGCGATGCAGGGGGATCGATCGATTCCGTATTGAAAACAACAATCTATTTAAAAAATATGGATGATTTCCAGCGCGTTAATGAAATATATGCGCGATATTTCGGGCATTCTATGCCCGCCCGGTCAACCGTCGAGGTGAGTCGTCTTCCTAAAAATGTGCTGATTGAGATTGATTGTATCGCCACTGTTGACCAGGAATAAGATTTTGTGCAAATAGGCTGTCGGCATATCATGCATAGGAGCGTATGTGTCAAATTATAAGTTTATTGTAAATCCAAGCGCGGCCCGTGGCAAGTGCGCCCGTGTTTCGGTACATCTTAAAGAGAAGTGCATAGAGGCAGCTCTGGATTTTGATCTTGTACATACATCCGGTCCAAAAGATGCGACCGCGATTGCGGCTAAAGCCTGTGGAGATTTTGAAAATATTATTGCTGTCGGCGGAGACGGCACAATCCATGAAGTGGTGAATGGTGTGGTCGGCAGGAAGCATAAATTTGGCGTCATTCCGGTTGGGAGTGGCAATGATTTTGTAAAGGCAATGGGCATTCCAATAAAATTCGGCGCTGCTTTTGCCTCCGTCTGCAAAGGGAAAACCAGGACCATCGATGTTGGCTGTGCCGATAAATCATATTTTCCCAATGGCCTGGGTATTGGATTTGATGCCTGGGTCGTTCGTGAGAGTCAAATGGTACAAAAACTCCGTGGCAATGCCATCTATCTCTATTCCGTTTTGCGCACGATATACAAATACCGTCCGCCTCAGATCAGATTAAAATTCAATTCCTTGACCAGGGAAGAACATTTGTTTATGGTAACGGTCGGCAACGGGGTAAGTTTGGGAGGAGGTTTCAAACTCACACCATTCGCGTTACTCGATGACGGTCTCCTGGATCTGACTATTATTCGGAATCTGACCAAGCCGGAAATATACAAAAATCTGCTCGGCGTATATACCGGCAGACACACTCGTATGCCACAAGTGACTATTGACCGGACCACAGAGCTGGTGGTTGAATCGGAGCAGGGATTTGCGGTTCATCTGGATGGTGAACTCATGTCGCTCGAACAAAAATCATTACATATTTCAATTATTCCGAAGGCTCTTGAAGTCATTGTGCCTCAATAAATGCATAGTGCCGGTGCTGATCCTGTTTATACTTACGGGTATATACGCATCCATCGCCCAGGATTCTACCACAGCGGATATCCCGGATACTCTTAATTATCAGTTATTGCCAGATCTGATTCGTTCCGCACTCATTCCAGGCCTTGGGCAAATACAACAGGAAAAACCTGCAAAAGCTGTTATTTTTTATGGCTTTAGCCTTTATTTTATTTATCATTCAATCGATAACTGGAATCAGTGGAAGGACACCGGTGACACCCAATATCGCTCTGCGGCAAGAATAAATCTGGCTCTTTTTGTACAGGTGTATGCGATCAATCTTTTAGATGTGATAGATACATATGTCAGACATACCTATGCACCCTGGTCAGGTGGTCTTCATTCAGATAAACCATTAAAATCACCCTGGGGCGCAGTTGCCAGATCCGCAATGATTCCAGGCTGGGGTCAGGTTTATAACGAGTCATATATAAAAGCCGTCGTATCATTTGGCGTTTTCTCGACTTTTGCCTATAATGTAATAAACTATTCGAGGAAGTACAGCGAAACCGGAGAAGGCTATTATAAGGATCGTCGCCTCGTTCACAGCTGGTATCTTGGTTTGACATATGTTCTGATTATGATTGATGCTTATGTGGAAGCAAATTTATATAAATTCGATGAAGCGATGGAATTAACGTATCAGCTGTTTCCGGTCCGTGAACAACTGATACCGATGCTGGGGGTGAAAATTGAATTTTAAACATTATTTACCGCTAATTTTCCTTTTTGCCGCATTCCACGGATTGCATGCTGAAGTAAGCAATAGTCCGGTTAAAGGTGAAACGGATATCCGGGATATCTGGTTAAGTGAGGATAAGGCCAGACATCTTGCGGGTGGTATGATTGCCACAACATTTTCTGCCCAGATCGCTATGCGCCGATTCAATGTATCGCATAAGGAGGCAATACGGTATGGAATCGGTATTACATTCAGTTTAGGAATAGCCAAGGAGGTGTTCGATCATACCAGCCCGAATAATTTCTTTTCATGGAAGGATCTGATTGCCAATATGGTTGGTATAACCATAGGTGTAATCTTATTGAATATACAATGATCTGGGGTAGTAATTACAGAAGAAAGAAAAACAGGATTAACCAAAAGGGATCAAACCTGCAGGCATATTTAACCATCATTTCCAAACGAAAATAAACTGTCAGGAAGATCCGTAAAGTAAGCTCATTCAGGCAGGTTCTGCACTTCCTATATCTCCGGAGGACAGGTGCGGATTGCAGGACCGGACCTCGCGCAGGGAATATTTAATCGCGAATCAATTATAATTTTTACGGCTGACTTATGGTTTTATTTTCTGATCCCTTGAAAAGCTGATTGGATATGCATGATCAACTACATGAATACGTGGGCGTAATTCACATTCATTCCACGTATAGTGATGGATCCCGTCCGATCCCTGAGATTGCGCGGATCGCCGGTGAAGTCGATCTGGATTTTTTAATGTTCACCGATCACAATACGCTTCAGCCGAAGCGTGATCAGCTCGAAGGCTGGTATGACGGGGTGCTGGTAATCATCGGATATGAGATTAACGATGCGGATGATCTGAATCACTATCTCGCCTTCAATCTGGATGATGAGCTGCCGCAGGGAGTCAGCCCTCTGGAATATGTTGAAGAGGTAAGTCGCCGGGGTGGCTATGGTATTATTGCGCATCCGGATGAAAAGCGTTCGGCAATCAAAAAATATCCTCCATATCCCTGGAAGGTATGGGAATCAAGCCACTTTAACGGGATAGAAATTTGGAATCAAATGTCTGAATGGATGGAGGGTCTAACGCATTTTAATAAATATTGGCGGGCTCTGCATCCTCGCAGATCGATTATTTCACCAATGCCCGAAACTCTGGGCAAATGGGATGAAGTCAACATGGTACGTCCGGTGGTGGGGATCGGGGGGGTGGATGCCCATGGTCATCTGTATCATTTGTGGGGTCTGATCCAGATCACTATTTTTCGATACAAAGTGTTGTTTAAAACTATAAGATCGCATATCCTGACGGAGCAGGCGCTGGCGGGTGAGGGAAGTTATAGTTCCGATATCAAAAATATTTATCACAGTTTATTCAATTGTCAGTGTTTCATATCAAATTATTATTGCGGGGATGCCCGGGGATTCCGCTTTTATGCCGAGAACAGGCATAAACGGGTGCATATTGGTGGTCAATTAAAATTTGATAAATATACCCATCTGCATGTAAATTTGCCGCAAACGGCGCTGGTACATGTAATCCGGAACGGTGAAAAAATCAGTGTTCAGAAAGGACAGGAATTGGTTTTCGAGGTGGATCAGCCGGGTGTGTACCGGGTCGAAGCTTATTATTTAAACCGTCCATGGATTTTTTCCAACCATATTAAGTTAATCTGATTTTGATTTAAAGGAACGCATATATATGTATCCTGATGATGATCATCCAAGGGAGTTTTGTGGAATTATTGGCGTTTTCGGATCACCGGAGGCATCCGTATGGGCTTACCTGGGAATCTACGCTCTGCAGCACCGTGGACAGGAGAGCGCGGGAATTGCCAGTAGTGACGGGCATCAGATCTATAAACAGCTTGGTATGGGATTGGTCTCGGACGTTTTCGACGACAAAATCCTCAGCAACTTACCCGGGCATATCGCAATCGGGCATAACCGGTATTCTACGACAGGTTCTTCTACAATACAGAATATAGGACCAATAGTGGTGAATCATAAACTGGGAACGATTGGTGTGGCACATAATGGTAATCTGGTCAATTCGCATTGGCTGAGAAATGTGCTGGAGGACCAGGGATCTATTTTCCAGACCACTACGGATAGTGAAGTGATTCTGCATCTGGTTGCCAAATCCCACAAAAAAACCATAGAAGAAAAAATTATTGAAGCAACCAGCCAGATTAAAGGGGCATTTTCGCTGGTATTTCTTACCAAAAAAAAACTGATTGCGGTGCGCGATCCTCACGGATTCAGACCACTGGCTATCGGACGTAAGGGAGAGAGCTATATTTTCGCCAGTGAGACCTGTGCATTTGACCTGATCGGCGCCGGCTATGAACGTGATGTAAAATGCGGGGAAATGCTCGTTGTGGATGAAACCGGCATGCGGTCTTTTTCACTGTTGGAAAAACCGGAGCCGCGTCACTGTGTATTTGAGTTCATATATTTTTCACGGCCTGACAGTCAGATATTCGGCGAATATGTAGATAAAACCCGGCGCAAACTGGGTAAAAATCTGGCCGAGGAAAAACCATGCAATGCGGATATTGTGATCAGTGTACCGGACAGCAGCAATACTGCAGCACTCGGTTATTCAGCGCGCAGTAAGGCAAAATTCGAAATCGGTCTGATCAGAAACCACTATGTCGGTCGCACGTTCATTCATCCGAAACAAAAACTGCGTGATATGAATGTCCGTATTAAATTCAATGCCGTCGGCGGTGTGGTCAAAGACCGTCGTCTGGTCATAGTCGATGATTCGATTGTCCGCGGTACCACACTTCGGGGATTGGTTAAACGGCTGCGGGATGCGGGGGCCAGCGAGGTGCATGTCAGGGTTAGTTCACCGCCCATTAAATATCCTTGCTTTTATGGTATGGATTTCCCAACACTGGATGAACTGATCGCCAATAAAAAATCTGTCGGGGAAATCGAAAAATATCTTGGGGTAGACTCACTGGCCTACCTTTCCACCGAGCAGATGCTCAGTGCTATGCCCAAGGAAAACGGTCAAGATTATTGTACTGCTTGTTTTAGTGGTGATTATCCGATTCCGATTGAGGAAGAGCAAATGAAAGAACGCAATGAGTCGTGATCGTCTGGCATTGCTCGATTATTTTTTTGTACTGCGTCCCATATTGTTTTTCCCCGGATGGTCTACGTTGCTCGCCGGCTATCTGATTGTTTATAAAGGCAGTCTTTATCAGCTAATGATCGCAGAGCCCGAGATCGATTATCCACAATTGGGGATATTGATGATCTCGTTTGGACTGCTGATGGGTAGTACGTTCGTAATCAATCAGATATGCGATATAGAAAGCGATCATAAAAACAGGAAACTTTTTTTTATCGCCGAAGGCATGATACCGGTCAAAACTGCCTTTTTCGAAGTTCTCATTCTTTCTGCTGCGGCGGTTATTATGGGTTTTTATCTGAATACGGAAGTCGGCATCATCTATCTCCTGTTCTTTCTGTTCACCGGTATCCTCTATAATTACGCCCCTTTTAATCTCAAAAACAGACCATGGGGAAGTCTGATTGCCAATGCTGCCATGGGCGGACTTGCTTTTGCTGCCGGCTGGCTGGCGGTAAATCCCTGGCATCCGGAAATATTACATGATATTATTCCCTATATTTGTTTCAATACTGCATTATATTTTTTTACAACTTTTCCGGACATAGAGGGTGATCGTGCTGCCGGTAAAAAAACACTGGCGGTGATTTTTGGCCATGAAAAGGTAATCCTTTTTTCGTTCATGCTCTATCTCGGGGGAACATTTGCGGTAATTTTGCTAAAAGATATGCAGGCTGCCGTTTTTTATGCATTATCTCTGCCATTTTTTGTCCGGACCTTATGGACGAGAGAAATATCCGATTCGATCCGTACAACCAAATTCGGTATATTTTTCTTTGCATTGGCTATGTGTCTGAAATGGCCGCTGTATTTAATCGTCATGATCACCGGATTTTTTGGAACCCGGTTATACTATAAAAAACGATTCGGTTTCAGCTATCCAAATTTTTTAGGTAAATAGTATGATTCAGGTCGATAACGACCGATGTGATTTCTGCGGTACCTGTGTCGGTGTCTGTCCTGAGAACTGTATGAACCTCGGCGCAGCATATCTGGAAATTGAGGAGGATATCTGTACATCCTGCAGTTACTGTGTATTGATTTGTCCGGTAAAGGCGCTGGAGATTTATGAGGGGTAATCAGAAATACGATATCATTGTCGTGGGGGGCGGTCCTGCCGGGTCCTTGGCGGCACATACTGCAGCGGAGGCGGGCATATCCGTCCTCTTACTTGAAAAGGATCCCGAAATAGGTTGTCCGGTACGCTGCGCAGAAGCAATCGGGGAAGACGTTCTGCAAGAATTCTTCCCGCAGGATTTCGGTCAGCACTGGATAAGCGCCTCTATTAAACGATTTAAATTTGTGGCACCCGATGGCACCGAAATTTATCCCAGGGTTGATATAAGAGGATATGTACTCGATCGAAAACACTTTGATGCGGATCTGGCGGCGCGTGCTGCAAAGTCAGGGGCTGCCATAAAAACCGGGGCCAATGTCACGGGGCTATTGTTCGACGGTGGCAAGGTATCGGGAGTGAAGTGTCAGATCGATGGCAGCGAAACAGAAATTAAGGGACAGGTGATAATTGCGGCGGATGGTGTCGAGTCGAGATTGGGTCGCTGGGCTGGTATCTCAACTTCAGTTGCCCTGCGTGATATGGAGAGCTGCTACCAGGTAACGCTTGGAAACCTGCCGGTCGAACAGGATATGTGTGTATTTTATTTTTCGCAGACCGATTTTCCCGGAGGATATGCATGGATTTTTCCTAAGGGAGAAGATCGCGCACATGTGGGGCTTGGAATAGCCGGAAACCAGATTCACGGCATTTCACCGGAGGAAAGACTCAATAAGTTTATTGAGCGGTATTTACCCGGCGCACCGTGTCTCAGTGTAAGTATTGGCGGAGTACCGTGCGCCAATCGGCCGTCACGTATTTCAGGAGCAGGAATACTGCTGGCAGGAGACGCTGCCTGCCAGACAAATCCGATCAGCGGCGGCGGTATCGCCGGTGCCATGGTGGGCGGCAGGATGGCAGGGCAGGTTGCTGCCGAGGCCGTGCTTAAAGGTAATGTGTCTGAAAAATTCCTCAACCGGTATGAAAAAATGTGGGACAACCGGGTGGGAAGAAACCAGCGTTTATACTACAAAATCAAACTTGCGATCCAAAAGTTGAGCGATCAGGATCTCAATGAAACCGCCAGAGCCATCCAGAGACTCCCGCAGAAGCAGCAGACTCTGATAAAAATATTTCAGACGGCATTAAAATATAAACCCGCACTCGTACTTGAAGTGGCTAAATTATTCAGTCCATTTTCACGCGAAGCGTAAAGAATATTGGCATAGTTAAGGTTCTTGATTCGTTCCGGCAAGACCGGTTTTCAGTAAAGCCGGGTCAGAAACGGAATAAAGGGATGCCATAAAAGGGTTAATAATACCATATCGGGTAAATCCAGCAGGTGGACCTGGGTATATTAAAAAGGCAAATGAAGGATAACCGCAGCCAACACGGAAAATTTTGAATTAAGAATTTAAAAAAATGAATGGCTTATTTTCAAAAATACAATCCGGATTAAAAAAGACCAGAGAAGGGGTTTTTAGCAAGATCAACAGAATCTTCATTGCCAAGCGTAAGATCGATGATGAACTGCTCGAGGAACTCGAGGAAATTTTGATCAGCGGTGATGTAGGTGTTGACACGAGTTTGTATATTATTGATATGCTCAAGCAGAGAGTACGTGCGGAGAAATACGAAAGCAGTGAAGAACTGGAAACTCTTATCCAGGAAGAGGTCGCAGGTATATTGCTAAAACCGGCGACCAGTGATGCGGTTGACGGATTAAATATTGTCATGATGGTAGGCGTCAATGGTACGGGAAAAACCACTTCGATTGCCAAACTGGGATATTATCAAAAATCACAAAATAAAAAGGTGCTGCTCGCAGCAGCCGATACCTTTCGGGCCGCTGCGATTGAACAATTAATGATCTGGGGTGAGCGGATTGGCTGTGAAGTGATCCATCATCAAGCAAACGCTGATCCTTCCGCCGTAGTCTTCGATGCGATTTCCGCAGCTCAATCGAGAGGGGTTGATTACCTCATTGTCGACACGGCGGGCCGGCTGCATACAAAAAGTAATCTGATGGCTGAATTGAATAAAATATTCAGGGTTATTCAGAAACAGATACCAGAAGCGCCGCATGAAGTCATCCTGTCACTCGATGCCGGTACGGGACAAAATGCCATTAATCAGGCACGCGAGTTTAAAAATGCTGCCCGGGTGGATAGTATCTTCCTGACAAAACTGGATGGTACAGCAAAAGGTGGTGTCGTACTGGCGATAAACCGGGAACTTGGTATACCGGTAAAGTATATCGGTACCGGTGAAAAAATTGACGACATGGCGCTTTTCGATCCTCAATTATTTGTGCAGGCTTTATTTTTACGAGAATGAAAAAAGTACATATTGTTTCCATGGGGTGTGCGAAAAATCTGGTGGACTCAGAAGTCTTGACCGGACAGTTGTTCCATCGCCGGTATCAGATGACCAACAAAGCCGCAGATTCCGATATTATTATTATTAATACTTGCGGTTTTATTGAATCTGCCAAGCAGGAGTCAATACAGGCCATTTTTGAAGCGCTGCAACTCAAAAACGATAAGCAATCCAGAAAGGTATTTGTTGCCGGCTGTCTGACACAACGGTATAAAGATCAGATCATGCGGGATATTCCGGAAGTTGACGGTGTGTTCGGAACTGAAGACTATGGGCGTATTCTGGCAGCGCTGGGTGACAATTCTTATTATCCGGAAGACATGTACCGTATGCGCCGGATCACAACACCGAATCATTATGCCTATATTAAAATTAGCGAGGGATGCAATCATACATGTTCATTCTGCGCAATACCCAGGATACGCGGCAAGCATCGCAGCCGATCAGCAGAAGATATCTTATCTGAGGCCGAAAATCTTGCCTCACAGAGTGTTCAGGAGCTGATCCTAGTATCGCAGGACACATCCTACTATGGAAAGGATTTGACCGGCCGGCAACAGATTGTAAGACTGATTGAATCACTTGCCGAACGCCAGCTGTTTAAATGGATCAGACCACTCTACTGGTATCCGGGCAATTTCCCCATCGCTTATATCGAATTAATGAATCGATATGAAAGTGTCATTCCGTACCTGGATATGCCAGTTCAGCATGCCAGTAACAAGGTTCTGAAACTGATGCGGAGGGCGGAGACGGGGACATCGCTTCGGAAGTTATTTAGACTCATCAGAACAATTCGTCAGGATATAGCATTACGAACAACCTTGATAGTCGGACATCCGGGAGAGACTGCCGAGGATTTTGATGAACTAATGGCCTTTATTGAAGAAATTCGTTTCGACCGTCTGGGCAGTTTTGTATATTCTGACGAGGAAGATACATACGCTTTTGATCTGACGGGTAAAGTATCCCAAAAAGCGGCAATGGAGCGACAAAAGCAGCTGATGGAACTGCAGCAGTGTATTTCGCGTGAAAACAACCGGAAGCTGATTGGCAGCCGCCAGGTTGTGTTAATCGATGAATATAATCATTCTGCGGGTATCTACTCGGGACGACGCAGACAGGACGCGCCTGAGATTGATAATGAGGTTATTATTGAGGCGATTAATGGCAGCGAAGACCTTGCAGGAACTTTTCAGGAAGTGGAGATTGTGGATGCAACAGAATATGAAATATATGGAAAGTTTGTATCACCTTAAATAAAGGAGCATGCATCATGAAATTGCGATTTGCCGCTATAATGATGCTGATAATAGTAACCGGTGCGGATCTTTCACGCGCTCAATTTTATGGTGGATCACAGTATAGCGGAGTTGGTCTGCCGTTCTTCGAAGTCGAACTGTTCCGCACCTTCAACCTGGAAGCTGCCACACCGAAAATACAGGTTTTTGTGGAGATCATGTATGATGATTTAACTTTTATTAAAAGTGACACATCGGACGGGTACATAGCCAAATTTGAGTTGATTGCAGCGATATATAATGAAGATGACGAGCAGATTACCGCAAGATTAGTAAATCAGGATGTATATGTCCAGGATTTCGCTCAAACCAACAGCCGTACGGAGCGGATTTCACTGACCCGTGCAATGGATCTCAGCCCCGGTGTGTATAATCTTAAATTCCGGGTGACCGACCTCATATCAAAACAGACCATAAGCCGTAATCAGGAATTCAATGTAACTGATCTGCGCGATGAGCATGTTGCCGCCAGTGACTTACTTTTTTTAAACAATTTTGAACTGGATGAATTCGGCAATATAAAGGATATTATTCCGCGGGTTAGAGACAATTTCAGCCGGGAGAAAGAATTTTTCTACGTATATTTCGATCTGTTTGCCAAGATGATCCCGGAAAATGTGGAGATCAGCTATCGGCTCGAAGATATGAAAGGCGATATTCCCATCGATACAACCGTAAACCAGACATTGAAAAAAGCGGTTAATGGTATCGTTTTTAAGATCGATAAAAAAAGATTACAGCGTAATACATACAAATGCTTCGTGGATATAAAAAGCGATAATACGGAAATCGAACGTGTAAAAACCCTCTCATTTTTTTGGGTAAATGTGCCGGAGACAGAAGATGATATCACCACAGCATTAAAACAGATGCGATATATTGTATCCGAGGATTCTGTTGACAAATATATGGATGCTCCGCTTGAAGATCAAAAAAGGTTTTTCCTTTCATTCTGGTCCAGCCGGGATCCTAATCCCAATACCACGTTGAATGAACTGATGGAGGAATACTACAGGCGGGTGAATTATGCCAATCGGGAATTCTCAAATTTTAATGAAGGAGGATGGCTCTCAGATCGGGGAAGAATATTAATCAAATTCGGATACCCCGACGATATTGAGCGTCATCCGTTTGAACTGGACTCGGTTCCGTATATAGTCTGGCGTTATTACTCGCTAAGGAAGATATTTGTTTTTGCCGATCGCAGCGGTTTTGGTGATTATCGGTTACTGCCCGAATATATGAATTATGAATTCCAGCCGTAATGGACAGCTGGTCATCATGACAGACAATTTTGTGATTAAAATTCACGCGAAATGGATAAACTGATCAAACTGTTAGAAGAATACCGGCAGGGCAAGAAAGACACACAGCAGGTTCTGGAATATCTTAAATCGATTCCGTTCGAAAATCTTACATTTGCGCATGTTGATCACCATCGTATTTTTCGCCAAGGTTTTCCGGAAGTTATCTATTGTGAAGGTAAAGAAACACATCAGGTCGCAAAGATCGTGGATGCTATTCTGAAAAGGGAGCATACATTGCTGGCAACCCATGCCGGCAAAACGCTGTATAATCAACTTAAAAAAAAGTATAAACACCTAAAATTCAATGCATCAGGCAGAATTATCTATACCGAGCCAAAACAAAAATATACCGCATTGCATGAAAAATTGATCATTATTACTGCCGGTACGACTGATATTCCGGTTGCAGAAGAAGCTTACCAGACAGCATATGCTATGGGTTTTGAACCTATTAAAATATATGATGTGGGAGTTGCAGGTATACACCGGCTGTTTAGTTACAAAGATAAAATACAATCGGCTGGGGTAATTATCGTAATAGCGGGTATGGAGGGCGCTCTTGCTTCTGTTATCGGGGGCATGGTCTCGGTTCCGGTAATTGCTGTGCCGACATCAAGTGGTTATGGCACTTCGTTTGGGGGGGTTACCGCTTTACTGGCCATGCTGAATTCATGTGCCAGCGGGATTACCGTCGTCAATATTGATAATGGTTTTGGTGCTGCATTTGCTGCCGTTCAGATTTTGCGTTTACTCGTTAATTCCAAAAATCAGGATTCAGAATCCAGGGACCAGAAACCGAAATAATTGCGTTATTTTATATTTTTGTTCAATACCGTTTTTAAAAAAATCAGTTGGATTATCACCATAAAGGTTACGATATTAATCCCGAAATTTGGATTTTGGCTTTTTCCAATGATGCATCTCACGATTCAATTTTAACTTAACCTGGGAGGAAACATGAAGGGTATTAATGTTGTTCGCTGGCTTCTTGGGGGTATTGTAGCAGGAATCGTTGTATGGATCCTTGAGGGTCTCGCAAGTATGCTGTACATGGAAGATATGGAAACCGCGATGCAGGCCCATAACCTCGCTGTGGAAATGAGTGCCGCTGCTATGATATTGACGCTTGTTGTCAGTTTACTATCGGGGCTGGTTTTGGTTTTCTTTTATGCCGCAGCCAGACCGCGGTTCGGTCCGGGACCGAAGACAGCTGTGATCGTAGCGGTGGCGTTCTGGATCGGCGGTATGCTGGTTTCATTGCTTGGATATCAAATGATGGGGCTGTTTCCAGCGGGAATGCTATTCTTATGGGGCATCATAGGTCTGGTTGAAATGATCATTGCCTCTCTGGTTGGCGGATGGATTTACAAGGAGGCCTGAAAATCCTGCTGTTAAAGATACGGGTTTATTCATGTTATTTCGTTTAAAGGGCACCGAAAAGTGCCCTTCTTTATTTATTAATCTGCGAGAAGATAGATGGCGAAGACAGCGAGTATCATACCGGTGATGATGATCCAGTGGGGGATAACCGCATAGATGATCAACGAGATGATGATGGTGATCACCGGTGCGAGCGCAGTCATCGGAACGACGATGATCGCCTTGCCGTACCGTACGGCGTATACAAAAGTCAATGCCCCGACTGAATTCAGAATCTGGATCATCGCCGCGAGATAGGGCCCTTTGAATCCCCAGTTGACAGGCTGATCAAAATCCGTCATCAGCAAAGCCACCGGTATCAGCAGAACCCCTGTCAGCATCATATAGAAGAAAATACTTTCAGCCTTCATCGTTTCATTGGAAAATTTCATGACATATGCCTGAATGCCCCACATCAAAAATACAAAGAGGGACAGGATAAGCCACAGATAGCCCCGGACATTATTGGCTTCCGGTTCCTGGTACGACAAAAATAGAATGGCAATCAGGGCTGTTCCAATACCGATCCAATGTCTGAGGTTTGTTCTTTCTTTCAGAAAGAACACCGAAAACAGAATTGTAACGACCGGATATAAGGATATAATCGGGAAGACCAGGTATGCCGGACCGTCGCGTAAAGCCTGAAAAAGAATGAGTTGTCCACCCGCCCCTAGGAAACCGACCGATGATCCGAGGAAAATGGATCGCAGGTCATATTCGAGTTTCCATTTAATAATCGATAACGCGACAATGGCGCATGGTATCATGGTCAGTGCCCAGACAGAATAGCCAAGGGTGGCCGGAAAGCCGGCTTTTTCCGGAATCTCGATGAAAGCCCCCCATACACCCCAGAAGCTGGTGGTAATCAGGGCATAAATGAGCCAGGGTTTTTTCTCCATTGTCAGATCTTCCTCCGCATACTTTTAGGTCACGATCAGACGAGTATACACTGAATTCCCGATTCCTGTAATATTTCCTTTTCTCCAGACGGTATCCCACGATCTGTAATGACGGTATGAATTTTACTAATCGGCGCGATCAGTGCCAGACTGCGATGTAAAAATTTACTGGAGTCGGTTACGACGATCGTTTCCTGCGCATGTTCGATCATTGTCCGGTTCAGTTGTGCTTCTTCCGGGTTTGGTGTGGTCAGTCCATAACGGGAATCAAATCCATCGACGCCGAGAAATAGTTTGTCACAAAAGAATCCTGAGGTATTCTGCTCGGCCAGGGAGCCGACCAGAGACAGGGAATTTTCCCGCAGATACCCTCCGGGAACAATCACTTTGATATTTTTATACCGTGCAAGATGCCCTGCAATAGGCAATGCATTTGTTATTACGGTCAGCTGGGCAAATCCATCCAATTGTTTGGCGATTTCCATCGTGGTGGAACCGGAATCCAGAAATATAGCATCCCCTTCATTTATATAACGGGCTGCCCGGGCACCGATCTTTTCCTTCAGATGGAAGTTTTTCTTTTGTTTTTCGCTAAAATCGTAATCCAATCCCACACGTTCACGATATATAGCACCGCCGCGGGTTCGAATCAGTAATCCCTTTTTTTCCAACTGGGTCAGGTCGTTTCGGATAGTAACTTCCGAAACTAAAAATTCTGTACTTAAAAGGTCAACCTGTACTTTGCCTGCCTTGCGGATTTGCTCCAGGATACCCGCACGGCGAATAACCGTCGAAGGTGTTTGATTCATATTGAATACTTACGAAACCTTATTTTTCGGAATTATACTGTTCCCATTTGATAAATGCAAGATAAAAGTAAAAACACATCAGTTTAAATTGTGTTATATAAATGTAATATTAATAAAATGATACATAATCCTACGCTTTCCCTGAATCATGCCTGATCTACGCTGTAAAAAAATATTGACAATAAAATGAAATAAAACTATTTTTAAACAAAAGGTTACGAAAGTCATTTGCCATGAATTCATCCTATCTGGGTATTTCTGCTTCCGACCTGACCAGGCGGGGAGGCATCCATACGGCCAGGGAGATTGCCGGACAGCCCGATTTATGGAGCGCAGTCTGGGATGCTCTGCAGCAATCGTATGGTTCCATCAGGCTGTTTATTGACGATTTCATAGCCCGCCGGGAATGTGATATTATCCTCACCGGTGCCGGTACTTCGGCTTTTATTGGTGAAATTCTTGCCGGTTGGCTGGACGGAACGACCGGTCTTCGGTTCCGTGCCGCCGCCACAACAGACATTGTTACACATCCCCATTTGGTATTAAACAGAACAAGACCAACCCTTCTGGTGTCTTTTGCACGGTCCGGAAACAGTCCTGAAAGTGTCGCAACGATGGAACTGGCGAATCAACTTTGCCGTAACGTCGCTCATCTGGTCATTACCTGTAATCCGGAAGGTCAGCTGGTGAAACGGATATCCAGCAATAACGGTGTCAGTTTTCTCCTACCGCCGGAGGCAGATGACAAAAGTCTGGCCATGACCGGCAGCTTCACTTCTATGTTACTTGCTGGATTACTTATATCTCGTATTGATAAGATACAAGAACAAGAAAGGCCGCATAGTCAGCGTGAAGTCCAACCCTGTGACATTGGAGCTGGGTACGGAGAAGTAGTTAGGCCGCCAGTTCTCTCTCCAGGGATTTCGCTTTTTTCGTGCCTACTATCGGAGACATCATTCTGAATATTATGCCGG
>Ga0209536_100002388_pt1 | contig 30610 bp, 25 predicted proteins | sample DeeMarSeWOR28_12_FD_187461 | JGI IMG/M metagenome (GOLD analysis project Ga0209536, IMG submission 187461) | Marine sediment microbial communities from White Oak River estuary, North Carolina - WOR-2-8_12 (SPAdes) (version 2) | ecosystem: Environmental > Aquatic > Marine > Intertidal zone >...
CAGGCAAGAAGGAGGTCGTATTTAGATCGCGAGACATCTCATCATTCGCTTTGACGCCTGCTGACGAGATCATACTCGCCGACCGTCAGACCCAAGAACTTATCTTCCTTGATTTTCTCTATCAGGAGAAATTCAGGATCGCGAACGTACAGATTCTAGATATTCAGTGGCGCGACACGCTGATCTATGCACTAACGCCCAAACGAATATTTGTATACGACGAATATGGTAATCTCATTGACGATATACCCACGCCCGAGTGGAGCAACCGCATCATCACCAATCATCGCGATATCCTAATCTTTGCCGAACAAAACAATTACATTTACCGAGCAGGTGTTGAATGGCAAAGGATCGAATTTCCTTTTGCAGTATCAGACATCTGTCTGCAAAAGAACGCAATTGTAATATTAGATGGGACTGGTCATTATCTATATCGCTATAAGCGCGACGAATTCTGAACCTGCAATCATATCTCTTGATTCCGCATACTACAGGTACGTCGTAATTCCCTACGATACTTCCTTCAGCACCTTGCCGGCGGCTACTGCCGCTGACACTGCAGGGAGCAGCGATGGCGCGCTCAGGATTAGTGGGGCAAAAGATTTCTCGTTCGATGTCAAGCAAGGATTCGACCAGGGTCTGAAGGTGGACATAACTGGTGAGGTGGAAGGCGTGGGTGTTGAAGGTAGCCTGTCTGACAAGGCTGCACCGTCTTCGACCGTACCTATTTCAGAGATCGAAAGGATCAGTCTCAAAGTATTCACGAAGAATTTTTCCGGTGGTGTCGGCAACCTTACCCTTGAGTTGCCGTTCGGCATTACGGATGAAATCCGCGGCGGGCGGGTCGGCGTCCACAGTGCAGACAGGAAGAAAAGTATCTCTGCCTCCTATGCCATAAACCGCGGCAACTTCGTGCGGACCCGGTTCGCAGGTGAAGAGGGGAAGCAGAGCCCTTATTTTCTTGCCGGACCAGTGATCGCGGGCAGCGAGCGTGTCTATCTCACACAGGGACTAGCACAACCGTCACTGCTGACGCGTGACACTGACTATACCCTCGACTACGAGAACGGGATCTTATCCTTCACGAACCGCAATATTATCACGAGCCGGACGCGTATCGAAATCGAGTACAAACAGGCGATCGAGGACTATCTCAACACGTATCAACAAACCGATGGACTTCTGGCTCTATCGCCCATGAATGTGCGTGCTCTGTACCGCTCGAGCAGCGACGATAAGGACAATCCTTTAACCTTCACGCCCAGCCCGGCAGAACTCGAAAGCCTGGCTCTTGCCGGGGATACTGCCAGGGTCTTGCATACGTATGCAGATACCTCTTCTGAAGGAAGCTATGTGATCCAGGACGACCACTTCGTATACGCCGGACAGGGCAACGGTGACTATGATGTCACATTCTTCTATGCGGGTGAGAATAATGGTGAATACGTATACGAACCTGCACTCGGCGCGTTCGTGTTTCGAGGTTCGAATTTGGGTAACTACTCTCCGACAAAGGAACTACCACTACCGCGACGTGAGGATTTTGTGGGTGTTGGAGCGGATTTTTTTGAAGCGATCTCCATGGAGGTCTACGGGTCGCGGCTCGATAAAAACACTTTTTCGGCAATCAACGACGACGATAACAATGGATTCGGTTACCGGACCGGGGTCAACAAGACTCTCGGTGTCTTCTCAGTGAAAGGTAATTACTTGAAGTACAGCGACACTTTCTTGCCTCCGACAAGCCGCGAGGAGATCGACTATCAATATGTTTGGAACACGGAGGATACGCTAAGGGAACTTGCTGATATTTCGCTGGGGGTTGCAGCGACGGATTTCCTCAGAATAGAAACCGGCTACGGACTGTTGAACCGGGAACACCGGCGCAAGTTTGTGACGATCCATCCGTTCTTTTTTGTCATAGGGTACGAAGGCATCGATACGCTGAACAGGTACTTTGCTGGATTCTTCAAGAACTATACACGCCTACAGCTGAACGCCAGGTACGAAACTTATCGCTCAGTACACATTCTCAACTACGGAACCCGCTATTCGTTCGACAAAAACATCAGTTTGTCCCTTGTCGGCGGCTACGATCGCGATACAATATCAACCGGTATCACAAATACCGTAACCTTCAGCACTCCGCTGGCCAACCTGTCGATCGGACACCGTTCACTCAATGACACGACTTTTCTCTTCGGCAACGCCATCATTGACTATACATACAGAGGGTTTTCCTTGCACGGCGACCTCCAGCAGAGTCAAAGATACTCACAAAAACGCAATGAGACATATGTGAAAGTGCAAGAAGGCGAAGGTGACTATGTCTATGATCCGGTGACGAACACATACATCAAAAAAGAGGGCGGTGACTATGTGCGACGGGTCTTTCTGCTACCAGATTTTACGCGCGTGATCACCCGGAATTTCGGTGTTGAGGCCGGATATACGCGACGCTCATATGATATGAAAGGGCGTTTCTACTATATTGATGAAACGGACTTTCTCAGCCACACCGAAGATATCGCTTTCAACCTCAGGGTGGCACCATACGACATCACACTCAATCTGCGCCAGAGCCTTGAGGACGACGCACGCTACGCCCTGGCAAGAAATTTTAGCATCGACCGGATCGCATCCTTGATCCCTTCGATAGGTAATTTTTCAGGACGTCTTGAGGTCCAGTTGACAAGCGACAAGATCGGCGAGGTCGAGAGTGAACGGAGATATGCTTATCGCGGAACGGCATCCTATGACATCCTCAGCCGGCCGACAGTGCGCCCCAAAATCGGCTACACCTATAGCACAATCTATTCGCAGTATTTCGCCGATCTTGACATACAGCAACACGCTCCCAATACCGGGATATTGTTCAGCCTTCCCCTGCAGAGCATAAAAGGAAAGATCGAAACGACTGCCGAACTGATCTATCGGATATACAATATGGAAGATATCCCTTTCTTTTTTGCGGCCAACGAACCAAGCGGGCTGACCACAGCACTCGGCGCTTTCCTGAGTTTCGGCGTTGGCGCTAACACTTTGTTCAGCTTGATCTACCGAGTAGAATTCAGACCCAATGATGACCCAATACAAAACCTCAGACTCCAATCAAGGATAAGGTTCTAATGAACGACCGCTTTCGTGAATTCTACGAAGCCATTGGAGAAAAATATCCTGAGGATCGCGTCGTATACAGGACACTAAGTGGTTTGGTCAGAAAGAAATGGATCCAGCAGAAATTGCAGAGCTTCCCACGCGGTAATCTGCTCGATTGCGGCTGCAATATCGGCACGCTTTCCAGGGAATGGCACCGGGGAGCTGTATTTGGCACCGATATATCCTTTGCCGTACTGAGCCGGGGGATGAAAAACGCACCAGGCACCTGTTTTATCCAGGCCGACCTGCGTGACTTCACTATGCTCAGACAGGGTTCGATCGACAACGCGATGGTCTGCGAGGTGATCGAGCACCTCGACAAGCCCGGACAATTCCTCAACCATCTCTACCCCGCAGTTAAAAAAGGCGGACACGTGCTGATCACGTCCCCAAACTACTCTCAAGCCAAACCTTCGCTCGTGCCGCTGGGCGTAATACGCAGCTACGGGGTGACCCGCGGGACATCGGGTACAAAATACTTGCACACAGCGTACCAACCTGATGAGCTCGGCAACATGGCACGGGAAGCAGGGTTTACGATTCTTGAGCAAGGCAGTTTTGAACACGAACTCCGCGGCTGGCTTAAACCGCTGAGCATTGTGGAGAAAGTATTCGATTCATTGAGCATGAGGTACTTCTCTGCCTCCAGGCTCAATCAATTTTTTGAGAGATTCAAGAACCGCATGGAGATCAATGCCTTTGAAATACTGGAAACTTTCTGCCTCTCCTGGTTCCTGAAGCGCATTTTCGCGCAGGGTCGCCGGTCCTATATCGTAGCGATAAAATGAAACTCAGCGAGTTCCAGTATGACCTGCCCCAAGAGCTTATTGCTCAGTTTCCGCTCGCAGATAGGTCTGCAGCGCGCCTGCTGGTCCTCAACCGCAAAACCGGTGCAATACTAAACTCAACGTTCAACAGTATCGCGGATTTCATGCAGCAAGGCGACCTACTTGTCCTGAATAACACCAAGGTGTTCAAAGCGCGCCTTGTCGGACGGAAAAAATCTGGCGGCAAAGTCGAAGTCCTGCTCATAAGGAAGACAGACAGGGATCTCTGGGAAGCAATGATCTCCCACGCAAAACGCATGCACGAAGCAACAGTGATAGAATTCGCTGACAAGACCTTTGCCACGATTGAAGAGAAAATGGCTGGTGCAAAGGTCAAACTAAAATTCGATCAGGATGTAGAGGAAGTAATTCGGAAATATGGTCAGGTACCTCTGCCCCACTATATTAGAAGGGAACCCGTTGCCGATGATGAAGAACGTTATCAAACAACATTTGCCAAAGAGACGGGGTCGATTGCCGCGCCAACCGCCGGTCTGCACTTTACGGATGCTGTGTTAGAGAAAATCCGGAACAAAGGTGCTGAAATCGCCGAACTCACCCTTCATATCGGCCCCGGAACATTCAAACCCATACGGAGCGAGCAAATTGAAGGACACGAAATGGATGCCGAGTTCTTTGAAATCTCCGAAGCTACACTGGGTATGATCAAAAACGCCGACAGGGTCTTTGCCGTGGGCACATCGGTCTGCCGGGCTCTGGAGACTTATGCCAAGACCGGGGAGAATACCGGCTGGGCAGATATGTTCATTTACCCCGGGTATAGATTCCAACTTATAGACTGCCTCGTCACGAATTTCCACTTACCCGGATCTACCCCATTGCTTCTCGTCTGTGCCTTTGCCGGCACAGACATGATATTCAGGGCATATGAAGAAGCCGTAAAACGGCAGTACCGATTTCTTAGTTATGGCGATGCGATGCTGATCACCTAAGAGTAGTAGAAAACTAATTCAACCTGCCTTACTAGTTGAACCGATATGACACTGAAACCGTGCGGTTTTGGGTGGGGAAATCAAAGATAACCTCATCAATGCCGATATCGAGTGCAAAACCCTTGATCTGCGCGCCCAAACCAAAGGTAAAACCATCCCGCCTTCCTTCGAAATCGTAGAAGTAGCCACCACGTAACGAGAATACCCTGTAGCAGAGTAGTTCTAATCCAAAACCCTTCCATGCTGCGTCGAGTTCATATTTCATATTCTGCCAAAAAGTGTTATCCTCATCAGCAAACATGCCAACGAGAATCTTTGTTATTTCAATGCACAGAGTGCATTTGATATATCTATTGTCAGACGGAACGTACGCTAAAGCGACGCGAGTTAACCGTGGAAGCGGATCAGTTGCACCGCTCATTGTATACTTGATATTGGGCCCGATATTATGCAGTACCGCACCGATCGAGAGATTTTCCAGTGGCTTGTACAAAACATTGAAGTCGAACGCCCACGAAACACCTCTCGAATCGTACCAGCCCCCCCACCAATATGGATCCCCATGATACCTTTCATGAATGTATTTCCATGCTACGCCAAGCGACAAACGATCAATAAGCCGGCGCGCATAGCTTATTCTTGGCGCAATGCGCCATACTCGCTCCGTGCCCAGATAGTGTCCCAGAGAATCACGTTTTTCTGCTTCATCCGGAGTGAAGAATGTAAAATCGAAACCCAACCCCGAGTTACCCACGGGATAGGAAATTGCGAGGTACGCATAGTGCGCATCCAGCCACAAATTGCATAGATAACCAAGATAGGAGGCAGTGATTGTTGGTGATCCAAGATAAACCAGGCCTGCGCAATTGTAGTAATTTGCGAAAGCGTCATCGGCGATCGCCGTTAATGCATATCCCATACCGGTTGCTCTTGCGGATGGCGGTATCAATAGAAATGTTGCACCGGGTCGCTGGCCAGCGCTCAAAGCCAGACTTACTAAGATGAATAATAGACAGGTTGCTTTATGAACGTACACAAACACTGATACTTGTCACTCAATGCTAATAGAAAATATGATGTCTGTCAAGAGGGTAGTAATCCTTTTCTTCGGGGGAACAAAACACCACATGTAAGAGATTGACAACAGTTCCTTCATATATATAATAAGGAATATGCAAAAGGGACTCGTCATTATCCCGACATACAATGAATCTTCAAATATAGAAAAGATCATCAACATAATCCTTGCCGTCTCTGGACAGCTGGAAGTACTGGTCATCGATGACAATTCGCCAGACAACACGGCGCAGATCATTAAGAACATGCAAAAAAACAACGCCCGCATCCACCTGCTGACGCGACCGGGTAAAATGGGCCTAGGCACTGCGTACGTAATGGGCTTTGATTTTGCGTTAAAGAATGGTTATGACTACGCCTTCGAAATGGATGCTGATTTCTCACACGATCCGATCGAACTCCCGAATTTCATCAATCTGCTCAAAGAATACGATCTTGTCATCGGCTCCCGGTATGTACAGGGCATTAGCGTGGTCAACTGGCCAATGAAGAGGCTAATCCTTTCTTTTTTCGCATGCATCTTTGCACGCATTGTTACCGGTGTACCGGTCAAAGATCTGACAAGTGGATTCAAGTGTTATTCCCGAAAAGCACTCGGTAGCGTCGATTGGCAGAAGTTTCACGTTGGCGGCTACGGGTTCCAGATACAGAGTGTCTTTTCCGTCTACAAAGCCGGGCTGAAGATAAAGGAAATCCCAATCATCTTCGTAGAACGTCGGTCCGGTGAATCAAAAATGTCCAAGCGCATAATATGGGAAGCATTCTGGCTGGTGTGGAAACTCCGGATTCTTTCCATATTCAACGGCAAGCGATATTTAAAAAAATAGCACGGAGGTAAACCCTTGACACATATTTTTCTGATCTTACTGGCAGTTAACATTGAGCCAACCTACTACACTAACACAAACTATATCTATGACATGACCGGGCGTGATAGTGTAATATACTCGGCGACTAATGGTGGCTTTCTTGTCTTTAACAGGTTCAGCGGCAGCTTCGCCGCACTGACCAATACGGATGGACTGCAGCTGAACAAGCAGAATGCGGTCAGTCTTGACAGCTCGGGCCATATTTGGGTCGGCAACGAGCTGGGGCTGGCACTGGTCAACCGGGATCTAAGCAGCGTCAATATTTACCCGGTCGAATGTCTTACCTGTACCAGAACTCAGGTGATCGCCTGCCTCAAGGACAGCGTCTATGTTGGTTCTTCACAGGGACTGCTGTTCATCGATACGAAAGGAACACCGCTTGATTTTACCGACGACACACAGATCAAGATATTCGAACTCCCCTGTAACAGTATCCGTTCAATCGCCGTTGATGACACATCGATCTGGATTGGTACAACAACTGCCGGTGTCGTCCGCTTCTCCAAGGACTTGCTCACAATGCAGAATTACACAACAAGCCACGGGTTGCTGGACAACAAGATAAATAAACTGGCGATCATCGATTCCCGACTATACGCCTGCACCGATGCCGGATTGAACAGGTTTGCCGATGACCACTTTGACATCCTGCTCACGAACTACCTGATAAATGATATCAGCAATCTGGGAGACTCACTGGTGCTGGCATTGAATCAAGACCAGCAGGTTGGGATTTTTTACGGTGGCAACGTCACATTGATCAGGAACGGCCTGCCCTGGCGCGGCAAAGTCCTGGGCTTGCGTAACCTTGAGGGAGAACTATACTGCGGCCTTGGCAACCGCTATACAAGAGAATACTACGGCGATGGCATAGGCCTTTATAATCCCGCGAATAACATTTGGTCGGTCATCAAGAGCGGCTGTATTCCATCAAATCATGTCGTAGATATCACGGCAAACCAGGAAGGTGTTTTCGTGGCTTGTGGCAACCGCGCGGCTGAATCACGAGGCTTTGGCTGGTTGAACAATGGATCGACATGGACCAATTACTCCCGGGATTCGATCCTACCGTCTGGTTATCCGGTAATACCGTTGAATCAAGTCCACCGTTGTGTGACGGCACCGGATGGGAGGGTCTGGTTTGGGAATAATCCCTATCCAGACAACGATTCTTCGGTCATGGCATTTTCCTTTGACCCGCAACACGACAACTGGTTCTTCATGCCCAACAGGTATAACGGGATGGAAGGCTGCGAAGCAGTATGGGATATCGAGTTTGACCAGAGCAGTAACATGTATCTCTCTCTAGCCGGTCCCACCGATAAACTTTGGCTTGTTGATTCAGCCCTTGATGTTGTTTATTATCTGAATCCCCAGTTCAGCGTATTCAACGTTGAAATTGCAGTGGATTCATCCGGTATCATATGGCGCACGCACACCGATGCTGGGTTATCAATGACCGACACCAAGAATACGCTTTACGACCGTAACGACGACACATACCGCAACTTTACGACTGCCGATGGTCTCGTATCAAACTACATGCGTGGTTGTCTGGTCGGCCCGGACAATACACTCTATGTTGCTGCAGATGCCGGGTTGATCATGTACGGCAATGGGATTTTCACCAGCCGCACTGACATTTCGGACTCTGAATTGCTGGACGTGGAACTCGATTCTCAAGGCAGGACGTGGATACTGGCGCGTGATGGTGTTTATGTTCTTGATCCGTTGACCAACCTTATCGATGGCTGGCGGTTCTCAGACCATGATATCAACATCAATTTTCTGGAATCAATAGGCGAGATGATACAGGTCCAGGCTTTCGAATTCGATCCTGTACGTCATTGCTTCTGGGCAGGCGGTGAAACAGGGCTGCTGAGACTGGCTGTGGAATACGATTCAACCCCCGAGATTGGCGCCGCAAACATATATCCAAATCCTGCAACACAAGGTGTGGTGCGAATAAGGGACATCCCCTCGGATGCACTCGTCGACATATTCGCCTTATCTGGCCGGCGTGTGGCCCGTGATCTGATGCCGGATCCGGTATTCGGTGAAGTTGTCTGGGCGATTCCCGATGATATCGCCAGCGGCCTATATTTCGCATTAGTAAAATCTGACCGGGGCAATCAAACCTACAAATTCGCCATCGTTCGTTAGCGCCTCTTGCCCCCTGTATTTTTCTGCTCTGTGACTACCGAGAGATACCATGCATGAATATAGCGTAACGAAATCTCTAGTTGAACTCTGCAATCAGGAAGCAGATAAGAATAACCTTCGAACAATCTCAACGATACACCTCAAGGTCGGCAGATTCACAGGATTTTCAGCAAACTCTATTGAATTCTATTTTGCTCGCCTGAAAGCCGACACGAAATGCAGCAATGCCAAGATCGTCTTCGAGGAAATACCAATCAAGATCGCCTGCCAAGCATGCGGCGAGGAAAATGAAATAGATGAACCAATACTCCTTTGCCCGGATTGCGGCAGCGATAGGATCGACCTGCTGACGGGCAGGGAATTTTTCGTTGCTTCCATTGAAGGAGAAGAATAATGAAGAAGGTCAATGTATTGAAACCTGTTTTGGTCTCGAACCAGCAGCGAGCAAAAGAGAACCGCCGCTTCTTCGATAAAATCCACTCCCTGGTGATAAACATCATCGCCTCACCCGGTGCCGGCAAAACCTCTTTCATCAAGAAGATCGTCGAACACTTCAAGAATCGGTACAGCATCCTGGTCATAGAGGGTGATATCAAAGGGCAGATAGACAGCCAAGCAATATCGATGCTGAACGTTGACGTCATTCAGATCAACACAGCGACCGAATGCCATCTTGATGCATTCATGACCGCACAGGTGATCCCGCAGATCGAGAAAGAATACGATCTGGTCCTGGTGGAAAATGTCGGCAACCTGGTTTGTCCCGCGGAGTTTGAGATCGGAGAGGATTACAAGCTCGCAATTCTCTCTACACCCGAAGGAGATGATAAACCGATCAAATATCCCCTTGTCTTCCACCTGGCCAAGGTGGTCGTCATTAACAAGACCGACCTTATCCCCCATCTTGATTTCAATATCCCACAAGCCAAGAAAAGAATCAAGATGGAGAATCCCGGCTCAATGATATACGAAGTTTCCGCCAAAACCGGTAGCGGCTTCGAGGCGCTTTACGAGCACATAGAAAAAGAGATCAATGCCAAGCAAGAAGATAAGGATTAAGGGCATTATCCAAGGGGTCGGCTTCCGGCCATTCATATACCGCATCGCCCATAGCCTTCACCTAAAAGGATTTGTCCGCAACACAACGAGCGGTGTCGAAATCGAGGTCGAAGGAAACCAGCGCAACATTGCCCAGTTTATCACAATGTTACAAAGAAAGGCGCCAGCCGCGGCAAGGATCGATGAGATCAAGGTCTCCGGCTCGAAGATAGAAGGCCACAAGGGATTCGCGATCCGCGACAGCAGCGAATCAACCGGCTCCACCCAAATATCGCCGGACATCGCCACTTGCCGTGATTGCCTGCATGAGATGCATGATCCTGAGGACCGACGCTACAGATTCCCTTTTATCAACTGTACAAATTGTGGTCCGCGCTATTCGATAATCAGTGATACACCGTATGACCGTGCCCGGACATCGATGCGGTCTTTTCAGATGTGCTCTGCTTGCGCACAGGAGTTCAGCTCAGCACAAGACCGCCGTTTCCACGCCCAACCCGACTGCTGCAGTCTGTGCGGCCCCACCTATACTCTGCATTCAATCACCGGCCGGATGATCGATACTCATCATGCTATAACGAAAACCGCATCGCTGCTCAAGAACGGGAAGATAGTCGCCATAAAAGGCATTGGTGGATTTCACATTGCCTGCGACGCCACCAATTGCCGGGCGGTCACGCGGCTGCGCAGGTTGAAAAAAAGGCCAACCAAGCCGCTCGCGATCATGACCCAACACAGAAATGTAACAAGCATCGCTCACTTGAACGAGCATGAAGATCGTATGCTGAAATCGCCCATTGCGCCTATCATGCTCTTGAAGAAACGCCGCAGCCGGATATGCAATGCGGTTTCGCCTGGGAATCCATTTCTCGGCATCATGCTTCCCTATACACCGGTTCATTATCTTTTGCTAGAGAAAGTTCCTTATCTCATCATGACGAGCGGGAATATACAGGACGAGCCGATCGTCCAGCAGGGTGAACGAGTCGCGAAAAGGCTAGGAACACTGGTTTCTTTCTATCTGGACCATGACCGCGCTATTGAGAACCGCTGTGATGATTCCGTCGGCTATTACCTGCCGGGCAAAGGATTCTCCATGATAAGGCGTTCCAGGGGCTATGTTCCAATCCCGGTTGAACTGCCACTGTCGGTCAAACCAACGCTTGCCGTGGGTCCGTATTTGAAGAACACTTTTACCCTGGCCGATAAGCATGAGGCGTATATTTCACCCCATATAGGCGACCTTGATAATCTTGAGACTCTGCAGTTCTTTCGGGAAATGGTTGAAAAATACAAGAAATGGTTTCGCATTGACCCGCAGCTGATCGTACATGATCTGCACCCGGACTATCTTTCCACAAAGATCGCCCGGGAAATGCCCGGACCAAAAGTAGGTATCCAACATCATGTCGCCCATTTCGTTTCGTGCCTTGGAGAAAACATAGTGACCGGCAAAGCTATCGGCATCATCTTTGATGGAACCGGCTTCGGCCTTGACGGTAAGATCTGGGGCGGTGAATTCTTTGTCGGTGATCTGCGCACTCAACAGAGGATCGGTCATCTGCAGTACCTGCCTCTCCCGGGTGGTGAAGCGAGTATCAAAAAGCCATTTCGAATAGCTACCGCCTATGCGCATGTATTACTACAAAAAACACTGCGCCTCAGCACGAACCGGGAAATCCACGCCATCAAACGAATGATCGAGCAAGAGCGGAATGTCGTCTATACCTCGAGCATGGGACGGCTATTCGACTGTGTCTCGGCAATGCTTGGCGTGACCATGGAGATCACCTTTGAAGCAGAGGCGGCGATAAATCTGGAAAATATTGCCGCGCCTGGAGTAAAAGGTCATTATCCCTACGGCATTACCGATGCCGAGCCGCGTGTGATCCAGGTAAGCGACACATTGAGCGCGATCATGAGTGAAAAGAAGAGAGGAATCTCAAAAGGATTAATATCCGCAAAATTCCATAATACAGTCGCTGCGTTCTCTCTCGACCTCGCCCGCAGGGTCAGGGACGAAACCGGGATCTCTCAGGTATGCTTCTCCGGTGGCGTGTTCCAGAACCGCTACCTGCTGAACCTGATGATAAAGCGGTTCACTAATGCCGACTTCATGGTCCATGTACATCGGCAATTGCCCAATAATGACGGCTGCATATCATACGGTCAAGTGATCGCAGGCAACACAGACACCAAGGCCATCCCATGAATTCCGTGCAAGCCCACGGACGAGGTGCTGGCTCGATCCTGCATAGACCATATGACCTACTACTCGTCGTTCTCTTGTTCATATGCTCACGCGCGCCATTGCTCAATTTGGGTTTCGGATTGGATGCGGATGCCTGGCGCATTGCCGGTTCCGCATTCGACATCAGGAATCATCTGGTATATCACACATCGCGTTTTCCCGGTTATCCAGTGCCCGAATTCATCAACGCATTGGTGATCAATCACGGCTGGCTGGCAACGAACTGCCTGACCATGCTCTTATCATTATTTTCAGTCCTGGTTTTCACACGCATAGTCGAAATGCACGAACTGCGCCACAAATTGCTCACCGTGGCGACTTACGCCTTTCTGCCCATACTCTGGATCAACAGCACGAACACCATGGATTACATGTGGTCGCTATGTTTCATCATGTTAACGTGGTACGCACTATTAAACGACAAAGCATTGATCGCCGGCCTCATGATGGGCATGGCGGTCGGGTCAAGGCTTCAGACATTGATCCTCGCCCTTCCTTTTATTTACCTGTGCTACGATCACAAGGATGGGCTGAATAAGATAATACAATTCGTTCTTTCTATGTTCGCGAGCTCGATCTTGCTTTATTCACCTTTGCTCATCACCTATGGATTATCCTTCATTCGGCATTACCCTTCACCGAGCGGCCTGCTCCAGAGCGGATACCTGGCAGTAAAACATTTCGGACTGCCGGCGCTCATCGTGTTATCGGTCACTATCTGCCTGTCAGGCGGCAGCCTGCGTAATGCAATAACGAGAAAAAATAAGCAGATCATATTCCTGATTTTGTCAGTGGTGCTCGCGCTAATTTTTTTTATTGTGCTACCATATCACACAGAATACATCATTCCATTCCTGCCCTTCATACTGCTTCTTGTCTACCAGATAGGCAAACGACCGCTGCTCATACTCACGAGCATATTGATCATATCTCATGCTTTCGTTGCGATCGGCAGTGTCAAACATCTCGGGAACAGAAAAGCACAAGTACGTGTCTTCGATGTTGGTACCGTGATCACTAATTACGCGGCGCGCAAGCAGCAGCTCGCCATCGGCAGGAATTTTAGCACAGCGAGCATTAATGAGCACAGCGTTGTGATCATGGGTCCCTGGCTGCCCATACTAGCCTATCTGGACGAGAATGTGTCATCAGTCCGCACGAGCAAGAGAATGTATGATTGTAATCTGCCAAGCGCGGGCGTGCGGGATTTTCAGCACGACGTTTCATACCGCTACCTGCTGACCTCTGACGAACTCGAAGCGCTGCTCAAAGAAGGGTTCAAGGTATACTATATTAACGGTGTCCGAGAATATACTATTGAAGTATATGGCTTTGATCTCGCGTTCTGCAACACGACATACGTGCCGCTTGAGGGCAAGGGTATCAACCCTTGATAATGTTCGCAGGGTAGATATAATTGGTCATATGAAGGAGTCGGACAAATGTGCTTAGGGGTTGTCGGGCGAATAGATGAGATCGATGGCGAGATGGCAACTGCGGAAATACTGGGTGTCCGGCGCCAGATATCGATCGTTCTTGTGCCCGAAATAAAGGTCGGCGATTACGTAATGATACATGCCGGCTTTGCCATTAACCGTATGGAAGAGAAAGACGCGCGCGAGACAGAAGAGCTCATCATGGAAGTCTTAAAATACTCATGAACCACGAGTATGCCTATGATCGCCTTGCTCTTTATCCTCGGTAGTGACTTTCCGGTTTCGGCGGCTCCTGAATCTCAGCATTATCCTGTCGTACAATTCGCTGATAGCCAATTCTACGTCTTCTGGCAGGATCTTCGTTTTTATCCCTCGGACCGCACGACAATGGCGGCACGGGTCAGTGGAAATGGCACGGTGCTGGATCCCCAGGGCGTCATCATGATGCGTGACCGCACGGTCGACGTCGATGCTGCATATGACGGCACAAACTTCCTCGTCGTCGTGCAGGATAGTTGCTGAAACATGGCCGATATCTTCGGCGTGCGGGTCACGCCCGAACTCAGCGTAATCGACTCACCGATCATCATATGCAATGGCCCGGGCGGACAGACCGAACCAGCAGTCACTTTTGCGGGATCGAATTATTTCGTAGCCTGGCTCGACCAGGCCTTTGATCAAAGGACAACATACATAAAAGTCGCACGCGTTGATCCTCAGGGTGTTGTGCTCGATGCCGGCATTTCGATGGGCACCGGCGATTGTCATCCCGCTATCGCGTTCGACGGCAATTACTGTCTGGTCGTATGGTCAGAGGATTTTTATGGTCTGAAAGGACGCCTCATAAACGCCGCGTGTCAGCCTGAGGGACAGATAATCGCCATCGCACCGATGGTGGGTTCATCAACCTATCCGGCAATAGAATATGGTAATACGTATTACCTGGTCGTCTGGTCTGATTTCGGCCCGGCGGGCAATCTTGATATCTACGGGCAACTGGTCTCCTCAAATGGCCAGCTCGTCGGGGATTGTATACAAATCGCCGACGGATCACAGGTACAGAATCATCCGGCAGTCGACTTTGACGGCAATTCCTTCCTCGTCGTTTGGGTCGAAGATGCTAATTTAGTCTGCGGTCGCTACATCTCAACCGATGGTCTGCCCATGGGAGCCAAGTTCTCGATATCAGAGAATACTCCGTATGAACGCCAGAGTCCGTCGCTCGAGGTTGGAAACAACACTGGTTTTGTGGCCTGGAACGAATTCCATGAGGACTTCGATGTTTATGCGAATATCGACGTGGTAACCGGTGTCACTGAGACAATTGCCACCATTCCGACCCGTGCAAGCATAATGCTTGGCAGCCAGTTACGGAAATACCTGGACAGCGGTCATAAGGTATATGATGTTCAGGGCAGGCACCTGTTGCGAGGACCGATCGCTCCGGGCATCTATTTTCTCGAAGGGGAAAAGAAAGATCTTGCCAAGATCGTGGTAATTCGTTAGCCGAGATTCACAAACCCATCAACCGCAACAATTCGGGCAAGACCTCTCCTGTTCTGCCCGCAATCGATACATCGACAATACCGCTGATCGCGGTCTTCTCAAGGTTAATCTCTATGGTTTTCAGACCTCTTTCACATGCGATATTCGGGATCATTGCCGCCGGCCACACGACGCCAGAAGTTCCGCAGATCAGAGCAAGATCAGCATCAGCAAGAAAGGTCAAAGAAGCTCTCCAGATATCTGCCGGGATCAACTCTCCGAACCATACGACGTCGGGCCTTAGCAATCCACCACATTCACACCTGGGCAGCGCGTCGATCACCCGGCGGTCAATGCCATGCTCCACCTTCTGACCACATTCCAGACAAAATGCACGGAATATACTACCGTGCAGTTCGAGCACATTCCTGGAGCCGGCTCGGCAATGTAGATTGTCCACGTTCTGCGTCAACAAAAGGAAACGCTTGTAGTACCGCTCCAGAGTCACGAGTGCGCGATGACCCGGATTGGGTTCTGCCTTGGCAATCAGGGACTGGCGCCAGTGATACCATTCCCAGACCATGGCTGGGTCGCGTTGAAAAGCCTCGGGTGTTGCCAGCTGCTCGGCCGAATAGTTTTTCCATAGGCCATCCTTGCCACGAAACGTGGGTATTCCGCTTTCCGCCGATATGCCCGCACCGGTCAGGACAAAGACCGAATGACCGCCGCGCAGCAACCCGGCAGCCTGGTCATGGAGCTCATCCATCTAGCGCTTTCTGGATATCCTATGAATCGAAAATTGAGAAGAAAACCGCGGTCGACAGACTAACGGGTCAGAACTTATAGTAGAAACCGATCCGTCCTTCACTCGTATCGAACCCGAACTTGTCCTCGTTTGTGAACAGCAGAACATCGACAACCGACACAATACGGTTTATTACCGCAAAGCCGGGCATGAATGAAGCGCGCCGTTTGTTTTCACGTGCGACGCGCCGCCTCTCCCAATATTGGCTACGGCTCACCAGGCTATCCCAAGCCCATTCATCTTCGCCAAAATAGGAATTTGCCGCGATGTATTCCTGCTGAAGCTCGGGGTTGTTCGGATAATACAGGCTCGCCTGTCTCTCAACGACAAGATTGTGTTCATTGGAGGACAGGTAATCCTCCAAGGCATCGAAATATTCATCATCACGCCGTGCCGCGTTACCGCCTGAATGATCTATTGCGTACGCGCGTGCCGAGGCATCGATTCGGTTACCCCAATAATTGAAGCCAAAGTATGAAACCCATATCGCACCTTCCACGATGAAGAACGTCTGGGCTTTTGCTTTATCTCCCTCGATCATCTGTCCCAGACCCGGAACCAAGATCGATGCCATGACCGGATTCAAAGCCTGAAACATGATCAATGAAATTCCTAAAAGCACGAAACCTCCTATCTAAGGACCGCAAACTTCTTAAACTTGACTTCACTCTTGCTGCCGTTATCCGCTTTGATACGGAGAATATACATGCCATTGGACTGTCTGGAGAAATCGAATTCCACCTCATTGTATTCATTGTCCGTTGCATTGGACATCATCATTTCGCCGATCATACGGCCGGTTATATCCAGGATCTGGACCGTGACCTCTGCCGGTTGATGCAGGAAAAACCTTGCCCGGCCGAAATTCTCCACTGGTGAAGGATACATGTAGTAATTACCAAGCAACGCATCCGCGACCTGGGGCACTGACAGCTCTCCGACGTATTGACCAGTGTTGCGCGGCGAATTCATATAGCCACTCCAGGAAGCCCTGGTGCCGGGAAAATCCCAGGCGTACAACTTGCCATAATCGCTGCCACACACAATTTCCAGATCGCCATCCGCATCGAGGTCCACGCAGACCCCCGGACTTGAAAAACCACCCTCACCGAAGAGTGGAGAGAAAGCAAATTCTTTGTTACGATCATTAATGATCTTCAAATAACCGCTACCAAGAGAATCCGGACTGTCGAGTCCAAAGGCAATCTCCTCGATCCCATTATTATCCATGTCGGCGATGATCAAAGGATAAAGCACGTATTCATCATAATAAGCAGGGAAATTCTCGACCGAGGTTCCGTTCCGGTTCGCAACGTACAGTGTCTTGCTGCTGTTTGGCATAATGATCTCCAGAAATCCATCGCGATCGATATCGGCCAGCGCCGGAGTGTAGTAAAAAACGGTGTCGATGAGAATGTCGAATTTCTCTTCAAGAGTATCTGCATTGAATATATATATCGTACCATAGCCGTTGACAACGACCGCCTCATTCTCACCATCGCGGTCGATATCACCGACAACAGGCGAAGCATATGTCAGCATGTTGTGGCTGGCATCTATGAAATCCCGTACAATACCATTCTGCCCGAGGATCCAGAACCTGCCGTCAGAACCGAGAACGCCGATATGCCGGTCAGTTTCACTGAAAACGCAGGGCGTCGAAAGCAGCTCGGTGTTAAGATAGACCGGGAAGCCTGTTATATTCTGACCGGTGCTATCGACACAGTAAAGGTAACGGTCCTTGCTTCCGAAGATCAAATCGAGAGCACCGTCCCCATTCAGATCGAACAAGAGCGGCGCACCAGAGATCACATCACCGGTCGTGAAGGGGAAATTCACCAGCGGCGTGAGGGTCTGACCATCCAGGCAGATCAAATCAAACTGGCGTCCAAGTGCAATGTCATCGGCATCGTCGCCATTGACATCGCCGATCGCGAGGAAGCTGGTAATGGCACCACCCACGAATCTGATACCATACAATGCTCCGTCATGATGGTAGGCCCGGACATAGCCGTTTTCCGTGGCAAGGACAATTTCCCAATCGCCATCACCATCAAGGTCGCCGTAGCTCACCGCGATTATCTTCGCACCAGCCTGGCTGATAACCGGGAATCCTGCCTGATAGACGTTGAAGCCAACCGAGATATTCATCAAGGTATCGATCGAAGACAATACATTGATATCGGTCAATGACTTCCCGTAGTAGGCATCGGAATTGGGGTTCGTAAAAGGACCGAAATGAGGGTTCGCATTATTACTATCATCAACAAAAAACAGATCGTACCGGGAACCGTAGTATTCTACCGAATCTCCATAGTAGTAGGCATCAAAATGCTGTATACCGTCAGCCTCTTCCAGATCCACGCCTTTATGCTCAGGGTTTATCTGCAGCGTATTTGTCGAATACTCAAAATCGATGATGTTGTCGTCGATATGCCAGATCGCAATACCGCTTCCCGGCAGAAAGAAATCGAACTCACCGTTGTCCACGTATATGGGCACACCGTCTTCGGCATCGATGATTATGGTATCTGGATGTAATACGTCCTGCTGCCGGTTTTCAATGAGGAAGAACTCGGTTGCCGAAATCGGCACTTTTATCATGGTCTGGCCAGCGACACCGTACTGAGTAGTATCGGCCGCGGATGCTCGTATCGTGATGAGGCTTTCCGGGGCGGTCACAACGACCGGCGTCACCCAGCCCATAAAATAACGGGTCCAGGCACCCATGTTTGCCGGGATCGAACCCTCTGGTGCACCCGCGGCCGGGCTGCCCACCCAACCACCGGTACCCATCAGATCAAAAGCACCAACACCGTTGGACCAGCCAGTTACGTCATAGAGATCCGGGAGATTCAGAATGTGTCCGAACTCATGCACAACTGTGCCTACCGATCCAACCATGTATTCATCAACGCGTGCCATCTCTGAATTCACGCTGACCGGAAAATCGATCGTATCAGCACCACCGTTTGCGAGAATGTAAGGGACGCCCAGGTAGAAGCCAAGGGCGCCGGGTGGAATCGTCGCCGATGGAATGTCGCAGAAGCGCAGGAAATTTATGCTCGTCTGCCACTGGGTGCCTGCATGGAAGATTATGATCGCATCGTAATCCGAGAAATCTACGGACTCATCCAGGTCAGCCGCCGCCACCGCGTCAGCGAGTATGCGCACGAGACCCATCTCCATTGCGTACGTATTGTAATACACAAATCCGTTCTCCGCGTCGTACTCGACGAACCCGCTGTAGTATCGCATTTTGTGCGGCAGTTGGTAGCTCTCCAGGTTGTGATCCGGTTTTACCGTGTAAGTAACATGACAATTGCCGAATGAATTGACTTTATAGTAATTGCTCAGGAACTGCATTTGCCGTTCAAAGTAGATACCGCTATGCGGCGGGTCATAATACAGGCCATCCTCGGGTGTGCCAAAGCCAGTCAGATCCATCTTGCCGTCGCCCGTGGTACACTGTTCATCATCTTCGACGAACTCAACTTTCAGGACCAGAACATTAAGGTCCTGCCTGCCTTCGACCGGCGGTGACTGTGGGAATCCCCTGAACAACCTGAGATTCGCGAACCGCTGCACGGGAATGCTCTCGGTCCCCATTTCTGAAACCATTTTCAGTGTCAGATCTACGTCGGGCAGCACCGTGGAGGGCGCGTGGTATGACCCGTGACGCGCGATCTTGATCTGTCCAGCGAAACCCAAACACACCATCAACAAGGCAATTAACATCCTTTTCAAAGTAACCTCCATATATTTACACAAAATAGCTCTTAAAATCGCGACTACTCCGTGAATAGCTGTCCTGCGGTGCTTTCTCCACTGGGGAGGCAAAGAAAATCACGTCATTCGTCACAAAACATTCCTAAGTATGTCAATTATAACAACAATCCTGCACGTGTCAAGATAATAACCATGAAGTTTCTCCTCGGCTTTTCTGTGCGGAGGCGTATCAAAATCTCAAACGATACTGATATTGCAGACCGAACTCGCCGGTCTCATCCCGCTCAACCTGTATCTTATTCTTATCATCAATGAAATATTCCACATTGAATTCGTTAGAGAATGTTGTTATGTCATAGGTATAAGTAACAAAAAGATTGCGCGCGATGAATTTGCCAAGCGTCAGCTTTGTTTTTTCGCCCTCTTCAAAAAAAGGCGTCTCGATGTGAAAATAATCGAGGCCCGTATACTGTCTGATCGCACGAGAAATATCCCCCTCGAGCCAGGACAGAAGACTGTGCGGTATGATCTTGCTCATGTATTCCCCGCTCTTCAGTTGTTCGAGCTCTTGCCATGTTATATTCAAATTCAGATAGGTTATTATATCCTGCTCAGTATATTGACCGGGCGGGTCAGTAAAGAATTCAAAGATCGGCTGCGAGATCGGACCGAACAGGTGTAAGATAATGGTCACACCCTCCCGAGTATCCATTCTCGCCCAAAAATCGACATCGGGGTCTATCTCCTCGCCAGGAATGAATGTCACTTTCCCCTGATATATGTTGAGAATGTGGTTTACCCAGTAGTAATTACCACGATCGGTTTCAAGTACGCCTGATAGGTACATGGGCCCGGTTTCTTTCAAGATAGAGAGCTCGCCACCAAATTCGATATCTGCATCCGGGTTCCTCAACCACACATTCCTTTCGGCCTTCAGCCTTAAATTCAGCCGCCACCGGTCATTCTGCACTTCCTCCTCTTCCCCGATCTTCATGCCGAATTCCAGAGGAAGAACCGCCTCTTTGACGACAGCATTCCCACTGCAGTACCATACGTGATCCCGCATCGAAGTAGAGAAGTTCCCGGTCACGATACCATAGGCAAAAGGCGGAAACTGCAGTGGCGCGTCAGCAAAGCTGCAGTCGAAACTACAGTTGTTCACCCTGAATTTTTTTTCTAGTTTGATCACGCCTCCGGCCCCTACCCACTGCCTGGTGGTTTTACGGCCGTCCAGGGGTGAGATGATCCCTTTGCCCGACACGAACAATATTCGATTCCCTTCAAAAACGACATCGGTACTGACCGAATCAAACTGGGAAGCAATATAAGCTACAGAAAAGGAGGCGTCAAAGATCCTACCCCCGCCTCTGAATTCAAATCGCTCTAAATTGCCCCTGAATTCAACCTCACCGCTCATCAAGCCAGAGGGATCGATCAGGAAATTCTCCAGAAAGGCCAGCACCCAGATACCGACATCACTGAATCTGGCGACCAGTTCAGAATGATCGATTGATAATCTGCCTTTCAGGTCGAATATTTGATTATTCTCGTCGTGAATATGCAGTGACTCGACCCTAATTGAGCTGTTCTCATATTGACCCTTCAGTTCCAGCACACCGTTCTTCAGACCCTTGAAATTTATCTGTCGGGCGTTGATCTGTATTCGATCATCCACAAAACTCAGATCAAGCATCCCGGAGATCGTATCCCGCAACCCGAAGAGCTTACCGAGCTTGCTCACGTCCACATCAGTGAGCTCCATGCTGAGCGGTACGTTCGAGAACAAAAATGAACCATCGGCAAACGACAGGTTAACGGCACCCAGAGTTCTCGCGGCAATATCGAACTCGATCGGGATGACGCTCTTCGTCTGCACCTGATTGTAATTCAAGACGAGCGTGTGTATCACGCCTCTTAAATCCGTGCCAAGTATACCATCAATGTATATACTATCTCGCTCATCAGATGCCATGAATCTGAAAACACTATCCTCTACCTGGAGGTTTGATTGTCCAAAGTGATAATCCTTGTATTTCACGCCGTGCAATGTAACGGCTAGACTCCGTCTCTTGCTATCCTTCTGGAAATCGGTGCTGCTCAAACTGAGGCTGTCGGCATTCACACCGTAAATCGAGAGATCGCTCGCTAAAATACTCGAAGAAAGGCTTAACCCGACAGGATCACGCAGCTCGCCTACGATCCTGGCCGACCCATTGACCCGTCCCTCCACTGGGAATTTCTTTTCAAAGTGGCCAAGGTCAAAACCGTTAAAATCAACATGCAGGTCGATCCGCGGCAGGACCGCACCTTGAGCAAAAAGCGTCCTTCTGCCCTCTAATACATACAGCGAATCCAACCTGACCGCCGACTCAGCGTACGTACCGAAGAAGAATACAGAATCCAATCCCAGACCCTGTTCATTAGGGGAACTGATCATGCCCGCAAAGCGATCACTGGCGTACGACAAATGACCATCCGATATGACGGGCACATCCAGACCGAGGAATTCACTGATGTCGATGCCCCTGAAGTTCATCGCGAATTCAATTTCCTCCAGCCTCGTGACTTTCAATTGTGCGAAGAGTGATCCACCCAGAATACTCCCATCGAAGAGGTTGACCCAAATGGTTTCGGCTGCAGCATTGGTCTCGAAGCCAAATTCGTCAAAAGGTTTAAAGCCGATAACACTACCCCTTACCTTTGGCAAGAAATAACCCTGCAGGTAGGAAATACTGCCGGTAAAATCAACTAATCCCTCGTGTCTCTTGATCTTCTTCAGATCGACGCGACCACGGATAAAGTCGAAAGTGGCATATTCGGCAATGTAGTTATACTGGCCACTCCCTTCCAGTCTGATGCCGGTACCGGAAAGCTTGAAAGATCTCAATTTTATCTGTTCATCATCGATCTCTGCATCCAGCGTCAAAGAATTAACATACAGAGAATGCGCGACCGACTGCAGTGAAAGATTCATGGTCGCGAGCCGTGTCCTCTTGCCAATCAGGTCAATATAGACAATACCTGATATCCTATCGAACTCATACTGTTCTTCGTTCCTGTAAAATACTTGACCGTTCCTAAGATTGATCCTCAGACCCAGACGGAGATTCGGCAAACCCCTGAAACCTCCAGCTTGAACAGTTTCTTTCTTCTCTATCGAAATCCGGGGCTCAACGAGATTGACCTCAAAAACGTTCGGCAGTCGCAGCATGAAAGGGTTGAAGCGGTAGTGAATATCGGCTGCTGCGCCCCAAATGCTATCGGTATCCGAAAGCCTTACTCGGTAGTTTTCTATACGGAACCCCTGGAGCACGTTACCACTGATATGGTCATAATCAATACTAGCACCGGCAATACGCTCAAGCACATCGAGCGTCAAGGCTCCGAAGTGCGCGCTCGTAACATATAGAGTTACGCCTCCGATAATGAGCAAGAAAAGAACCGGACCGACGATATGCTTAATATAACGTTTCATACACGTTAGAAGGTATGATAAATACCAAAATAGAATTCGCTGCCCTTTTCCTGCAGCGGGAAGCCGAGATCCACTCGGAGCGGTCCGATCGGGGTGAAAAAACGTAAGCCGAAACCGGCCGTCATCTTGAAGTAGTCGCTGTCCGTAATGCGGAACTCATTGTCAATGTATCCGGCATCAAAGAACCCAACTAGACCAAAATTAAAAGGAAGCCGGATCCGGTACTCGATATTAAGATTGAGCAAAAGATTCCCGTACCGTTCGGTTCCGATCGAATCCGGTCCCACTGACTTTTCCGGATAACCCCTCAGTGAATACTGACCCCCCAGGTAATATTTCTCATAGACGGAAACACCGTTGGTGGGGATGAGCACGCCGATCCTGAAACGCTGTGCAAATACATTGTCGAACAGGCTGAGGAAAATGCGTTCCTCTGTTTCCAGACGTACGAAGTCATTCTCACCGCCGAATATACCCCCGGCGTATTCAACCGTCGGCAACAGGTAAATACCCCTTTTGGGATCGAAAAATTCATCCCGACGGTCCATTAGAAATTGGAGTTTCACACTATTCGTCACTCCCCGGATGGTGTCAGGCAAAGTGACTTTGGGCTCTATGCGCACGTACTTGTACTGCTGGGCTAGGGTGAGCCCGACCTCCTCGCTGAAGACCTTCGTTATCCTGAATTCATTACCCCGAGTCTGGCGTGTAAAATCGTTCTTTTCCTCGAACCATATAAAAGGCAGAACCGAAAACTTTAGCCCGAGCGGTGTCACATAAGGGAGTGAATAGCGACCCTCAAGCTTAGCCTCCCACTCCCGGTCGATGTTGAACTTGAAAAGCGGACTAATATTGACACGATGTCCGATGTTCGCAAGGTTCAATTCCTCAAAACCAAAGGAAAGCAAGAAACTGAAAGGAAGGGTAATGCCGACACCAAAATTCAATATGCGCGATCTAAGTTCTGTTACGTTGAATATAAGATCGATGCTGTCCTGCTCTTGTTCCAGGAGCTCAACCTTTAGCATGCCGAAAAAACCGAGCGCATATATTCTCCGCTGGCTGTTGTAGACTTTGCGTTTGCTGTACAAATCTCCGTGCTTCAACTCGATCTCCCTGAACACAACCTGGGGTCTGGCTTTTTTCAACCCACGCACCTCCACATTCCTTACATAGTGTAGGCCACCCTGGTCGACCTCTAGCAAAAGAACACCGGAGTCCGGAAGTGCTCGTACGCTGACTTCCGCAAAGGGATAACCGATGTCCTTGAAGTGATCTTCAATCTCATTCTCTGTGTCTTGTATCTTCTCGCGCATGAAGTAGTCACCAACCCGCACATGAAAATGCCTGCGCAGCCGGCTCGCCTCGGCACCGAGAACCGTTATCTGGTCGATTCTTGGTCTAGCGCCCTCGGTAATCTGAAAGATGACAGTCACGAGGGTGTCTTTGGCCACTACACCTGGCGTAACCTCTGTCGCGAAGAAACCTTCACCACTATAATAACGCTTTATGCGCTCGACATCGTAATTCAGATCCAGCTCGCGATATTCCCCGCCTTTCTTCGAGATTATTTCTGAACGCAACTTGCGGTCTGGGATCGCTTCGTTACCGTCAAACTCAATTGTGGCTATGGATGAATTTGTGATTATGAGTGTTACAAAAAGTACAAACAAGTGAAGTTAAATCAAAAAATTACCTTTTCTAATTATGAGTTGGTCATCGAGCCAAACACTAGGTTTTCGGATTACAGCATCAAGATGAATTCGAGCGCTGTTACTTCCGCCAAACGCGAGATTGTTACCAAATGCTACGTGGATGGTTCCGAGCACTTTTTCGTCCTCGAGCACATTGCCGGTTATCTGCGCTTTATAATTGGTACCGATACCAAATTCACAGAGTGTCTTTTCCCTCTTGCCGTACTTATGAAAAATGGCCGACATCTTCCGGTTCCCCTTAATGCGCGTGATAATGCCATTCTTCAACTCTATTATCACTGGTTGATTGACTGCACCGATCGGGGCGAAACTGCCATCGACCACGACCGTACCGCTGCTCTTACTTTCAACCGGCGCAATATACGCCTCACCCGCAGGGAGGTTAGAGAAACTTCCCTTATGTTTGATTATACCTGTATCCGGCTGGCATTTCCGTCTGCTGAGGTCCAATTCTAATCTCGTGCCGGCCTCGGATTCAATGAACGCGCTCTTGGAGGCCGCGAGCATTTTGCATACCGTTGCCGTAAGGCGAGCTATTCTACCATAATCGGCATTAAGCGTCCTTAACATCATCTCGACGGTGATGCCGGGCATCGTTGCCCCGCGCGCGCCTGCTTTGTTGGCTGCGATACGGGCATGCGTGTGAGTAAGTGAATGGCTCGTCGGTATAATGAACACATCACAAGTCTTGATCACGCTGGCAACTTGTGACGGCGGTTCCTCGCCGTGGATCTTGCGTGGTGAGATTTCGATCAGAATGGGATCGGTTCTTCGTTTAAGAGCAAGCCACAGAGATGCACCGACAACCCGACAGGGCTCGTCAGTAACAACCACGGCCCGCTCACCTTTTTTGACGGCCAGACAATCCTGCACGACAATGTCCGCTGCCCTGAGCAGTCTTCTTTCCAGATTTTTCATGGGTGTGATATGGGGTGAAATGTTACCAACGGAAATGAGCGAATGCGCGATTCGCTTCAGCCATTTTATGGACTTCTTCCCTCTTTTTGATTGCACCACCCTCATTACGGCTCGCCGCAATGATCTCCTGTGCAAGTCTGTCTTCCATGCGGTACTCGGACCTGCTACGGGCCACTCTGATCAACCATCTGATTGCCAGACTCTCTTTCCTGGCCGGCCGCACTTCCATCGGGATTTGATAAGTTGCACCTCCGACACGCCGTGGCCGCACCTCGAGCACCGGCTTCACGTTGTTCAAGGCCTTCTCAAACACTGCCAGACCATCTTCTTTTGTTGCCTTTTCTATGCGCTCAAGAGCGCCATAGAATATTCTTTGTGCAACACTGCGCTTCCCGTCCCACATCAAGTTGTTGACGAATTTGCTGACGACTATGCTGTTGAACCTCGGATCCGGCTGTACTTTTCTCACCTGTGCCCTTCTTCTTCTTCCCACGCTGCCTCCTTAGGATGTCACCGGTGCTTCTTTGGGTCGTTTCACACCGTAGAGCGAACGGCTCTTCTTCCTTCCTTCGACGCCCGCGGTATCGTATTTTCCGCGTACAATATGATAGCGTACGCCTGGTAGATCCTTGACCCTGCCACCACGCACCAGCACAATGGAATGCTCCTGCAGATTGTGCCCCTCACCAGGAATGTAGGACGTGACCTCATGTCCGTTGGTCAATCGCACCTTGCATACTTTTCGCAAAGCAGAATTCGGCTTCTTCGGCGTTGTCGTATAAACCCGTGTGCAAACACCCCGGCGCTGCGGGTTACGCTGTAAAGCCGGCGCCTTGCTCTTTGACCCAACTTTCCTTCTCCCCTTCCGAATCAGTTGATTAATCGTTGGCATCTGCCTCCTTGATTATCACTTCCAATTATAACCATATATTATATTCACAAAATCGATTCTGTCAACCACGAATACTTGACTTTGTACGCCAAGTAGGTATCATACAATGTGCACACATACATTGAGGATATCGGCAGATACGAAGGCAAAGAAGTCACTATCAAAGGCTGGTTATACAACAAGCGCTCAAGTGGCAAAATCCGGTTCATCCTGGTGAGGGACGGGACAGGGATCGTACAATCGGTCATCACAAAGGGGGAAGTCGCCGATGCTATGTTTGAAACCACAGACAAGATCACCCAGGAATCCTCCCTAATCCTGAAGGGTATCGTGCGCAAAGACGACCGGGCCCCGGGTGGATATGAGATCGTGGCCAAGGATATAGATCTGCTGCAAACGGCCCAGGAATATCCGATAACACCCAAAGAACACTCAATCGAATACTTGATGCCCCTGAGGCACTTGTGGTTACGGTCCAGAAAGCAGAATGCAATACTACGCATTCGCCATGAATTCATAAAGGCCTGCCGTGATTTCTTCGACGGTCGAGGCTTCATTAACGCAGATACGCCGATACTCACGCCGGCTTCGGTTGAAGGCACAACAACGCTTTTCCCGGTTGATTATTATGACGACACTGTCTACCTTGCACAGAGCGGTCAATTATACAATGAGGCAACGATCGGCGCACTGGGCAAAGTCTACTGCTTTGGCCCGACCTTCCGCGCTGAAAAATCCAAAACCAGACGTCATCTCACTGAATTCTGGATGCTGGAACCTGAGGTCGCCTTTCTTGACCTCGCCGGTGTCATGGAACTGGCTGAGGATATGACCGTGTATGTCATCGAACGGATAATTGAGAAAAGGAAAGCCGAACTTGAAATTCTTGAACGGGACATCAAGAAGCTTGAGAAAATAAAAAAACCATTTCCGAGAATAACTTATAAAGAAGCAGTGGCGATCATTCAAAAGAAATTCAAGGATTTCAAATATGGTGACGACTTTGGTGCACCGCACGAAACTGTAGTATCCGAAAATTTCGACAAACCGGTCTTCGTACATCATTACCCGGCACCAATAAAGGCGTTCTATATGAAACGTGACCCAGAAGATGATTCACTTTCTTTGAGCGTTGACATGATCGGACCAGAAGGAATTGGTGAACTGATCGGCGGCGGACAACGTGAAGACGATTATGAAACTCTTTTAAAGCGTATCAAAGACAACAAACTACCTGAAGATGCCTACAAATGGTATCTTGACCTGCGCAAGTATGGTACATGCCCGCATTCTGGCTTCGGACTAGGTATTGAACGAGCCATCGCCTGGGTGTGCGGCATAAAGCATGTCCGTGAAACCATACCCTTCCCGAGGATGCTGGAAAGAGTGTATCCATAAGACGCAAAATTCGAAATTCGAATATCGAAATACGAAATTCCGCAAATCAGCAAATCTATGCACACCGGGTACAGGCATAAACTTTTATAACTTCTGGATCCGTGATCAAAGTAACTCACAGAAGAACATCTCTATAATCCAACCTCCTTTCATTGGCATTAATAGGCGCAATAAGTTATAGAAGTTTATGCCTGCCCCCATAGATCGCATATTATGAAATGGACATTGATGGAAACAGGAAAAACATGTAATTACGGGATTTTGTATCACTATGATCATTTCTTCCAATCAATTTAATCTAAAAATTAACTTTCTTTAATGTTACCCCTTGACAAATTGAAATTTTTGATTATAATATAGTATGAAAATTAAATTATTTAATTGTCCATCATGTGGTGAGAGAATGGTCATTAGTGAGCTTAAGTGCCCAAAATGCGATCTACGCATCCATAAAGACTTTGAATCGTGTGACTTTTGCAACCTACGTGAACAGGATTTCGAATTCCTGATCATTTTCCTGCGCACTCAAGGCCGCATAACCGATATGGAGAAAGCGCTCGGCGTCTCATATCCAACGATCAAAGCGAAGATCGATAATCTCCTGAAGAACCTGAAGCTCTCCCCCATCACGGCCGAAGAAGAGATCGACCCGCTCGACGCTCTCGCACGTGGCAAAGTATCAGTCGATGAAGCAGTAGCGATACTGAAGCAAAGGAAGAAGAGATGAACTTCGGTTCGCAATTACGAAAAGCGATACGGTTTCGACCGTCGGTTTCGTTCGACGAAATAGGTAGCCTTTTCAAGCGAAACGGGCTTCGTAACCGTAACCGTTCAACGATCTTTTAAAAGGAGTAATAATGTCTGAAGAAAAAAGAAAAATACTCAATATGGTCGCCGACGGGAAATTGACACCCGAAGAGGCCGACCGGCTGCTCGACGCACTGAAAGATGCGCGCGGCAAGAAACGTTTCTTCAAAGTCAGGGTATATGACAAGAATAACAAAGAAAAACCCAAGGTGAAAGTGAATATTCCAATCGCGGTACTGAAACTCGCATCGAAAATCGGCGCGGCATTCAAGGGTATGATGCCCGAAGGCATGAAAGTGAATATGCACGGCAAGGAGCTCTCTCTCGACGAATTCACTCCTGAGATGATTGACGGGATTATCAATGGCCTAGGTGATGAAGAGAAATTCATACTTGCCGAAGTCACTGATGAGGAGACAGGTGAGTACGTGGAGGTGTACATTGAATGAACGTTTACAAATACTGAAACTGCTTGAAGATGGCAAGATAAATGCCGAAGAAGCCGAACGGCTCCTCGAGGCAGTGAGCAAAACAGGAATACATGATAAGGGTGCACGACACAAAATATGGAGCTCGATCGAGGGCCTGCCAAAAGTCATAAGCGCCGCGCTCGGAAATTCATTTTCTGAATCTGCGGAAGAAGAATTCCATAAATATCCGAGCAAGAAGATGATCAAATTCAAAGGTATCAGTGGCAACCTGGAGATCGAAGGCACTGACGATGATAAAATTGATATCCGCAAAGACGGCTTCGCAAAGATAAAAGAGCTAGACGATGCGATTGTCATCAAAGCGCTGAGCGGCAATGTCGGAATAACCGTGCCGAAGAAGATCGACCTCGCGGTCGCCGGGATCTCCGGTGACATAGAGTTCTCAAACATAAATGGCGAACTCGAGATCGAGTCGGTCTCCGGCGACATTGTCGGCAAGAACCTCTCTGGCTCCCTATCAGGCGAAATCGTATCCGGTGACATCGATCTGGATTATGCCGAGGTTGAAGAAATAAGGATCAAGTCAAAAAGCGGCAACGTCGTCCTCCGTCTCGACACGAAGGTTGAAGCCGAAATTGAGGTTGAGACTGAGGGAGGGGATGTCACATGTGAATTTGACCTTATAGGCAAGAAAGAAGAAGACAATGTACTGACCGGAATAATAAACAAGCCTGGCGCCAGGATCGAAATAAAGAACAAACACGGCGATGTAGAGATAAGGCAGCGATAGTGAATTCCATTATTGCCCAGCGGGCATGGTAAATGGCCGGCCAACCCCCCGCACAATAAGCCTGCTTGAGGTATTGACAAAGTCGCGATCAGAGCTATAATTACCCACAATCTTATTGGTGAGTGTTGATTCAAAGGCTGCCTCTTACAGCATGTCCAGAGCCCCGCTGGGGTTGAGGGCCCATTGAGCTCTGGCTTAATCCCTATTTGACTATTGACTTCTTTGCTGTTTTATATATAATTAATGTTTACATAAAAATTAGGCAGGTTAAGGAGGCTAGGTATGGCGAAGCAAAAGTTTGAGCGGACGAAGCCGCATGTTAACATTGGGACGATTGGTCATGTGGATCATGGGAAGACGGCGTTGAC
>Ga0209536_100002390_pt1 | contig 30595 bp, 26 predicted proteins | sample DeeMarSeWOR28_12_FD_187461 | JGI IMG/M metagenome (GOLD analysis project Ga0209536, IMG submission 187461) | Marine sediment microbial communities from White Oak River estuary, North Carolina - WOR-2-8_12 (SPAdes) (version 2) | ecosystem: Environmental > Aquatic > Marine > Intertidal zone >...
TAAATCCGTCATACAGGATGACCTTATTAATCATCATGCCAACGACCTGGTGGAAGCTGCCTCATCCAGACTTTCCGATCAGGGATACAAATCACAGGTGTATCCACGGGCCATCAATCTTTTTTATTTAACAGATACGCTCAGGAAACGCATAGTTAAAGAAGGTGGAACCTATAAGGCAGTAGATACCGATATTGCCTTTGATGAAGAAGGTATCCTTAACGAGGTGGATACACATCCGGAAAGGTTCAGCCCGAATGTAATATTAAGGCCACTCTATCAGGAAATAATACTCCCCAATGTTGCTTACATCGGTGGTCCAGCCGAAATTGCCTACTGGCTTCAACTGAAGGATGTTTTCGATTATTTTGAAGTTTCTTTTCCGGTACTGCTGCCCAGAAACTTTGCGATGGTCATACCCAAGAGCTTATTTAAGAAGATGCAGAAACTGAAAATCCCTGCCCATGATATTTTTAAGTCATATGATGATTTGAAAAAGGACTATCTGAAGACGAATACAGAATACAGTATAAATCTGGAAAGTGAGGAAAAAATAATGCAGCAATTGTTTGATTCGGTTCTGAACAAATCCAAGGCCGTCGACAAAAGTCTTGAAGGATTTGTAATGGCAGAACGATCCAAGGTTCTGAAAAGCCTGGAGAATATTGGGAAGAGAATCATTAAGTCAGAAGAACAAAAACAATCGGTCGAATTGAACCAAATTCAAAATCTGAAGGAGAAGTTATTCCCCGAAGGAAACCTTCAGGAAAGAACTGAAAATTTGCTTAGCTTTTACATCAATAAACCTGATTTTATAGATGAGATCAAATACTTCTTCGATCCTTTCGATTTCAGGTTCAACATCATTATCGAAGATTAACCCGACTTCGTCCCGCGGACCATCTCTCTCTTCCCCGGAGGACCGGGCAAAGTTTCGACAAGGAAACCCACATCCGCAAGATCACGCTTTACCTGTCCTTTTGCACAATAGGTGACAAGAACACCCTTGCTTCCCAGCAGGTTATATATTGTTGCCAATACTTCCCTGTGCCACATTTCCGGTTGCTTGCCTGGGGCAAAGGCGTCGAAATACACCAGATGAAAATGTTCCGTTATCCCCTCAAGGGATTGGATACCGGATTGTATCTTCCTGAATGAGAAATGAGTATGCAGGGTTTCCGAAACGCCCCATTTGGCAGCATGTATTGTATCAAAATAGGCTTCAGCCGAAGGATCATCGAGGATACTGAGGTAGTTAAGATCCTGGATCACAGCCCCGGGAACAGGGTAGGGTTCAATAGACACATAGTCTACCGGAATGCCATGTTTTCCGGATTCAATAGCGGTTAACAGTGCATTCAACCCGGTACCCAGTCCAACTTCAAAGATCTTTATGATTTTCCCTGCCCTGATATCCAACATATGCCTGAAGCCCATGGTAATAAAGACGTGCATGGACTCCTGTATCGCTCCATGTGTAGAATGATAGGTCTCATTCAGAGATTCATTATACAGTGTATGTGATCCATCCGCAGTCAACAGGATCTTCATGGGTATGTGATTACATCTTATTGATCAGAACCGTTGCATAGGCTTCTATTCCCTCTTCCCTGCCTGTAAAACCCATTTTTTCAGTGGTAGTGGCTTTGATTGATAGGTTATCAGCATCAATACCCATCGTCTCAGAAAGACATTGTATCATCTCTGGAATAAAAGGGCTGATCTTAGGCTGCTGCAGGCAAATGGTAGAATCAATATTGCCGATCGAGTATCCCTTATCCTTTATAAGTTCAACCACCCGTGTGAGCAGTTTCTTGCTATCAATATTTTTATATTCCGGATCGGTGTCAGGGAAATGATACCCTATATCCCGTAAATTAGCAGCGCCAAGCAGGGCATCACAAATGACATGGATCAATACATCAGCATCTGAATGTCCGACAGAACCTTTCGAATGAGGAATCTTTATCCCCCCCAGGTTAAGGTCATACCCTTCGGCCAGTTGATGCACATCGTACCCAAAACCAATTCTGAAACTCATGATTATTATCTTTTAGTGTTAAACAGAACCCCAATCGTAATTTCCCATCCCGTGTAATCCAATCTTGCGTCATTGAATTCCACATATTGTGTCTCAATCTGATCCATTACATTTCCGCCGGTCACATTGCCCCGGTAGTTTAAATCCGATCCACCAGCCAGATAGTTGACCTCGAAATTAATTCCGAACTTGTCTGCAAAGTAGAAAATAATTTCACCTCCCACCAAATACCCGATTCCAATTTTGTTATCATACTGTAGGTCGGAATTTAACACATCCACTTGATAATATTCACGCAAGGCCCTGTCCATATTACCATAATTAATTCTCGTATCAAAATTATAGAATCCAAAACCACCACCTTTTACCCTGAATATGACATTCCCGGCAGAAAGTTCAAATACACCTTGTAATGGAACCATTATGGAGAAAAAGGGCCCCATTAAAGCATCTTTGGTTTCAAAAGGCAGGTCAATTACGTTCATTCCTGACATTCTGTACAGGGAGAAGCCTGTCTCGATTGAAAAAAAATCCGTGGGATGAACTCCTATACCCCTGAGGGAGAAGGGGCTTATCGGGTTGGAGAAATATCCGTTCCTGGGGAAGAAAAATGAAAACGACATGCCCAGTTCCTGTGCCTTTATACATTTTGGCATGGCCATGGAGATTAGGACAAGTAATAATGCTGCGTTGATTTTCAATAGCCTGTGGTTCATAATAAAAGAAATTAGGTGCTCTACACTACCAAAGTATAAAAAAACAAAAAATCCCGCCAAAAGCGGGATTCTATACAAACTTAATATCTAATTGCCCCTTAATCTAATCTTCATTTTCAGGCTTGATCCTGCCCATCAGTTTATAATACGATAACAATCCCAATCCGCCGAAGATGAAGATCATTGCAAAATAGGCAACATCATCGTCCATAATCCCATTTACATCAAGAATGTTTGCAACTACCAGTCCTATACCTATACCCAGGGCCAGTAATCCTAATTTCAAGGCTCCATACCTCCAATGGGACTGTCCTTCTTGTTTAAAGATACTAGCATCAAGGCCTTTTTCAATCAAAGCCAATCTTTCCTTGTTTTTTGCACTTACTGCTATCCAGACAATGCCAAATACAGTGGCAAAAAGTGCTATTGGTACTAAAATTTCAACCATCTTATTAATATTTAATAGTTAGACATTTTCATTTTGTATCTCTTGGACGCACATAATTATGAAGCGGTTACATTTTTTTGTAATTTGTAACCATTTAAGGCTCGCAAGCGTCAAAATATGTGAATGAAGGCTGAGATTGAAAACATTGTCATTGAAAAAATCAAGGGTGGCGACTACAATGCTTGTAATTATATCGTCGATAAATACAAGACTTTTGTTTTCAATATTTGCATCCGGATCGTGAGGAACAGGGAGGATGCTGAAGAAGTTGCTCAGGATAGTTTTATCAAGGCCTTTAAGTCGATCGATACATTTAAATACGAGAGTAAGTTCTCGACCTGGTTATACCGGATTGCATTCAATAATGCCGTGAGTAAAACCAGAAGTAAAAAGTTCTTTAATGCGGATTTGGATGATAATGTTTTCGATTCAGTGAATCATACATCGGTATCAGAGGGCCTGGATCGCCTTAACAGGATTGATAGAAAAAAAGTGCTCAGGGGGGCCATGGATCACTTGAATGAAGAGGAAAGACTATTAATTTCATTATATTATTTTGAAGAAAATTCAATAACGGAAGTAGCAGATATTACCGGTTTGGAAGGTAATTATATAAAAGTAAAGGTACATAGAGCGAGAAAAAAACTTTACAACAGTTTATCACAAGTAATGGGAATACAAATGGAAGACGTATTATGAAGGAAGAAAAAATTGATCGTTTAATCCGTAGCACCATGAATGATGGGTTTATGGAAAATCCATCCCCGGGTTTTACGGAAAATGTTATGCAAAAGCTCGGAGTGAGCAGTCAGGAAGCCAAACTCAAAACCAAACCTGTAAAGTCCAAATGGGGGTTGCGATCCATGATCTTTATTTACGTGCTCCTGATTGCCCTGATATTTATAATACCGGGAAGTCTACTTACGAGTGATTATACATTGCCCACTTTTGAATTACCGTCGCTGGGCGAATACCTGACGCTTGACAGTAACATTTCCAAGCTATTGATAATGCTTATACTTGGAGGATGGTTCCTTATCTTTATTGACAGTTACCTGAAAAAGTTTTTCACCAGGTAAGCCGAAAAGAAGAGGTACAGGCAAATTCTATCCCAAAACCGGAAAGTAATAACCCTTTGAAATAGCGATTTTCAACCGGCTATTGATATTTTCTCTCAAGTCTGCACAACAGCTTGATTATCAGTATATTATAATGTGCGAGGCATAATGTCCGTGGGCTTTGCATTTTTCACCTTTTAGGACTATTTTTACCACCCCTTATGGGATGGGGAAGTCCTTCCTGCTCTCCTCATTTTTTTAACTCAAAATGGATAGATATGAAAGTTTATGATGACAAGCACATTAAGAATGTAGTACTTCTTGGGAGTGCCAAATCCGGCAAAACCACCCTGGCAGAGACAATGCTTTTTGAAGCAGGGTTGATCAACCGAAGAGGTGCTGTTGAAGATAAAAATACAGTATCTGATTATCATGAGATAGAACATGAACGTGGTAACTCAATTTATGCTACCTCCCTGCACACAGAATGGAAAGATTATAAAATCAATTTGATTGACACACCAGGCCTGGATGATTTTATGGGAGAGATCGTTTCCTCTCTTCGCGTAGCAGATACCTGCCTGATGCTAATTAATTCTCAATACGGGGTTGAGGTCAATACTGAACTCATTTGGAACTATGTCGAGAAGTTCCAAAAACCTGTAATTTTCGGAATAAATCAACTTGACCACCCTAAATCTAATTTCGACGCAGCCGTTGATTCTATCAAGAACCGGTTTGGTTCTGCAGTAGTCCAAATGCAATACCCTGTGAATCAGGGCGAGGGATTCGATGGCATTATCGACCTTTTGAAGATGACATATTACAAATTCCCGGCCGATGGGGGTAAACCTGAAAAACTTCCAATACCTGAAACTGAAAAGGATAAAGCCGAGGAATTACACAATGAGCTGGTCGAAAAAGCGGCAGAAAATGATGAGGCTTTGATGGAATTGTATTTTGAGAAGGGTTCGCTGGACGAGGACGAATTGAGAAAAGGACTCAAGATCGGCATGTTGCGGCAAGAGGTGTTGCCCATATTCTGTCTTTCGGCGAAAAAGAACATGGGAAGCGGAAGGTTGATGGGATTCATTGACAATGTTGCACCCTCAGCCATTGAAGGAATGCCTGAAAAAACTGTTGATGGGAAAGAAATACCCTGTGATCCAAAGGGTAAACCTTCTTTATTCGTATTCAAGACAATTAATGAACCATACCTGGGAAAAGTTACTTTTTTCAAAGTGTGCACAGGTGAGTTGAAGATCGGTACAGAGTTATACAATACATCCACAAATACCTCTGAAAAGATCAATCAGCTGTTCATCATGGATGGCAAAAATCGATCAAATGTGGAGAAGCTGGCTGCCGGTGATATCGGAGCCACCGTTAAACTGAAAGATACCAATACAAACAATACCCTGCACGTAAAGGAATTCCCGGTTGAATACGAGCCCATGGAATTTCCTGAACCCAGGATGCGGACCGCCATACGGGCAAAAGATAAAAATGACGAAGAGAAGCTTAGTGAAGCATTAAGGGAAATCAACCAGGAGGATCCGACTTCTGTTATCCAGTTTTCAAGAGAGTTAAAACAATTAATATGGTCAGGACAGGGTGAACTTCATCTGGCGGTAACCGATTGGAAACTGAAAAAGATCTATGGTATAGAGGCTGAAACCTTTAAACCGAAAATACCTTATCGAGAAACAATACAGAAAAAAGCAGATGCCAGTTACAGGCATAAGAAGCAATCCGGAGGGGCCGGGCAGTTCGGTGAAGTCTTCATGCGTATAGATCCTTATTATGAAGGCGCCCCTGAGCCAACTGATCTGAATATACGGAAGAAAGAGGAGATCGATCTTGAAGGAGGCGGAAAGCTGGTCTTCTACAATTGTATTGTTGGGGGTGTGATTGATCAAAGGTTTATTCCATCGATTCTAAAGGGTGTTATGGAGAAGATGGAGGAAGGACCTCTGACCGGATCCTATGTACGTGATGTCCGCGTATTTGTGTATGACGGAAAGATGCATCCAGTGGATTCCAATGATATTTCATTCAAAATCGCTGGTGCCCAGGCATTCAAATCTGCGTTTGTGGATGCCAATCCTAAGATTCTGGAACCCATTTACGATGTAGAGATCATGGTGCCTGAAGATCTTATGGGTGATGTTATGACGGACCTTCAATCCAGACGATCAATAATTATGGGCATGGATGCTGTCAACAACTATCAGGTAATTAAGGCCAAAACCCCGCTTGCTGAAATGTATAAGTATACCACAACCCTGAGATCATTGACCCAGGGTCGCGCAAGCTTTAAGGCAAAATTCTCTGAATATGCACCCGTACCTCCCGATATACAACAACAGCTATATCAGGAACATCTGGCTGAGGAAGCTGAAAGGTAAAGATAATATTGTATATATTATGATAATCCCGCTGTATCCTGTCTGACCAGGAGATGGCGGGATTTTCATTGTTTACTGATCATACTGGTGTAAAGGGCGATGTTTCTTGGCTACAGGGAAACTCAAATTATCTATTAGTTAATCATGGCAAGGATATCATCAAGGTATTCGCGTGTGTTGGCAAGTCGTGGCACTTTGTTCTGGCCACCAAGTTTATTCCTTTTCTTCATCCACGCATAAAAAGTGCCATCTTTCACCATATGGATCAGGGGTTTTTGAAGGGCTATATTTTTGTACCTCTTGGCATCATAATCACTATTGATGCGCCGTAGTGTTTTATCCAGTATATCTGCAAATTTTTTAGGATCCTCAGGGTATTTCTTGAATTCAATGATCCATTCATGTCCTCCGCGACTTTCCTGGTCGATATACCTGGGACCGGCGGTATAATCACCCAATATCGCTCCGGTTTTAAGGCATGCATTGGCTATTCCCTTTTCGGCATTCTCAATGATCAATTCTTCTCCAAAAGCATTAATGAAATGTTTAGTCCTCCCGGTTATTTTTATCCTGAATGGATATTTAGAGGTAAACTTCACGGTATCGCCAATCTTATACCGCCACAATCCCGCATTCGTTGAAATCACCATGGCGTAATTCTTGCCAATTTCCACCTCTTCCAATCCGATTACCCTGGGATCTTCCTTATTAACATCCTCAAAGGGAATAAATTCATAATAAATGCCATAATCTAACATCAACAGTAGATCATCTGTTCTCTTTCCGTCCTGTATTCCAAAAAATCCTTCCGATGCATTATACGTTTCCATATAGCGCATATTATCGGATGGGATCAGTTCCTGGAATAATCGTTTATAGGGCAGAAAAGATACGGCACCATGCACGAAGAGCTGCAGGTTGGGCCAGACCTCTAAAATATTGTCCGCTCCTTTATACTCAAGAATTCTTTTGATCAGGACCACAGTCCAGGTGGGAACCCCATATATGCTGGTCACATTCTCCTCCGAAGTGATCTTCGCCATTTTTTCGATCTTCTCTTCCCATTTACTCATTAAGGCGATTTCCAGGGGTGGTGTCTTTCTAATTTGAGTCCAGAAAGGTAGGTTCTTTATAATAACGGCAGATACATCCCCGTAATAGGATTTTGCGTTTTTATCATATTTATTGATCTTATGGCTTCCCCCGATGACCAATCCCTTTCCCGAATAGATTTTAGAATCCGGATAGTTGTTGACATAAATGGAGATCATGTCCTTACCTCCTTTGAAATGACAATCTTCCAGCGCCTCATCTGTGACGGGAATGAACTTACTCCTGCTGTTTGTAGTACCTGAGGATTTAGCAAACCATTTTACATCCGAGGGCCACAGGATCTGCTGTTCTCCTTTGAGTAAGCGTTCGATATATGGATACAGTACCTCGTAATTCCGAACGGGTACTTTCTTTCTGAAATCACTGATAGTCTTGATATTGGCAAAATCATGCTCCTTGCCAAAAACGGTATTTTTGGCAGTGGAAATGAGTTTTACAAACAATTCCTGCTGAACTTCTATGGGATACTTGAGGAAAAGTTCTATCTGATGCATTCTTTTGAGCATCACCCATGAAAAAATTGAATTGATCAGTTCCATACTGAATTAAATCTTTCTTTTCAATTCAAAATGCTTACCCAGGTAAACCCTTCTTACCTGTTCATCTTCGGCAAGATCTTCTGCGCTCCCTGATTTTAAAAGTTTTCCTTCGAACATCAAATATGCACGGTCGGTAATGGAAAGCGTTTCATTTACATTGTGGTCGGTGATCAGAATGCCAATATTTTTTCTTTTCAATCTGGCGACTATAGATTGTATTTCCTCTACAGCGATGGGGTCCACCCCTGCAAAAGGTTCATCCAGTAACACAAATTTAGGATCTACTGAAAGGGCCCGGGCAATCTCGGTTCTTCTTCTTTCCCCACCCGAAAGTACAACGCCTTTACTTTTTCTGACGTGGTTCAGGCTGAATTCTTCCAGCAAGGCTTCCATCTTCATCTGTTGTTCTTTCTTGGTCATTGTTGACATTTCCAGCACTGTCATCAGGTTCTCCTCAACGGTGAGTGAACGGAAAACAGAAGGCTCCTGTGCCAGATACCCTATGCCCAGTTTGGCACGCTTGTACATGGCCAGTGTGGTAATGTTATCATTCTCAAGAAAAATTTCACCACTCAAAGGCTTGATTAATCCAACGATCATGTAGAAAGAGGTGGTCTTCCCGGCACCGTTGGGACCGAGTAATCCCACAATTTCACCCTGTTCCACCCTCAGGGTAACATCGTTGACGACGGTTCTGTTCTTGTATTTCTTAACCAGATTATCAGCCCTAAGTACGAGTCCCATTAGTCAAATTTTATGTCCTTGGCAATACACTGTATTGAGTTTTGACCCAGGTAATTATTTTCTTCAACTGCATAGGCCATTTTAAACCGCATTCCACTGTTAATTAACTCAAAATAGGGTGCCAATCCAAATCCTATGGTTTCAAATACGGCATCAACCCCCTCCTGATGTACATAAAACTTTAAATGTTCATCCTTCAGGATACGCGGGCGATTCGAAACAAACAGGTTTTCAGAGACAAAGATAGGCTGTAAATTGGAAGGCCCAAAAGGGGCCATTTGTTTGAGAATTTCAATAAATTTGGGTGTGATGATCTCCAGTGATATGATCTGGTCGATATCTATATGTGGTATTAACTGTTCATCGGTAATCCTCTCCTCCACGATCTTTTCAAATCTTTTCTGAAAGGAATCTATTTTATCGATATCCATTGTCAATCCGGCAGCATACATATGTCCGCCATATTGATCGAGAAGGTCGGAGCACTCCGCAATGGCCTCGTATACATCAAATCCATCCACTGAACGGGCTGATCCTGTGGCCTTATTCTTGGACTTGGTGAGGATGATGGTGGGCCGGTAATATTTATCAATACACCGTGAGGCGACGATACCTATTACCCCTTTGTGCCAATCGTTTTTATAAAGAACCGTGGATTTCGCATTTTTTAGTTTTTCATCACTCTCAATCATCTTCAATGCTTCCTGGGTAATGTTGGAATCAAAACTCCGCCGTTCTAAATTGTTGCTGTTGATCTTCAGGGCTGTATGTTCTGCTTTCTTGTAACTGTCTGATATCAGCAATTCAACAGCCAACCCAGCGTGCGTCATCCTGCCGGCGGCATTGATTCTGGGACCTATCCCAAATACTATCCCAGAAATAGAAACCTTACCCCGCAACCCAGCTACATCGATCAAGGCTTTCAGACCCGGACGGGGATTATTATTCAATTTCTCAAGTCCATAATAGGAAAATATTCGGTTCTCTCCATTGACCGGTACAATATCGGACGCTATGCTGACTACTAAAAAATCCAGATATTCAAATAATTCGGAATCATCCAGCTTATTATGCATGGCAAATCCCTGCAGGAATTTAAAGCCCACGCCACAACCTGAAAGATCCTTGTAAGGGTATTTACATTCTTTTCTTTTGGGATCGAGAATGGCATAGGCTTCAGGGAGTGTCGAACCTGGCAAATGATGGTCACAAATTATCAGGTCAATACCTTTCTTATTGGCCAATTTGGTCATATCCACAGCCTTGATGCCACAATCCAAACTTATGATCAGATTGATGTTGTTTCTTTCTGCCCATTCAATACCCTTTTTGGAGATTCCATACCCTTCAAGATACCGGTCCGGTATATAATAAAAAACGTTGGAATAGATCTTCTTGAGATAACTGTAAACCAGGGCAACGGATGTGGTTCCGTCTACATCGTAATCCCCGTATATCAGAATATTTTCTGCATTATGGATGGCCTTGTTTAGTCTTTCGATGGCCAGATCCATGTCTTCCATGAGAAAGGGATCATGTAGATCTTTGAGGGAGGGCCGAAAGTATGCTTTCGCCTTTGCATAGTTGTCAATACCCCTCTGGATCAAAACAGAAGATAATATTGGATTCACATTGATTTCATCGGAAAGCTGCTCCACTTTCTGATCATCAGGGCTTTTATTTATGATCCATCTTTGATCCATACTGATTGTAAAAATAGATATTTAGGACCAGAATGTGGTTGATTAGTTCATTATATATTTCGGCAGCACTGTGAATCGAAGGTTCAGGGAAGCAGACGCTTCTCAGGGCTTTGCTTCCCCCAGCCGAATCGGAATAGTGATGGTAAAGCGCGTGCCCTCGCCAGGCTTGCTTTCCAAATCAATCTTGCCATTGTGATCCTGAACAATTCCATAGGCTATGGATAATCCCAATCCGGTACCCTCTCCTACTTCTTTGGTGGTGAAAAACGGTTCAAATATATTATCCTGGTTTTCCAGGGGAATTCCTTTTCCATTGTCCGAAATTACAATTTTTGCAAAGTCTCCCGTCCTTTCCGTTAGTATCTCAATTTTACCTTTCCCTTCAATCGCCTGAATCGCGTTATTAAGCACATTCATGAATACCTGGCTCAGTTGCCCCGGATAGCATGCTATACTGGGTATATCGTTCGCATAGGATTTTTCAATTTCAATTCGGTCTTTGTAGCTATTTCTCAACAGTAGCAAGGTGGAATCAATCATATCGGGAAGGTATGCCTCCTTTAGAACATGTTTATCAATCCGGCTGAAATTTCTCAATCCCAATACAATCTCTTTAGTACGTTCCGCACCATCGGCAATACCCTTGAGAATGGTATTTAATTCTTTCACAAGATAGTCCAGATCGTATTTCTGTTCCAGATCATGCGCTTTTTTAAGGTCCTCTTTGTTGAATCCGGCTTCAGAAGATTTACGGTATGTTTCCAGGATTTCCATAAGTTCCTTAATACTAAATCTCAGCGGATTTATATTCGAGCTTATGAAATTCACAGGATTATTAATCTCATGCGCTATGCCTGCAGTTAATTGTCCCAGGGAGGCCATTTTTTCAGATTCGATCAGCTGACTCTGCGTCATCTTCAGTTGTTCGAGGGCATCCTGGAGATCCTCGTTCATTTTTTTTAACTCCTTATTGATGGCAAGTATAGAAGCCTTCTGTTGTAACAATAATTTATTGTCCTTTTTCTTGTTCAGATAACCGATCACTATGAGTCCCAGAAGGATGGTCACAAAAAAGAATATTATGATCAGTAGTTTTCTTCTATTGGCTTCAGTTTCCAACGCATCATTGGCCTTGAGCAATGCAATTTCCTTCTGATATCTTTCTGATTCAATCCTCAGGTTCTCCAAAGCCAGTTCCTCCAGCTCCTCATCCATAACCATCCTGATCATCGTTCTTTCAAAAATGGCTACATTGCTTTCCCGCTGATTTAATTCACTTTTTCTCCTGGAAGCCAGGCTGGTTATAGAATCGTTCAACGAAGAATATAATTCATAATATTTCAATCCATTTTTAAAATCATCAGATTCCTGATAAATATCGGATAGTGTTTTGTAGCAATCCCGAATAATACTCAAGTCTCCATGAATCCGGGCATTTTCGATCGACAATACCGAATATTCCCGGGCCGCTGTAATATTATCAGCCTTCAGATAAATCTCCGCCATAAGGTCCTGGACTTTTGCCAGTTTATCGGTTAAATTCCCTTTTTTGTAGAATGCTTCAACCTTGGTGAGGGTATCTATTGCAATATCGTTCAGATCCAGGGCACTGTATGCAATCCCAATATTGGTAAGCAAGTTCATATGAACAGAGTCCGCAACTTCAACCTTTTGTATGGCCTCGAATAATTCAAGAAAAATGGAAAGCGCTTTTTTATACTCGCTTAAGGCAGCATAATTGTATCCTATAGTATTTTGAAGATCTATTACAGCCTTTTGATCATTTCCTCGTTTATACATTTCCAGCAGGGATAAATTCGTCTCCAGCATTTCCCGGGTCGCACCCAGACGATCGTATATAATCGCCTGCTTTTGAAGATAGGGAATACGTTCGGATTCAGGAAGTTGACTTTGCAAGATCGTGATCGCCTCATTTATCGAACTGTCTGCCATTTCGTAGTTTTCAAGCAGAAGGTAGAGATCACTTTGCGTGGCCATTGTCTGAGCGAGTTGAAGAAGATTTCCGGTTTCCTGGGAATACATCCCGGCCAGAGCATAGTATCGTATGGCTTTATTGTACAACTTGTATTTGGCATAGTCAGCACCCAAAGCCAAATAGGTTATTGCCAGCTGATCGCTCCTGTCATTTCTTTCAAGTTTTCGTATTAGCTCAATATAACTTTTGAGTGTATTTTCAAAATCCTGTCTTAGCTCAAAGAGTCTGGCAAGTTCAATTTTAGCCTCAGTATGAAGTTCCCAATAGCCCAGATTTTCTGTGTTGGAAGCTATCCTGGTCAATACGGCGATCGCCGAATCTATCTTCGAGTCACTGATGAGTATTTTTGCATTCCGGAGTTCAAGTTGATATTGTACAGAGTCATTTCTTTGCGCATGCAGCGGAATGCTTAACAGGATCCAGAGGAGTGATAAAAAATAGATTTGATTAGGGAATGATGATTTATTACGGATCAATGTACAGGTGATTTATCCGTATAAAGATAAACCATTTTCAATTTATTAGAACCCATCATCATCCTCTTCTTCCACAACTTCTTCAGGGATAATAAATCCATCATCTTCTTCCTCTTCTTCGCTTTCGTCAAAAAGTGGTAAAATATCCTGAGACGGAGCGAATTCTATTTCGTAAGGTTCGTCAATATTGAAATAGGTAAGTCTGAAATTGTCGACAAACTTCAGTGCGTCGCTGAGTTCTCCATCCAAGAAGAAATACTCTCCAAAATTAGCTTTTGATGCACTGGTTTTATCGGCTATTGCATTGAGGTAATCCTCATTCGAGGAGGAGGTGATGATCCTGTTTTCTTCAAAACTAAAGAAGTACCAGGTTCTTGGTGAAAACTGCATAAATAGATTGATCACATCCCCATTTTCATTTTTCTTTATTTCCAGGAAACCATCGACAGAAGCATTGATATCATCCTGAAGTATATTGGCCAGGCCAATTTTACCAACGCTGTACCAGGCTTTTTCATCCTTTGACCACCTCAGGTTAACATCGGACAATACCAGGGTCTTAATAAGTTTCTGAGATATTGACAACAAACTCGTATATTCCTGCAAGGACCGCTGTTCATATTCAAGGGTAGCTCTTTCGCCTATCAATTCAGATACTTTATACAGCGAATTGGGATCATCGCTGTAGGCCATCTCCAAACCAAGGACATCAACAATCTCAATCATTTCCTGGCTTATCAAGGACATGGCCTGCGAAGGCATCTTGAAATCCATGGTCAGGAAAGCATTAATCTGAAAATCTTCCTTTTTAATATTCCCCGATCCAATAACGGCACCATTCATTTCAAGGTCATCTGTGATCATATTAAAGTCAACCGGGCCTTCGAATTGCAGATCGCCGGTATTTACATTCATGTTAAAAATCCTTCCACTATAGGAATCACCGTAAATCTTAAGGGTATCTTCAATTCTATATGTGGTAGAATCCGCATCATAGGAGAGGATGCCGTCTGGAACAAAGAATGCGTTATCCAAAATAGACTTTTTCGGGCTGATGAAGGTTGAATAGATTCTGTCATCTTCGTCATAAAAAAGTCCCGCGATCAGTTCAGTCCCGTCTTCCGTCGTGGCAGTGTTAAAGTCAAATTGCACCTCCTGAGTTTCACCACTGTTCTGGTATTTTATCCATATATCATCATAATCTGCGGTCTTGAATTGAAGTTTTACATATCCATCCAGCTTGAAGGCAGGGTCAGGTGCATACATAATGGCTTCACCCTTATAGGACATCCCCGGGGATATGATCACCCCATCATCTTCGTATACATATCCAGTTGCCTGTGTATGCAGGTCTGCATCCCTGTTTCTTGTGTTCTCAGCCACAAGGTAGAACTCATCGATCTGTATGGCGAACGTATCATTCACCGCGTTTACATACTGATAGGTCGCTCTACCCTCAAATTTATTCCGGGATATAATGTCTATGGTTCCATCATACAAGGTATGGTACTCGTTCAAGGTGTCGATGACAATATTTGTATTGTAAAGGGTTCCGATCTTTGCATTTTCAAGTATTAAAACCTCATTATTTTCCGGGGTAATTTTAGCATCTGCGACGTTGATATAGGGAATTCCCGAAACGAGCAGCTGCAGGTTGTCGATGTCGTATACAGCGTTGGTTGCATTGAAAACCAGTGAATCCAGATCTTCACGGGTGGTATAGAAATAGGAGTTGTTTATATCCACCTCCGGCGGTTTCTGCATTTCCACCGTCCTGTCATCAAGATTCCACCTGGCGTTGGATATGGAGGTTCTGAATTGTGCATAAGGAAAGTTAATAGCCGCCACACCTTCAATTTCCGGACCAATATCTGCGTAGTTATTCACCAGGTTGAAATCAAGCTTTATATCATCCCCGGCAAGGGCAGCCTTTTCAGAATTGTCAGAATTGATCGTAAAAGTGGCATGGTGTGCACCGAATCTTGTTTCATTGAAAGAAAATTCATCGGAGACAGCCTCTGCTCCCCTTGTCAACAGTGTGCCTTTCCCAAATCCGCCGACAGCACTTACGGTAAACAGGCCATTTAATGTTGCGGTATTGTCATACAGTGTGAAGGGGACGTTCTGATTCCATACGTACATGCTGTCTTTTCTTGGCAACCATTTCAGCCTGACGCTGTCTACCTGCACATCGGGGAAACTGCCACCGTCAAATTCTCCCCTTTCTACGAGGAAATCTGATCCATTCCCAGTAAGTGAATCAAGATAGAACGTGAACTTATCGGATTTCAGCGAGGTGGACATATATTTTATTGATCCTTCACCGGTAAGTCCTTGTCTGTTCATCCGGAGCTTATTGTAAATCCTGCCGGATCCATCATACAGCTCGTACCCTTCCGGGGCTATGTCATGCTCAAATCCCAGGGTATTGTCATCACGAATGTGGAGGGTCTCTTCAAATGGAGCTAAAATGCCTTCGGCGATGAATGTCCCGTTGAACCCGATCGCAGCCGGATCGCTATCACTCAGGCTATCAATCTCGAATGGTGGTATAATAAAGTATATCGATTGGTCGTACGCTCCATTCAGAATACTTGGGTTGTTAAAATACACGATCGCCCCTTTCTCTGCCTGGAACTTCGGATAGCTGGGGTAATGTCGCTGACCCGATTTGTTTTCCGGACGGTTGATGTACAGTCTTCCTGTAGATTCCTGTAGATCCTCACTGAGTCCGGCCAGTGCCTCGTTGGCAGTAGAATCTGCTGACACCAATTTGTTACCTACCCTTCTTCTCAATCCCGTTTCCGGGTCCTCTATATAGAACCTGATGGAATCGATGTAATTCAGATCAACCAGAAAGCTGTCATAATCAAAAATAAAATCACGGCCGATGAATTCGAAATTTCCAGCAAACAGCTGCCCGTTGAATTCCATATCCCGGTTGTTCTTCAGGGTAATCTCCTTCTTCTCGGGTATGATAAAAACATCCAGCATTTCGCTTATAAAAAACCTTTCAACGCCCCGTATAGTAAGAGAATTATCTTCAAGATTCATGGTGGCATTGGGATGAACCGGGGAGACAGATTTGATTTTCATATCATCAAAATCCGTTTTGAATTGATTGGCATCAACATAATGAAAGGCCTTATCTTTTATTTGAATGAATCCAGTGCTTTGCTCATAATTAATAAAATCATTCTGCATTAATCCTATCATGGCTCCACGGACCGCCTTTTCATTCTGCTTCATTGCCCTGGCCATATCATCGGCGTAAAACATTTTACTTCGGGTCTTCCTGGCATAATATACGGTCATGATCAAAGGATTGAAATCGTAAATGCTGGAAAGACTGGACATATCTTCCTTGTTAAAATACTCCTTGGATTCGAAATATGCCGGAATAATATTCCTTGCACTGGCAATGGAAATATCCAGTGTATCTTCGTCCAGGTTCCAGTTGATCATGTCAGCGGTAATGTCGATTTCAAAGAAAGAGGAGCTGTATGGTGTGATCCTGTGCGGTCCATTGTCTCTGAATGCCATGAGATGTCTGGTTTCGGGATTGTATTTCAGCTTTACACTCGGATGATATACAGAATCATTACCTTGATAGATCGTGAACTTAGTATCCGTCGCGGTTATTAAGGTGTCTCCCAATTCAAAATTTTTTGAAATGGCAGTAAACAATTTTCCGGTCTCATCCTCTGCTTCCAGAATTGCGTCGTCACCCAGATATGATCTTCCCCACAGCTGATTGCCACGCATGGAAAATCCTCCTTTGTAAATCACGCGTTTTTCCCTATCATAATTTAATTGAATGTCATTTCTGTACGATATGAACATCGGGTAATTTGATCTTATACCTGCTCTTCGTTTTACACTTCTATACTCAAAGGTCCCTTCAACCGGTTCTGTAACTTTTCCCTCGTAAAACATATTGGATTTGGGAGACTTAAATTGAGGTAAGTTGATATTCAGAATATAGTTGTTCAGGTTACAATACACATCCTCCCGGTTCAGGCCAGTGGAGCCCCAGTTAAAAGTTCCCCCTTCTCCCAGGAATAAATCATCGCTAAGCAGCAGGGTTCCATTGGAAGCATAGAGTTTTATGGAATCATAATTGGTCAATATCAGCAGATCCGCATTTTTAATACGGGCAACTGGTCCGGTTTCAGGCGGCAGTGTAGTTTCAACTATTGCGTCGATGGTTACCATCTTATCCTCCTGGGAGATCTCGTTCGAAGCGGAACCCCAGTCATCCTCCCCGGTATCGGACCAATCGTCGCTTTTATCCCCCTCAGTATTGCCGGAGGAATCCCAGTCATCCGAGGACCAGTCATCCCAGGCATCATCTGCATTACTGGTCGTTCCCCAATCATCGACCCAGGAATCATCCCCGCTATCACTGGTCTCCCATTCGTCCAAATCTTCTTCCTGGGAATATTCTTCAATGACTTCTTCTTCCGGCAATTCCTCAAAGATAGGCTCCGCCGGCTCTATGTATTCAAAAGAAATATCAAAATTTTCAACCAGTAATTTATATCCGTTGGAATAGTGCAGGGCACCGTATTTTAAAAGCGTGTTAATATTCTGGTAGAATGTATTGATTCTGGGACCCGTTTCGTATTCAACTGCTTTCTCGGTCACACTGAGTATCTCATCCATGGCACTTAACTGTATCAGTTCATTGGACCCAGCCAGGGAGATCATATTTATGAAGTTTATAAGATAGGGATTTGCGGCTATTTTGCGGCGCGTGTAATGGCCGTAAATTCGTTCAATCTTTTCTTTCTGTTCGGTGGAGAATCCCCCTCTATCCCAATCCGAGGCAAATTCATTCACTTTTTCAATAGCAGATATCACCTTAGTTCTGTATATATCAGTAATGATATCTCCCACGATATCATCGCGTACAGGAATAGAATCCGGAACCTGTGAAAAGGCCGGGAATCCCAGTACGAACAAAACCAACAAAATTGATATGCTGTTATACCACCTCACTGTTCAATATGCCTAGATAACTGCCCAGGTCATTGGGCAGTTTTATAATTATAACGAAAGAGTATTAAAATCGTACAAATTTTAATGAAATTAATTACTCAATTTCCTATAGATCAGGGATAACCATTTCTTTCTTGCTTTCTTCTTCAGGAGGGAGAATCCTTGACTTGAAGCCTTCTGGTTTACGAATTCCAAATCACTTGAAAGAAAACCACTCAATAGCAGCAATCCCCCCGGGGAAAGCATCTTACTATAAGAATTCATGTCTTTTATAATAACATCCAGATTGATATTTGCCAATATCATATCAAAAACTGTCTGCTCTGGCACTATCCCAACATCTCCTTCTAATACCTCAATATTCCGACATGCGTTCAGTTCGGCATTTTCCAGGGTATTTTCAAATGCCCAGTGGTCCACATCATAGCTTATGATGTGCTTTGCTCCAAGCTTCTCCGCGAGAACCGAAAGAATGCCGGTTCCGCAACCAGCATCCAGCACGGTTTTATTTGTATGAGGAGTTTGAAGCTGATTCTGAATCATTAAATAAGTGGTTTCATGATGGCCGGTACCAAAAGCCATCTTCGGATTTATGATTATTTCAATCGGGTATGTTTCCTTTAGTGAGTGAAAGGAGGCTCTTATAAGGCATTGACCATCAACGACAACGGGTTTGAAATGCTTTTCCCATTCCCTGTTCCAGTTCTTTTCTTTTTCCTCTCCTACTAAATAATGTATTGTGTAGGTCGTCCGATATACCTCCAGCATTTGGTCCAGGGCATTCTTATCAAATGCTTCTTTTGTGATGGAGGCGTCGAATCCGGCCTCGGTCATTAAGAACGAATCATAGCCCATGTAGGACAATTCTGCAATCAGAATCTCGGAGATATTCTCATCACATTCAAACGACAAGACCGTATACCTGCGTTGCATCAGTTATTACACCCTGCAAAAGATTCGAATTGTGTAAAATATACTGTGAAATCGGCGTGCCCTTTGGAATCGACAAAATATACCGTGAAATCGGCGAATCCCCTTTTATCGGTAAAATACCATACTCCAGGTTCAGTGGCGAACAATGCGTTATCTGTCTCGTATATTAAGAAATCTGCAAACGCTTCTGAATCTTCCTCATACAACAGAAAGTTTGCCATGTCGGGATATTCTTCAATATAAACCGTGCCCTTTAATTCACACAAATTAATGGTCGGATTGCTGGTCTGCCAGAAGCCCCCCAGGACAAATACCAGTACTATCAGATGATATTGTATCATAATTAACTGTTTCCTAATCCTCAAATTCAGGTAGAATAAAGGGATTAAGAAACAGAAACAGTATTAAAACGATTTTACAATCTCAACAAAATCTCTTGCTTTTAGGGAGGCTCCACCGATCAAACCGCCATCCACATCCGGATTGGCAAATAATTCTTTGGCATTATCCGGTTTGCAGCTCCCCCCATATAAAATGGTAGTTTCATCTGCTATTGCATCACCATATTTTGAAGCCAGATGTTTTCGAAGGGCGGCATGCATTTCCTGGGCCTGATCAGAGGTGGCAGTCACACCGGTCCCAATTGCCCAGATCGGCTCATAGGCAATTACAATCTTGCTGAATTCCTCCGGTGAGAGGTGAAACAGACTTTTCGTCAGCTGATTGCTGACAAAATCCACATGTGTTCCTGCTTCACGAATATCCAGTGACTCCCCACAGCAGAAGATGGGTATAAGGCCATTTTCCAACACCATATTGACTTTCCGGGCCAGTAATTCATTGGATTCCTTAAAATACTCCCTTCTTTCACTATGTCCCAAAATCACATACTCAACGCCAACGGATTTCAACATACTCACGGATACCTCACCTGTATAGGCTCCTGAGGCATTTTCATTACAATTTTGGGCACCTAAAAACACCTGATCGGATTCCTTGACAAGGTGATGTATGGTATTCAGGTGGATGAAAGGTGGATTTAAAACTATCAGTGTATCATCCTGTACTTCGTCTGACACGATGTTTATAATTTCAGAGGTCAGAGCCTTCCCCTCTTCCAGCGTTTTATTCATCTTCCAGTTACCTGCAACAATATTTTTTCTCATAGTTATAATGTATTTATTCGATCAAAATTTTAGGGTAAAGATAATCCTTTTAGGGCTACCTGAGGATATTAAAGCCAATATCTGGACTCAAACATTAAAGTTAGGGCAACTCCTGCAATTCCGGAACTTATCACCAGGTACCAATCCCGCCGGCTGACTCCCAGGTTATTTACAAAAATCCAGGAAACAACAAGAAATGCGAAAGCTACAAACAAAAGTCCCAGCTCGACGCCCAGGTTAAACCCGATGAGCGGTATGGCAAGGTGCAAATCTGATCCCAGAATATCCCGCAGATAGTCGGCATAGCCAAACCCATGAATCAAACCAAAGAAGAATATACTCAAATACCGGAATAATGATCGCGGCGTGTAGGAATCACGTTTCTTGAAGATATTGATAAAGGCAGCTATAAATACAGTTACAGGGATAAGATAACCAATTACATTGATGTCGATTTGAATGATCCGGTTGGCTGCCAAGGATAGGGTTAAGCTACTCCCAAGCGCATAGGAAAGAAACAGCAGCAGTGCCCGTCTCCAGTCTCTCAATAAAAATACCGCCATTATCACAATGATAAAAAGCATGTGATCAACCCCATAGATATCAAGCACATGCCTGTACCCCAACCTGAAATATAGTATAAATGTCGACATATCAGTTTAAGATTGCGACAACTTAATGAGATCCAACCTATACAAGCGAAATCCGCAATATAATTTAAGCATATTAAGCATTATATCGTATTAAAGGAAATCAATTTTTCATGAATTAAAGGGAGCCTCATGAATAATTTCCCAATATCTACCATTGTGCCGTAGAAGAGAAACACTTTCCACATTAAAACTAAAACAGAGGTGTTTGTCAATATATTCCTTCCTTGCCCTGTGGAAATTTTCCCTTGATAAATCCTTGAAAGCCACGGTCATGTGGGGATGAAATTTCCTGGTATCCTTGCGTATTCTCGATGTTGGAATTTTCTCCAGCAGGAATTTTTCCAGACGTCTATGCAGTTCTACTAAAGGTACAGATTCTTTGACTATAATATAGATCACTCCCCGGGGAAAGGTACCAAAGCCTTCAAGTTCCTGTTCAAACGATCCTTCATCCGATGAAAATTCATTTAGTTTATCAATCAGTTCAATTTCTTCGGAACGATTATGGAAAAAAGGAGGGATCAGGGTTATATGGGCCGGTGATTTCAATGCATGTTCTGCATCATACCTTCGCTTAAAATCCATTTTAATTCCGGTAACCAAAGATCTGATTTCTTCCGGTGGCACCAAGGCATAAAAATATAGGCTTTTCTCTTTTTCCATAGTAAAAGATCCCGCCAGTCCGCTTAAAGCGGACTGGAACAGGATCAATATCTACTATTATGCTTTTACCTGCGCAATACGCTGCTTCTTATCAAGATCCAGCACTACAGGAGTAGCAATAAAAATTGAAGAGTACGTCCCGATCATGATTCCTATAAGCAATGCAAAAGAAAATCCTCTTAGCACCTCACCTCCAAAGATCAGAAGTACCAGAACTACAATTAAAGTGGTAACAGACGTAATCAGTGTACGGCTTACAGTATTACTGATGGCTTCATTGAACACCTTATACAATGCTGTTCCGGGCTTCAGTTGCATATTTTCCCTGACCCGGTCAAATACCACCACGGTATCGTTAATGGAATAACCGATGATTGTCAGCATTGCCGCAATGAATACCTGGTCGACCTCGAAGGTTTTCCCCAGTAATCGAGCAAAGGCGAATGCCGATAAAACAAACAGGGTATCATGGAACAGGGCAACCACTGCACCCAGTCCAAACTGCCACCTTCTGAATCTCACCAATATGTAAAGAAATATCACGATCAGTGAAAAGATCACCGATTCCATCGAGGCCGTCTTGATGTCATCGGCAATAGTAGCCCCAACCTTTGAGGAACCTGCGATAAGGAAGGTCTCCTCATTCATACGGTCTTCATCGGGAGCCAGGGAGAAGCCTGTAAATCCGGAAACTCCATTGATCATTGCGGATTCCACCACGGAATCAGCTGCGGCCGACTCATCATCCACCAGGTAACTGGTGGTGATTTTTACAACATTACTGGATCCATACCACTTAACCTCCGTTCCCGTATTCTCAAAATTGGGCTGAATGGAAGTTTTAAGATCCGAAGCAGTAACAGGTTTCTCAAACGCTACCACATAAGACCGCCCTCCTGTAAAGTCTACCCCGAGATTCAATCCCCCCTGCATTACGATCAGGACAATTCCTGCAGCTATGAAAATTGAGGAAAACAAGTAGGCAATTCTTCTTTTTGACATGAAATCCACATTCAGTTTGGACAACAGATCCTTCGACCAGAAAGTATTGAAAGATATCTTGCTTTTATCTCCCTCTTTAGTCATCCATGTAATTACTACCCTGGTTATGAATACAGCTGAGAAGAATGACGAGGCAATACCGATCATCAGGGTGGTGGCAAATCCTTTGATGGGCCCCTGACCCAATGCGTACATGATCACGCCGATCAGGAACGTGGTAACATTCGCGTCGATGATCGAGCTGTATGCCTTGCTGTATCCTGTAGAAATGGCATTCAGCAAGGTGGATCCTCCTCTAAGTTCCTCACGTATCCTTTCAAAGATAAGCACGTTAGCATCAATCGACATACCTATTGTCAGCACTATACCGGCGATACCCGGCAAGGTCAAGGCCGCATTTAACTGTGCAAGAATCCCCAGGATGAAGAATATGTTAAATACCAGGGCAATATTGGCAACAAAGCCTCCCTTTGAATAATAGGATATCATGAAGAGCACGACAATGGCCAATCCGGCAACGATAGAAATTACTCCCTGCTTCTGGGCTTCCTTTCCAAGTGTTGGTCCAATTACCGCTTCTTCAACAATCCTGGTCGGGGCTGGCAATTTCCCGGCTTTCAGTATGTTTGAAAGATCCTTGGATTCCTCGATGGTGAAACTTCCGGTAATTTGTGAATTGCCATTGGGGATCTCGGTGATAACATTGGGTGCAGAATAGACATATCCATCGAGCACAATCGCAATTCTTCTATTCAGGTTTTCCCCGGTCAACCGCTTCCAGATCTTTGCTCCATTTGCATTCATCTGCATGGATACACTTGGACTTCCCGTTTCATCAAAGTCCGGGCGGGCATCAGTAATGACTTCACCGGTCAAGGGTGGCATTCCACCTCTCCTGATCTTCACAAAGAATAATTCCAGAACTTCCTGACTACCTTCTCCTTCGAGTACTTTGTTTTTCCAGAAGTACTTCATGTTATTTGGGATCAGGGCTTTGATTTCCGGCCGGATCAACAAACGGTTGATCCTGGAGGTGTCCTTAATATTATAGAACAAGCCATAATAGGGGGCCTGACGCAGGCTGAATAGGGGTGATGAAAATGTGCTTTCCAAGGAATCCACTGCAGTTGAGTCTCCTGCAAGTTGAGCAGCGAGATCCTCGGCAGCGGAGTCCGCCCCTGGTTGATCATCCCCAAGTAAAGAGGCCAGCGCATCGTCGTCACTGACAGCACCCGAATCTGATTCTGAGATATCCTGAGCCTCCAGATCGATGGCTTTGGTCCTGTTTTCTTCCATTACCTTACTATTGATTGCCATCAATGTACCTTCGAGTTCAGGCAAATCATACACTTCCCAGAATTCGAGTTTCGCTACTCCTGATAAAAGCTTTCTTACCCGTTCCCTGTTGTCAACACCTGGCAATTCAACCTGAATACGTCCTGTGCCCGGGAGTTTCTGAATATTGGGCTGCGAGGTACCAAATCTGTCGACACGCGTACGAAGAATCTCAAATGACCGGTCGATAGCATCGCTCACTTCATCCGAAATGATCTGTAAAATATCGTCATCCGGGGTATCAAGACTGATCCTTCCCCTGTTGGCTGCATTGGCAAAGATGCTGCTCAACCTGCCAGCAGGATTTATTTCCTTGAAGGATTGATAAAATAGATTCGTGAATGATTCCTGGCTGTTGCGTTGTTTTTGTTCAGCCTCCTGCAATGCGCGAAGAAAATTAGGGTTCTCGCTATTTCCGCTTAACCCTTTGATGATGTCCACCGGTGAAACTTCCAGTGTAACATGCATCCCACCCTGCAGGTCAAGACCCAGACTTAATTCCGTATCTTTCACATCTTTATACGTGTATTCAATCCCAAAGAGATTATATACTGGTTCATTCCAAACTGAATCCAGATAGGCCTGCCTTCTGTAAAAGTCTAAATTGCCATCAACATCCGTAGCATATTGAATCGCATCCTGCTGAATTCCACGCGACACGAAAGTAAATGACAGATAATATACACACAATACTGTGATAAGAACTGTTAGTGTAATAATGAATCCTTTATTTTTCATTGTATTAAAATTAAAATTCCGTTAAATGTAAGGTTTTGGTTTTCCTGATAATCTATAGGTAAGATTACGGGGCGTTCGGGGCGATGATATTATGAAATAATATCTTAAAAAAAGAGGTTGTGGTGAACTCCGGAATATTCTCGTAATGGCATTTATCTTCCACAACCAGTGGAATGTCAAAAAGAATATCCAGAAAATGATGGAGATCAATCTGAAGTGTTGTTATAGAAGCTAAATAATAGGGAAGATAAATGAATTCATGATCTCTTTCAGAATCACCATCTGCTTCAGCATGTTGTATTTTTGACAGATCTTCTTCGATTCTGTCTTGTATCAGGTAATTAAAAGAAGAAATTGAAATGGCCAGTAGACCACTGGTCAATATCAGCACCCTGATCAATTTAGCTATGTTAGATCGTTTTATCATTTATCTGACCAACGGACTGCAAAAGTAGAAATAAATCCTTAAAAATCAATCGGTTTAACGACCGGATATATCTTCTTACCGATTGATGCTGTAATTTTTCAGTATTTTAGAAATGTGGGATTGCAGCACATGTAACCCTTCCCCGAAATCGTCGTGGTTGTTGACAATAAGATCACAGGTTTTTTTATAGGGCAGAACGTAGGCATTGAATGCCGGCATTACATGTTTTTCAAACCGGTAAAGAACATCATCCAAATCATACCCCCTTTCTTTTTGATCCCGAATGATCCTTCGTTTCAGCATAATATGTTCATGGGCATCGATAAATAACTTCAAATCAATCAATTCTGAAATTTCTTCAATATGGAAAATAAAAAGCCCCTCCAGGATTATTACCGGAGCCGGCTTGAACTCTATCGTCACCGGATCCTGTGCAGGATTATTAAAAGTATATTCGGTTAAACGGATAATCTTGCCTTGGATCAATTGGCGGAGATCTGCGGTAAATTTAAGTGCATCTATTGATTCGGGTCTGTCAAAATTCTGGATCCCGTTTTCGTCCACCGGTTGTTCGTTCCTGGGACGGTAGTAATTATCCTGGGATACCAGGCACACTTCTTCACGGGAGAATCCTTCCATTACTTTCTGTATGAATAAGGTTTTACCCGAACCACTTCCTCCTGTTATTCCTATAATGTACGGATCCATATATTCACGCTATTGGATGTTCCTTAAGATATTCAACCAGTTTACGAAATGCTAAGGCCCTGTGGCTTATCTGATTCTTCTCCTTCATATTCAATTCTGCAAAGGACCGGGAAATCCCGACGGGTTGGAACACCGGATCGTAACCAAATCCCTTATCACCCCTCCTGGAGGATAGAATCGTACCTTCAACAGTTCCCTCAAATTGTTTTATACCCCGGGGGCGGACCAGTGTAATCACCGTTCTGAACCTGGCTGATCTGTTTTTTTCACCGGTGAGATTGCTCAGCAAAAGCTGGATGTTGTCATCGCTGTTCTTCTGTTCTCCCGCATAGCGGGCAGACAATACTCCGGGATCACCATTCAAAGCATCGACTTCCAATCCGGTATCATCGGCAAAACAAGATAACCCATACCGATCAAAAACGAATCGGGCTTTTTCAAGCGAGTTGCCTTCGAGGGTATCCTGATTTTCCGGCAATTCCTGTTTACAACCTATATCGCCTAAGGATAGAATGGCAAAGTCTCTACCCAATATCTGACTGATTTCTGCAATCTTATTCCTGTTGTTTGTGGCAAAACAGAGATCGACCATGTGCGAAAACTATTGTACACTGAGTAATTCAATTTCAAATATCAGGTTTTCATTGGGTCCAATATCACCCTTCCCCGGGCGACCATAGGCCAGTACGGATGGAATATACAAGGTTATCTTTCCCTGCTCTCCTATATAGGTTATGCCTTCTTCCCATCCATTGATCACCTGTCCGACACCATGGGTATACTGAAAGGGTTCGCCCCTGTCATAGGAAGAATCAAACTGGGTGCCATCGAGGAGTGTGCCGACATAATGAACCTTCACAATATTGCCCCTTTGAGGAGAGGCTCCCAATCCTTCATCCTCTATTACATATCTTAAACCGGAACTCGATTTTTTTGCATCGATATTGTTCTCATCAAGGTAAGCATCAATTTTCGCAATATCGGCCTCAAGTTGTGCATACGGATTGTAAAAGGTAGTTCTCTCACACGACAACAAACCCAATATCAACACCACCCACAATGCACTTTTCAAATTTCTCATACTAATTTCCCTTTTTATCAATTTCCAACAATTCTATATCATAAACAACCACTGTATTTGGTTCTACTATGCCCTCCATTCCCCGTACGCCATAGGCATATTGAGAAGGCACGTAAAAAGTATACTTCGCTCCGAGTGACATGGTGGCAACCCCTTCCTCCCAGGCAGGGATTACCCTTTTGGCACCAAGCGTAAACGTCGCAGGTTCATCTGTATCATAAGTAGAATTAAATTCTGTCCCATCCAGCATATATCCCTTATAATGGATAGACACCTCATCCCCTTTCTGGGGTTGTAATTCGGCACCTTCCTCACGAATAACATATCGTATCCCCGATTCAAATTCCATTGGGATAATTCCCTGTTCTTCAAGATGAATATCAATCAGAATCATATCCTCCACAAGCTGTTCCTGTCGTAGTCTTTGTGCCATGGCCTGTCTGACCTGGAATTGATCTGCCTGCCACAATCTGAATTCATTCCTGTCCAGCATACCTTCTATACCCACATACACCGTAATCTCTCCAAATGGATTCAGCCCATGAGGAATGCCCCTGCGAAACGCTACTTCGTAAAGGTCAGCACAGTCTACTTTAAACACTGCACTATCCCCTACCTTCAGTTTATTCATGCCATGGTATATCTGTCCGCTGTTCTCCCACACTGAATCTATATATTGCAGGGTAACGGGAATGTTTTTTTCATTCCAGGAGAATAACAATGAATCATCCTCATAATAATAATCCATGTGCATAAGGATGAAATGATTATTCTCAAATTCAGGGCCATTCCCTTCTCTCACAATTTTATATTGATACCCTTTTTCCCCTTTCTTAAAATCATTCCAATGGCAAGAGCTAGCAAAAGTAACAAGTAATATAAAAATGAATATCAGACTCTTATAATTTATATTCATCGGCGATCTGGTTTAATTCATCCTTATAGGTCCTGATAATTTCCTCAAATTTTTGAACAGTATCGTCGAAACTTGTATCACTGCTACCTCCGGCAGCATTTTTATGGCCACCTCCGTTAAAGTGTTTCCTTGCAAAATCGTTAACTGAAAAATCCCCTTTTGACCGCATTGAGAGCTTTATCTCGCCATCTCTTTCTGAAATAAGGACACCCAGCACAGCCCCCTCGAGACTCAGGGCATAATTGACGAGGCCTTCTGTATCACCAGTTTTTGAGTTAAATTTTTTCAGATCATCCGCATTTATGGCAATGTAGGCTGTATGATAATCAGGGAGAAATTTTAAGCGCTGACTGAGTGCAAATCCCAGAAACTTAAGCCGGTCGTAGGAATTGGTGTCATAGATTAAACTGGCTACTTTGGGAGTATCAGCACCGAGTTCCATTAAATTGGCCGTGACAAAGTGGACATTCTGATGCGTATTATTGTGTTTAAACTGACCCGTATCCGTCATGATGCCGGCGTATAAACATTCAGCGATCGACTTATCGATCAATTCCCTGTCTCCCATTTTTACGATAAATTCATAAATAAGCTCAGCAGTGGCGGAGGCATCTGTGCTGATGAAGGAAAAATCAGCAAAACATTGCGGGTCAAGATGATGGTCGATGACAAATTTTTTGGCATTGCTATGCTTGACCATCTCGCCCAGCTCATCAATTCTTGATAGATTATTAAAATCGAGGCAAAATACGATATCGGCTGTATCGATCATACCTTTATATTTTTCCAGGTTTCCGGCATTATATATGACCACCGTATCATTTCCTTCCATCCAGTTGAGGAATTCCGGATAGCTGGTCGGACTGATTACTGTTACCTGATGTTCTTTTTTAACCAGATAGGCCCTTAATCCGAGCGAGGAGCCTAAAGCATCAGCATCCGGAGTTTTATGCGGTATGATAATGATTTTTTTTGGTGTGCTGAGTTCAGCTTTTACTTCCTTGAAATTCAACATCTTTATCCTTTCTCGCTCTGGAATTAAATTAAATGCAAAAGTGCTAATTAATTAGTTAAAATCAAATGAGATCCTCTCCACAGTAATTACGCTAATTGAATAAAAGTAACCTATATTTGCCCTGTTGTTTTGTTAAATAATTATTCAAGTTAAAGTATTATGTCAGGAAATATAACTTTTACAATGATAAAACCTGAAGCGGTAAGCGATCAATACGTAGGTGCTATTACTGAAAAATTTGAATCCGCGGGATTTGAAATACTGGCCATGAAAATGACACGACTTACCGTTGAAAGGGCTGGTGAGTTTTATATGGTACACAAAGACCGACCTTTTTATTCCAGTCTATGTGAATATATGTCATCTGGAAAGATTGTGGCCATGGTCTTAAAGAAGGATAATGCCGTAGAGGATTTCAGGAAACTAATTGGTGCTACCGACCCGGCAAAAGCGGAGGAAGGAACGATCCGAAAACTCTTTGCTAAATCTTTACAGTCCAATGCAGTACATGGATCCGATTCTGACGAAAATGCAAAAATAGAAGCCGGTTTCTTCTTTTCCGACCTGGAGGTTTTCAAGGGCTGACAATCGGCAGGTCCATTCAGGACGTTATTTTCTCAATGTTTGGCTTTAGCCAGAAATTATTATATCCAACGCCCACTGATATCTTCGCCAGGCGGGATTGAAGGATCTCCAGGATGGCCAGGAAATTATAGATCACTGCTAGCTTGACCGGATTGGTTTTTATAATATCCATAAAGGACAACTTATCCTTTTTACTTAATTCGTTCAGAATAAAAGCCTTCTGATCTTCAATAGTATAAGGGAATTGCACGACAGTATGTGCCGGCTGGTCTGATTCAGCAATGTAGTTATCAATCGCCTTTTCAAATGCTTTCAGCAATTTATACAGATCCAGATCCTGAAGTTCGGCCTCCACATTGGATAGTTCCGCCAGTTTTTTTATTTCCCGGACTACGTTTCCCCGCTTTTGCTTATTCAAACTCTCCTCTTCCAGGGTCATAAGTTCGCCTACCACCGACTTGTATTTTTTATATTCAAGCAGGTGTTTAACGAGTTCTTCGCGTGGGTCGATTTCATTGCCTTCCTCATCCACTACTGGTCTGGGGAGGAGCATTTTGGCCTTTATGCGCATAAGTGTTGCGGCCACCACAATAAATTCACTGGCCACTTCAATGTTCATTTCTTCCAACTGATGGATGTAGGTCAGAAAATCATCCGTAATTTTGGAAATGGGGATATCGTATATGTCCAGTTCATCGCGTTCTATAAAGAACAGCAGCAGATCAAAGGGGCCTTCGAATAGCGGCAATTTGACTTCAAAACTCACAAGATTTGCATTTAAATTGTATGCGAAATAAAAATCAAATATATTACTAATAAGTTCATAATTATATTGTGTAATAAAAAAAATGTAATTTTATCTTCGCATAAAATTCGGAATTAGGAAAACAATTAAATAAGAATCGGGTTAAGTACCTTTAAAACACATCCAAATGCTAATCGAACCTGGAGCTTTACTGAAAACCATCAATTCGCCAGATGATCTTAAACAACTGGATCCTACCCAACTGATTCAGCTATCTCAGGAACTCAGACAGTATATTATAGATAATGTCTCCATCTATGGTGGTCATTTTGGAGCGAGCCTTGGCGTAGTAGAGATGACCATTGCGCTTCACTATGTTTTCAAT
>Ga0209536_100002392_pt1 | contig 30591 bp, 25 predicted proteins | sample DeeMarSeWOR28_12_FD_187461 | JGI IMG/M metagenome (GOLD analysis project Ga0209536, IMG submission 187461) | Marine sediment microbial communities from White Oak River estuary, North Carolina - WOR-2-8_12 (SPAdes) (version 2) | ecosystem: Environmental > Aquatic > Marine > Intertidal zone >...
CGAGCAAGCCGACGAGCCGCAGTTTCTGCGGTGGGTGCCATGCGGGGGGGCTCGCGGACATCCCCCAGGTCAGCCTCGACTCACACAACTCCGGCTATCTCTGCTGGCAGTGTCACTATCCTCACCACCCCGAGGCCCGGTAATGGCGGATACTCCACGAATCGAGCCGACCGCGGAAGCGCCCGAGACGGGCCAGGTCATGAACCGGCGTCACTTCCTCTCCGACGTTGCGTCGGTGTGCGCCGGGACGCCGCTACTCCTGGGGGCCTTCCAGCTCGGTGACGCGCTGGCTCAGGAAGGAGCCGACGGTTCGTACAACGCCAGTGACCACTGGTACGGAATCGGCATCGACGTTCAGAAGTGCATCGGATGCGCCCGGTGCGTCGTGGCGTGCAAGACGGAGAACGACGTACCGTCCGAGCCGCATTTCTTCAATACCTGGATCGAGCGATACGCCATTCGAGGTGACGGGGAGGTCGAGGTGGAAAGCCCAAACGGGGGGATCGACGGGTTCCCGCCGATCGAGGATCCCGCCTCCGTTCGCCGGACGTTCTTCGTCCCGAAGCTGTGCAACCAGTGCGAGAACCCACCCTGCGTCCAGGTCTGCCCGGTCGGCGCCACGTTCATCACCGATGACGGCGTGATCCTGGTGGACGAGGAGTACTGCATCGGGTGCCGCTACTGCATCCAGGCCTGCCCGTACGGCGCGCGCTACATGCATCCCGAAAAGCACGTCGCCGCCAAGTGCACGTTCTGCTACCACCGTCTGCGGCGCGGTCTCCTCCCGGCGTGCGTGGAGGTGTGTCCGACCGGTGCGCGTATCTTCGGGGAGTTGACGGACCGACCGACTCCGCTCGCGCGGTTCATGCGCTTCAACGACCTGCAGGTCCTCAAGCCGAACCTGAACACGAAGCCGAAGGCCTTCTACGCCAACATGGACTATGAGGTGAGCTAGGCCGTGCAAGGCTACATCTATCCGAACGAGTTCGAGCTCCAGTGGAGCTTGCTGATCGTCCTCTATCCGTATCTCACCGGCCTGGTTGCCGGGGCGTTCATCCTGGCGTCGCTCGAGCGGGTCTTCAACGTCAAGGAAGTGCAGCCCACCTACCGGCTGGCCCTCCTGACGGCCTTGGCGTTTCTCATCGTCGCCCCGCTGCCGCTGCTGGCGCACCTCGGGCATCCGCTGCGCTCGTACGAGATCTTCATGACGCCCAACCGGCAGTCCGCCATGGCGATGTTCGGGTTCGTCTACGCCTGGTACCTGATGGTCGTCCTGCTCTTGGAGATCTGGTTCGACTATCGGCGGGACATGGTGCTCTGGGCGCGCCAGAGCCGGGGCCTGAAGCGATGGCTCTACTACGTTCTCACACTCGGATCGACGGACCTGTCCCCACGGGCTCTCAAGTTCGATGACAGTGCGGGGCGCTGGATCACGGTCATCGGTATCCCGTCGGCATTCCTGCTGCATGGGTACGTCGGTTTCATCTTTGGCTCCATCAAGGCCAACCCATGGTGGAGCAGCGTGCTGATGCCCGTGGTGTTCCTGTTTTCGGCGATCGTCTCGGGCATCGCGCTGGTGCTGGTGCTCTACGTGCTGAGCACGATGCTGCGATGGCGGCCCATCGACATGGCCTGCCTCGACAAGCTCGCGCAGTTCCTGTTCTACGCGTTGGTGGTCGATTTCTCTCTCGAGGCGCTCGACTTCATTCACCGTCTGTATGAAGCCGAGGAATCCATCGAGATCCTCTCGCTGATGATCGAGAACCGGCTGTTCATCAGCTTGATCGTGCTCCAGGTGCTCATGGGCACCGTGATCCCACTGATCCTGCTCGCCTTCGTCTCGCCCGGACTCCGGCGCGGCGGATTCCTGAGGACCCCGCCGGAGCTGCGCCAGCTGCTCTACCTAGTGTGTGCGATCATGATCCAGGTCGGCATCTTCAGCATCCGGTGGAACGTCGTGATCGGTGGGCAACTCTTCTCGAAGAGCCTGCGCGGTCTCACCGTGTACAAGGTCGAGCTGTTCGGTATCGAGGGGCTGGCCATGACGATCGGCCTGTTGTGTCTCCCGTTCGTCATCCTATGGGTGCTGGTCAAGATCCTCCCGCCGTGGCCGGACGCCGTCCCGCAGGATGAGGCCGAAGCGGCGGAGCCCGCGCTGGTCACGCAGTAAACCGAAGGCCGCGGATCGGTCAGGGAATCGAGCCGGCCCGCGCTTGGTCGAGCTCCCGGCAGGGGGCCTCCGCGGTACGGACCGACCGACGCGTCGGGACGGGTCACAACGCCAGCTGCCGGGTCTGGTGCATCCAACGTCAGGGCTCTACGTTCCTGAGCGCTCCGCGCCACAGTCGGAGCCGTGGAACCCCTCGGCGGGTCACCGAGCACCGGTGCCGCACCCTGCTCGGCGAGCGCATCACGTTGCGACCGCACGCCCAAGCGCCGCAGCCGGATTCACCATGGTTGGGGAGAGCGCCATGCGAATGAGACGACAACCACTCGTCGCGTTGGTCCTCGTGCTCACAGCCGAATTCTCGGCCGCGCCACGAGCGGTCGGTCAGGACCGGGATCTACCGGCGCAGAGCGTACAGGCGGGTGCTCGGCTGTTCCGCGACAAGGGGTGTCTGGAGTGCCACGCCCTCGGTGGGGGGCTGGGGCCAGATCTCCGCAGCATCGAAGGTGACCGCACGGTGTTCGGGCTCGCCGCGAGCGTGTGGAACCACCTGCCGCAGATGCGGGATGTCATGCGGATGCAGGGCGCGCGCCCGTCCACGCTCACTGCCTGGGAGGCCGGCGATCTCGTGGCCTTCCTGTTCTGGCTGCGGTACTTCGACGAGCCGGGAGATTCCGCCCGCGGCGCAGCACTGTTTCAGGAGAAGCAGTGTGTCATGTGCCATCAGGTGCGTGGGATGGGTGGGGTCATCGGGCCGGATCTGACTCCCGAGGGGGGCGGGTCTCCGATAATGTTGGCGGCGGCGATGTGGAATCATCTGCCGGCCATGATGCGTGCCCAGGCCGAGCAGGGGGCGAGCCGAGCGACCTTCACCGGAGCGGAACTGCGGGACGTCATGGCGTTTGTGGAGGGCGATCGACGACGCCTGCTGCGCGAACCGCTGGTGGTGATACCCGACGAGCCCGGTCAGGGTCGGCAGGTGTTCGAGGACAAGGGGTGCATCGCCTGTCACAGCGTGCGTGGCACGGGAGGGACAGCCGGTCCGGATCTTGGCACGGATCGCCAGTACGGGCACGTGATGGATTTCGCGGCGGCCCTGTGGAACAAGGCGCCTCGCATGCTCCGCATGATGCGTCAGCAGGGCATCGATCCCGCGCGGATCGCACCGCAGGAGATGGCGGATCTGGTGGCGTTCTTCTATGCAGGGCGCTACTTCGGTGATGCCGGGAGCGCGCCGCAGGGTGCCCGACTCGTGGGCTCGGACCGCTGTGCAGCGTGCCATGGGCCGGGTGGCGCTGCGCGGGACATCCGCGCGATGGCTGTGCACGCGTCTGCAGCCGGCATGGTGGCAGCGGCCTGGAACCACATCGCGGCCGACAGCACCCCCGGCTGGGGAGGTGCGTGGCCCCGGGTGACGCCGCAGGACATGGCGAATCTATCGGCCTATCTGCAGGACCTGGGAGGTACGCAGTGAGCACGAGCAGCAGGCGAGGAGAATGGACCGCGCTGATCGGGTTGCTGGCGACTGCGGTGTTGGCGTCGCTGGGACCCCAGTCGGCGAGCGCGCAGGAGCCCGAGGTGGACAACTGTGTGGCCTGCCATGGCGCGCTCGATGACGAGCGGCTCTCCGACCCCGTCGACGCGTTCGGCTCTGACGTGCATGCGAATCGCGGGTTCGGGTGCGTTGCGTGTCACGGAGGTGACGCGACGATCGCGGGGTTCGACGGTATGGACCCGGCCAAGGGATTCGTCGGCCGCCCGCGCGGGCGCATGCTGCTCGACGTGTGCGGTCGCTGCCACGCCGACGCCGGTTTCATGCGACAGTACAACCCGTCACTCCGCGTCGACCAGGTTGCCGAGTACGTGACGTCGGTCCACGGTCAGCGGCTGGTCCAGTTGGGCGACACGCTCGTGGCCACCTGCGCGAGCTGTCACCCAGCCCACAACGTGCGACCTCCGTCGGATCCCAACTCGAGTGTACACCCGCTCAACGTGGCAGGGCTGTGTGGCTCGTGCCACGGTGACGCAGCGTACATGGCTCCCTACGGCATTCCCACGGACCAGCCGGCACAGTACGAAGGCAGCGTGCACCGTCGGCAGCTCGTGGAGGCCGGGGATCTCTCGGCACCCACGTGCAACGACTGTCACGGCAACCACGGCGCAGCGCCGCCGGGACTCTCGTGGGTGGGCAATGTCTGCGGCCAGTGTCATGCCACGATGGGTGAGTTGTTCCGGGAAAGCCGGCACGCGGAGCTGTTCGCGATGCTGGGTGTGCCGGGCTGCGCGACGTGCCACGGCAACCACGAGATCCTCGATGCGACGACGGAGTTCCTCGGTGCCACCGAGGGTACGGCGTGCGCGCAGTGCCACTCCCCGGAGGATGCCGGCGGTGCCGCCGCCCAGCAGATGAGGGCGCTGATCGACTCGCTCGACGCCCACCTCGATTCCGCGCAGCACCTCCTCGAGCGTGCCGAGAACCGGGGTATGGAGGTCAGTCAGGCGATGTTCGAGCTCGAGGCGGCGAACAACGCGCGCATCGGCGCGCGCGCGGCGGTGCATGGCTTCGATCTGGAGGCCGTCGAGTCCGAGGTCGCGGAGGGACTCGTCGTCACGGGAGCCGGGATACTCGCGGGGGAGGAGGCGCTGGACGAGTGGGACTTCCGCCGCATCGGGCTCGCCGTCTCCATCGTGATCATCGTGGGCTTGATCAGCGGGCTCGTACTGAAGATCCGCGAGATGGACCGTCGGGCGTGAGCAGCATGCTCGTGCGCGACCTGCTAGAGGAGTAGTCGATGGTAGAGGAAGCGAGATCGTCCGGTCAGTCACGGCGCGGGTTCCTGGACTGGCTCCTGAGCCGTTCGGCGGCCACCTGGCTCCTCAGCACGAGCGCCGGTGGGTTGCTCCTTGCGGTGTTCTATCCCGCGGGCCGGTACCTGGTGCCGCCGCCGGCCGGCGAGTCGGCAGCGGCATCGGTCACCCTGCCGTTCCCACCGGAGGAGATTGGCGCGAACACCGGTCGGATCTTCAAGTTCGGGAACCGTGCCGGCATCCTCGTGCGAACACCGGCCGGAGAGCTCAAGGCCTTCACCGCGGCGTGCAGCCACCTCGGATGTATCGTGCAGTACCGCGACGACATCAGCCGCATCTGGTGCGCCTGTCACAACGGGCACTTCGACCTGAACGGCCGCAACGTGCAGGGACCGCCGCCACGTCCTCTCGAGGAGTTCGTGGTCAACGTGCGTGGTGATGAAATCGTGGTGAGCAAAGGAGCCTGAGGATGATGTTCTCTCCCCGGCTCGGCTCGCTCTGGGCATGGCTGGACGCCCGACTGGGCCTCGCCGCCATCCAGCAGTTGGCGAAGAAGAAGGACGTCCCCGTCCACAAGCACACGATCTGGTACTATCTGGGCGGGATGACGCTCTTCCTGTTCATGGTGCAGATCGCCACCGGGATCCTGTTGTTGTTCTACTACCGGCCATCTGCCGAGGAAGCGTTCGAGTCGGTCCAGTTCATCATGTCTGAAGTGCAGTTTGGCTGGCTGATCCGGTCGATCCACGCGTGGTCGGCCAACCTCATGATCGTCGCCTTGTTCCTGCACTTCTTCAGCGTGCTGTTCGTGCGGGCCTATCGGCAACCGCGCGAGCTCACGTGGCTTTCCGGGTTCGTGCTGTTGGCCCTTGCGCTCGCGTTCGGGTTTACGGGCTACCTGCTCCCCTGGAACGAGCTCGCCTACTTCGCGACGAGGGTGGGGACGGAGATCCTCGCCGTTGTCCCGCTGGTCGGCGAGTTTCTGCTGCGCGTCGCGCGTGGTGGTGAAGATGTCAGCGGGGCTACGCTGACGCGCTTCTACGCCGTGCACGTCGCCGTGCTGCCGGCGGTCGCCATCGGGATGTTGGGACTCCACCTCTTCCTCGTGCAGAAGCACGGCATGAGCGTGCCGATCGAGGAGGAGCGCAGCGGCGCGCCGCGGCGCGCGATGCCGTTCTTCCCCAACTTCTTCCTGCGGGATCTGGTGGGGTGGCTGGCTGCGCTCGCCATCCTCGCAGCGCTCGCGGCGTATTTCCCGGCCCACTTGGGTGAGAAGGCCGATCCCTTTGCCCCCGCCCCCGCGGGGATCAAGCCCGAGTGGTACTTCATGTACATGTTCCAGACGCTGAAGTACCTGCCGGCCCACATCCTCGGGCTCGAGGGTGAGTTCGTCGGGATCTTCGGGTTCGCCATCGGTGGACTGCTGGTCTTCCTGATCCCGTTCCTCGATCGGAAGGCCCAGCGCGGGGAGTCCAGCAAGGTGGTGACGTGGGTGACGCTCGGGCTCATCGTCTACATCGTGATACTCACGTATCTCGGGTACACAGCGGACCCGACGCAGTAGCGGACGCCGTACGGTGCCTGTATCAAGACGGGGGTGAAGGTTCCTTTAGAGGCGTTCCGTGCCGCTATCGCACGCATGTGCCGTTTGCTATAGTTACAATCGCATCACGACTGCTGACCGTTCTCTGGAAAAAGGGGGAGGTGTGCGCACGAATCGGCTACGCGTACATCGGGCGTTGACTGCCGTGTGGATCCTGGTCGTGCTGGTGTGCACCGGATGCGGTGACGACATCGTCTACAAAGAGCGCCCGCCGTTCAATCCCCCGCCCGACAGCCTCGCTGGATTCCTCGGATACTATGATGCGGCGTCGGGTTTCACGACGTGCGGGAACTGTCATGCAGACCTTCAGGCCGCGTGGTCGGCGACCGATCACGCCGGCGCATGGGAGACGTTACAGGCATCCGGGCACGCGCAGTCGGTCTGTGAGCCGTGTCATACGGTGAGCCATAACGGGAACACGGCGGTAGCGCCCGCCGGGTACGCGGCGCTCACGGCGAACACGGACGAGCGGCCGGACAGCGCCCAGCTCGCGGTCTACCACGATGTGCAGTGCGAGAGCTGTCACGGTCCGGGGGCGGAGCACATCGCGACGCCCAGTGCCGTGCAGCCGCTCGCTAGTGGACTCGTCACTCCCGACGGCTGCGGTGACTGCCACTCCGGCGCGCACCATCCGTTCGTGGAGCAGTGGTCGCAGTCCAAGCACGCGATCGGATCCGGTTTCAGCCGTGGGAACAGCGCCGGATGTGACGAGTGCCACAACGGCAAAGGCGCGCTCGTCCAGCAGTTCGGTGTGACGGCCGACTACCGCAACAAGGACGACGGCGAGGTGATGCCGCACACGTGTATCGTGTGCCACGACCCGCACAGCCGAGCCGTGCCGAGCCAGCTGCGCGCTCCCGTCACCGAAGCGACCACCCGTAACCTCTGCATCAAGTGCCACAACCGCCGCTCCATCCCGGACGGCGGGCACCGCGGACCTCATGCCGCTCAGGGGCCGCTGGTACTCGGGGAGAACGTAGGCTGGTGGCCTCCGGGCTTCGAGTGGCTGAACGGCCTCACCGGGTCGCACGGCGACGCCGCGGCGAACCCGCGTCTCTGTGCCACGTGCCATGTGGAGATGTTCGAGGTCACCGATGCGGAGAACAACTTCGTGTTCCAGAGCGTCGGTCACCTGTTCGAGGCAGTGCCATGCGTGGATGGGGACGGCGTTCCGATCGCCGGCGGGGAGTGCGCCGCGAGTGAACGGCGCTTTACCGCGTGTGCGGTGTGCCACAGCTCCCCGACCGTTGCGCGGAATCTCTACGTCGCAAGTATCGCCGAGTTCAATGCGCTGCTAGATCAGATCTGGCAGGACGTGAACGGCAACGCCATCATCGACCCGGCGCCGACGGACGGTGGTGTGCTCGCCCAGATCCTGCAGGTGACGGCGGATCCCAAGCAGATCGATATGGGCGACACCCTATTCACGGCGGCCGAAGGGATCCTGTACAACGCGCAGCTCGCGGCAACGCACGAGCGGGACGTCTTTCTCGACGGCGCGACCATCGTCGGTACGGACACGGTCGGGTTCAGCGGACACTTCGCGGCGGGGAATGGGATCCACAACCCGCCCTTCCTGGAGTCGCTGCTGAAGGCGTCCATCCAGCACGCGATCGACGCGTACGGATTGCCGGCGCCGGCGGGCGTGGATCTGACCCTCCCGGCGGCTGCGCTCGCCAGGAAGCCGTAGCGGCCCGCGCGCCAGATGGTGGACGGATCTTGCCTGAGCCGGCCTCGTCCTGTCAGTGAGGACGAGGCCGGCTCCGCACACGGGGTTCGATTGGCGATGCCGACCGCGGCAGCCTCGGGTGCGGGCACGGAGGAGGCAGGTGGAGAGAAGGAGGTTCAGGCTGAGCGCAAGTGAATTCACCGGAGCGCCGCCGCCGCACGACTCGGAACCGAGTGGGCGCGCCGCAGCACTGGGGTTCAACGAGCTCCTACTGATCGGCGTCGTGGTCCTCATGGTGGTCGGGGTGCTCCTCACCGTGGCGCTGTACGGTCGGCCCACCGATCGGTCGGGGTCCTCGCAGGTGGAACCGGCCGTGCGCGTCGCACGGGAGCAGAATTACCCCGTCGGCGCGAGCAGGTTGGTGCGGTTGGGCGCCGCGCCCATCCTCGTGGTGCGGCTGGCGGACACCCGATACGTCGCCGTCGACGGTGCGTCACCGAGCGACGGCTGTCTGCTGCGGTGGGAGGCGGAGGCGTCCCGGATCGTCTCGCCGTGCAGCTACCTGGTGTACGATGTCGACGGCAGCGTGATCGCCGGCCTCTCGACTACGCCGCTTGCGCGCTACCCCGTCTTCGTCCGTGACGGCGTCGTGTACGTGGCGAGGGGGCTCACATGATCCGACGTCTTCTCTCGGCGACGCGGCAGTCCGCGCGCGGGGTGTGGGACGACATCAAGGCCAGCACCGACGCGAGCCTCCTCGGAGTGATGCGCTTCGTCGGGCTCCTCTATGGGCCGATCGACCGCCGCTTGCAGATCGACCAGGCCTTCCGGAAGGCGCTGCAGTACCGCTTGCCTTCGTACGTCGGCTGGCGCCACGCGCCCGGCGGGGTCACCTATCTGCTCTTCATGGTGCTGGTCGTGACCGGGGTCCTGCTTGCGGTCTTCTACCGCCCCTCGGTCGAGGAGGCCTACCCCAGTATCCAGCACATCGTGTCGGAGCGGCCGTTCGGATGGCTCATCCGTGACGTGCACCACTGGGCGGCCAATCTCATCGTGATCGCGCTGCTGGCGCACATGGCGCGGGTCTTCTTCGAGGCGGCGTACAAGCCGCCGCGCGAAACCAACTGGCTGCTCGGCATCCTCCTGCTCGGCGTGGTGCTGGCATTCGGGTCCACGGGATACCTGCTGCCGTGGGATCAGTGGTCGTACTGGATCGTCACTGAGGTCATGAATGCCGTCGGTCACTGGCCCGTGGTGGGCACGACGCTCGCGGACCGGCTGATGGGCGACGTCATCGTCTCGGGCGCGACGCTCAGTCGGTTCTTCGCGCTGCACGTGATCGTGCTGCCGTGGGTGGCGTTCGTGCTGCTCGGGTACCACTTCACCCTGGTGAGGCGGCGGGGGATTGCCCCGCCGATGACGCAGCCGGAGGAGCGGCCGCGCTGGCGGAAGAGTGGGCTTTTCAGTCCTGAAGATGAATCGAATGACGGCATCCCGTTCTTCCCCAACCACCTGCTCCGGTCGTTCATTGTCGGGACGCTGACACTCACCGTGACGGTGACGCTGGCGATTCTCTGGCCGCGGACCGTGGCACCGCCTGCGGATCCGTATTCCCTGCCGGACCGCCTCGTGTCGACCTGGGTGCCGGTGGATGTCTCGCTCGCGCTCATCCGGTTGGTCGGGCCGTGGGGCCTCGGGGCGTTCTTCGTGCTCGGTGTGAGTCTCATTCTCATCCCGCTGGTGGACCGCGGACCCGAGCGCCAGCTGCGCAAGCGCCCGGTGGTTGCTGCGGTCGGGCTGAGTTTCTTCCTCGGCTATGTGGTGCTGTTCGCGGCCGGGCGGATCATCGGCTCCGTTCCCCCGTCGGCGGATCTACGGCAGCCGGAAGCCGCTGAACTGACCGTGCCGACCCGGCCGGGCGTCCCGCTCCCCGAACCGGGTCTCCCCGAGATACCGGACGACGGAAGCGGCGGAGGTGCCCGATGAGGTGTGTGTCATGGGCATGCGGCATCGCCGGAGTACTGCTTGGAGCCGCTGCACCGGCACAGGCGCACGCACTCCAACAGGAACCGGCGGTATCCGATTCCACGTACGGATGTACCATCTGTCACGCCGACAAGCGTCGTGCCTTCTCTCAAGGTGTGCACGCCGAGCGGGACATTCGGTGTGAGCGGTGCCACGGCGGCGACCCCTCGGCCATCGAGGTTGCACCGGCGCACGAGGGACGGTTTCTCGGCACGCCGACGAAGCTCGAGACCGTGCGGCTCTGCTCGGAGTGCCATGCCGATCCGGACCAGATGCGACAGTTCGGGCTGTCGGCGGATCAGCTCGCGGAGTTCCGCACCAGTCGGCACGGGCAGTTGCTCCTCGAGGCGCGGAACGACGACGCTCCGACCTGTACCGATTGCCACGACGCGCATCTCATCCGGCGCACCGCGGACGCGCGCAGCGAGGCGCACCCCACCAACATCCCGTCCACCTGTGCGACCTGCCATGAGGACGCGGCGCTGATGGAAAGGTACGGGATCCCGACGGACCAACTCGAGCGCTATCGAGCCGGTGCCCACGGAATCGCGGTGTTCGAGGAGCGCAATTTCGCGGCGCCGACGTGCATCGGCTGTCACGGGTCGCACGCGGCGCTGCCCCCGCGGACCCGTGAGGTGACCGACGTCTGCGGCCATTGTCATCAGACGCTGGCGCACGACTTCTACGCCGGACCTCACGGCGCCGCGGCCCGGCGCCAGGCGCTTCCCGGATGTCTGGCGTGTCACAGTAACCACGGCACGGAGCGGATTGCCTTCGATGCCATCGCCGACCTGTGTGCCTCCTGCCATGGGGAGGAGAGCGCGATGTCGACGCTCGGTCGGGCGCTGCAGGAAGAGATCTTGCGGGCTGAGGAGGAGCTGCATCTCGCGGCTGAGGCGATCGAGGAGATGGCGGCTAGCGGACGCCCCGTCGAGGACGAGCGCTTCCGGTATGTCGCAGCCCTCACCGCGTTTCAGCAGTTCGCGGCGACGCAGCACTCCCTCGATATCGAGCACGCCGAGGAGCTGGGACGGCAGGTCCGTTCGAACACGGGTGTGATTCGTGCGACAGCCGAGGCCCACGCGGAGGAACGGTGGGAGCATCGACTCCTGCTGATCCCGATCTGGTTCCTGGCGCTGTCCGCCGTGGCCTTCGCGGCCTTCAAACTTCGCGAGTTGAGACTGGGATAGCATGTCCGAGGTTGGCAAGAAGAAACGAGTGATCAGGATCTCCCTGCGCCTCGCGGTGCAGCTCGGCGTGCTGTTGATCATCCTGGGCACGGTCGGGGCGGTGGGCTTCATCGAGTACAGCGCGCAGCCCAGCTTCTGTAACAAGTGCCACATCATGACGCCCTACTACGACTCGTGGGCGACATCCACGCACGGCGACGTTCCCTGCATCAAGTGCCACTACGCCCCCGGCATCAAGGCGGAGGCGATGGGGAAGTTCCAGGCGGCGAACCAGGTCGTGAAGTACGTCACGGGCGCGTACGGCACCAAACCGTGGGCCGAAATCGAGGACGCCGCATGTCTGCGGTCCGGGTGTCACTCGTTGCGCAAGGTGGAAGGGACGGTCAGCTTCGTCGGGCCCACCAACCCGGACATCGTCGTCCGGTTCGATCACACGCAGCACCTCGGCGAGCTTCGACGGGGCAAGCAATTGCGGTGCACGAGCTGCCACTCCCAGATCGTGCAGGGAAACCACCTGGCGGTCGAGACGGTGACGTGCAACCTCTGCCACTTCAAGGAGCGTGAGAGTGACCCGGTGGCCGGGTGCGTCGGGTGCCACCGGTCGGTGCCGCGCATCGTATCCCCCGCCGGATTCGTGGTGGATCATCAGCAATACGAACGCGATCTCGTCTCCTGTACGTCGTGTCACGATCAGGTGACCTCGGGTACGGGGGACGCCGAGCAGGCCCGATGCTTCAACTGCCACAACGAGCCCGAGCGGATCGCCGAGTTCGAGAACACGCCGCTCGTGCATCGCGTGCACATCGCGGAGCACAACGTGGAGTGCACGCAGTGCCATACCCCCATTCAGCACCGCCTCGTGTCGCTCAACGTCGGAGAGCAGCTCGACTGCGCGTCGTGCCACCAGCGCGTGCACCAAGCGCAGCAGCAGCTCTACGCCGGGATCGGCGGCCACGGAGCCGACAACCTGCCGAGCTCGATGTTCCTCGCGCGAGTATCCTGCACCGGTTGCCACGAGCTCGGGCAGAACACCCGCGGACACGAGCGGGTGCAGGGCGCCGGGGAGGCCTCGTGTCTGTCCTGCCACGGCATCGAGTACGCGAACATCCTCCCGTCATGGCAGCAGGAGATGAACCGCAAGGTGCGGGAGGTGGAGCGAATCGTGCGGGGCGCAGCGAGTGCCGCGGGGGCTGCGCCGGTGAGGGCGCGGGCGGCGGTGGACAGCGTGCTGGCCCTCGCGCAGGCAAATCTGGAGTTCGTCCAGGGCGGCCGGGGCGCCCACAACATCGCGTATGCCGACCGCCTGCTGCGTGCAAATCTCGAGTTTGTGCGCGAAGCGGTGGAGATCGGGAGCCTGCCGTACCGCGTGCCTGCGGTCGATCTCGGGCCGGCTATCGGCGAGAACGTCTGTCTGCAGTGTCACCTCGGGGTCGAGCGGCAGGAGTCGGTCTTCCTGGATCGGCCGTTCGAGCACGAGCGCCACGCCGTGTCCGCCGGTATCGAGTGCGCGGCGTGCCATAGCCCACTCGAGGATCACGGCAAGACGACGCTCGCCGCTCGCTCGGACTGCGCCGACTGCCACCACCGACAGATCGACGAGTTGAACTGCGCAACGTGTCACGAGGGACCGGGTGGCGCGCCGGAGGCGCCCGTCGAGCATGCCGTTGGGCAGTTCCCGCACACGCCGCATCGGGAGCTGGGGCTCCAGTGCGCGACCTGTCACGATCCCCCGAGCATGGCCGCGACCATCGATTGCGCCCAGTGCCACGGCATGCACCATCAGCCCGAGGCGTCCTGCCTGTCGTGCCACAGGGAGAGTCCCAAGGCGATCCACGACGTCTCGTTCGCCCATCTGGCGTGTAGCCAGTGCCACGGCGAGAAGGTGGAGGGTATCACCGAGTGGTCGCGCAACGTGTGCACCGTGTGCCACCAAGACATGGTCGACCACAATGCGCCGATCGCATGTCATCTCTGCCACGACTTTCCGGCCCCTGGTGCGGCCGAAGGCGGCTGACTCCCAAGCCGACGAACGGGGGACCGCGGCGCACATTGCCTGACGGTGTGACGGCGCCGATGGGCCGGTCCCACTCGGTGCCCGCTCGTCCGGACGGGCGACAGCGGCAAGATCGTTGAATTTTTCTACAAATCGGTGTTGGAAATATCGACACCTCGATCCTGCCAGCAACGCCGAGGAATTCCCCGTTTTCGGCGCGTTCTGATCGGTCACAGTGTAGAAAATTTCTACATCGCGTTGTTGCCGGATTCTACACTTCCCGCCCGCCAGATCGCATCTAACTCATTTATTTGCAAATACTTGTAGCTCTGCGTCAGACGCTCGGCGAACGTGGTATTCGCCTTGCCTTTGAAATGGTCGCAGGTCTGTCGTTGTCTGGCGGGCCTGGCATGCCAACGACGTCACGACTCGGGCGAGGAGTAACAATGGTCGCGCTACTGCTGATCGTCTCGATCGCCGCCATGATCGCTCTGGACTACTTCGTCTTGCAGAAGCGACGGGCTCGGCGGGAGCTGGTTGGGCCCATCGAGGTGCCGGGGCTCCGGCCTCTCTCCGAGGTGTTCCGGCGGCTCCCCGGGGGCGTCTTCCTGCAGCCGACGTACACCTGGAGCCGCATTAGAGAGGATGGGGAGGTCTCGGTCGGTTTGCATCCACTGCTGTACGGGCTCGTGGGAGCACCGTACCAGCTCGAGCTGGTCGCCGAGGGCCGCCACGTCGAGAAGGGAGAGCCCCTCGTCAGGATCGGACGGGAGGGTCACTGGCTCACGGTCCGCTCCCCGCTCGCCGGGACCGTCACGAACGTGAACCACGTGGTTGAGGGCGAGACCGACTGGTCCGGGGTGCGGGATGCGGACGGAGGGTGGCTCTACCGCCTGCGGCCTGAGCACGTCGCCGACGAGGTCCCGTCGTGGTTCATCGGGGACCGGGCCGTTGCCTGGACCCGCGACCAGTACGCACGCATGCGCGGCCGACTGGCCGGTGTCGCGATGGCGCGGTCGCTGGGGGCGGTGATGGCGGATGGCGGTGAGATCCCCACGGGAATCCTTGGTGAGTTGGACGAGCAGGCGTGGCGCGCGATCCAGGACGAGTTCCTGGGCTCGTGACCACGCAAGCCGACGGATGACGGGTTGGGAACGAAAGGGAGCCACGCAATGAAGCGGAGAGATGCACTCAAGACCTTGTGTGCGGTGGGCGGTGCCGCGGCCGCCGCACCGGCGCTCCACGCCGAGGAGGGATCGGCCATCTCGGGCGAGCGGGACATTCTCGGCGTGCTTGTCGATACGACCAAGTGCCTCGGCTGCCGGATGTGCGAGTATGCCTGCGCCGATGCCAACGGGCTGCCGACGCCGGACGCTGATGTCGAACTGGGGCCCGACCGTGAGAGCACGCCGGATCAATGGACGGTCGTGCAGCGGTACGAGACCGAGGCCGGGCCCGTCACGGTGAAGCGGCAGTGCATGCACTGTCTGCAGCCGGCGTGCGCAACGGCGTGCCTCACGAAGGCCATGTACAAGACGACGGACGGACCGGTGATCTGGCGCAGCCGCAAGTGCATGGGTTGCCGCTACTGCATGCTGTCGTGCCCGTTCGACGTGCCGAAGTTCGAGTACGACAGTGCGGTGCCGAAGATCCAGAAGTGCGTGATGTGCTGGAGCCGCTTGGCAGAGGGTGAGCAGCCGGCGTGCGTTGCCAACTGCCCCGCGGGCGCGCTCACGTTCGGTCGCCGGGCGGACCTGCTGGAGGAGGCGCGCTCGCGCATCTACACCGAGCCCGATCGCTACGTGCACCACGTGTACGGCGAGCGCGAAGCCGGTGGAACCAGCTGGCTGTACCTCAGTGCTGCCCCGTTCGAGCAGCTCGGCTTCCGCACGGATCTGGGCACGGTAGGCTATCCGACGTACACGAAGGAGTTCCTGTACGCCGTGCCGCTCGTGCTCACGCTGGTGCCGCCATTCCTGCTGGCGCTGAGCCGGGCCACGCAGGGTCGTGACGAGGAGTCGGATGAGGGAGGTGAAGAATGACGGCCGGTGTCGCGTCCATCGGGCGCCCGAACCTGCGTACGGAATTCGCGCGCTTCGTGCGGTTCCTGTTCTCGGAGTTCAAGCCGAAGGGACCCGTGTTCACACCGTTCAACGTGATCACCGGGGTCATCATGGCGACGGCGGGCATCCTGCTCGTGATCCGGTTCGCCTACGGCCTGGGCTCGATCACGAATCTGTCGCAGGATTACCCTTGGGGGATCTGGATCGGATTCGACGTCGTCACGGGCGTCGCCTTCGCCGGCGGTGCCTACGTGCTGACGTTCATGGTCTACATCCTCCGGATGGAAAAGTACCATCCGATCATCCGCGTGACGGTGCTCAACGGATTCCTGGCGTACGTGTTCTACGCCGGGGCACTGCTGCTCGATCTCGGACGACCGTGGAACGTGGTCAATCCGATCATCGGGAACTCGTTCGGCGTGAGCTCCGTCCTGTTCCTGGTCGCGTGGCACTTCATGTTGTACATGATGGCCCAATTCGTCGAGTTCTCTCCGGCAGTGGCAGAGTGGCTGGGATGGCGGCGGGTTCGGCGAGTGCTGGGCGCCCTCACACTGGGCGCGGTGATCTTCGGCATCACCCTCTCGATCCTCCACCAATCGGGCCTTGGCGCGCTGTACTTGATGGCTCGGGACAAGATCCACCCGCTGTGGTACTCGGAGTTCATTCCTCTGCTGTTCCTGGTCTCGAGCATCTTCGCCGGCCTGTCACTGGTGATCTTCGAGGGTAGCATCACGCACCGTGTGTTCCATCACCGGGCCGGCGCGCAACTCCGCGCGACCCACGACGACATCGTCGTCGGGCTCGCCAAGATCTGCACGGGTGTGATGTTCGTCTACCTGTTCATGCAGCTCCTGGTCTTCGTGCACGAGCAGCGTGGACAATATCTCGACGGTGGTTGGGGCTGGTGGTACCTGCTGGAGCTGCTCGGGTTCGTGGGCGTGCCGGCGGTGCTCTACGCCATGGGGTACTCGCAGCGCCGGCTCGGCATGATCAAGACCGCGGCGGTCATGACGCTGATCGGCATCATCCTGAACCGGCTCAACGTGTCGGTCATCGCCTTCCGCTGGTACGCGGAGGTCCGATACGTGCCGACCTGGATGGAGATCGTCGTGACGCTCGGCGTGATCAGCGCGGAGCTGTGGGTCTTCCGCTGGGTGGTGAATCGGATGCCCGTGCTCGACTTCGTCATGGACCACGGGCGACGCTCGGCGACCGACGTCGAGCGGGTCGCGACCCGATCGGTTGCCTGAGAGGAGATTGACCGATGCAAGGCGATATCTTCGCGACGAAGGGGATCGAATACCTCATCGTGATCGCGTACCTGCTGGCGCTGGTCGGAATGCTGCGGCTCCTCGCACCGCGGGGGGTGACGCGGGCGCTTGGCGTGCAGACGCGGCCGCAGCCGAGCCGTTCGCGGCCGTGGTTCCTGCTCGCCGAAGGGTACAGTTTCCATCAGGGCCACACCTGGGCGGCGCATGAGGAGGGTGAGATCGTGACGGTGGGGCTGGACGACTTCGCGGGCAAGCTCCTCGGCGCCCCGGACGCACTCGAGCTCCCGGCCGTGGGGCAGCGGTTGCGCCAGGGAGAGAAGGGCTGGAGCGTGAGCCTCGCCGGCAAGTCGGTCGGCATGCTGTCGCCGGTCGATGGGAAGGTCCTGGCGGTGAACCCCGCCGTGCTGGAGAATCCGTCGCTGGCCACCAGCCGGCCGTACGAGGACGGGTGGCTCCTGAAGGTCCGGGTGCCCAACTGGCGGACGACCGTGCGCAACCTCCTCCAGGACAATCTCGCGGTGTCGTGGATGCGTGAAACGGTCGAGCGCCTCCGCCGGATGCCCGCGGGCGAGTTGGGTGTGGTCATGCCCGACGGCGGCGCACCCGTACCCGGGTTCGGGCGGCACCTCGATCCCGAGCACTGGGATGATCTGGCGCGCGAGTTCTTCTTGACCGATTGACCGGACGCTCCCAACGCCGGCTGGAGACGAGAGCCATGCGCGGACCTGGAGATCGAGATACTGCGGCGGACGCCCCGTGCGTCTGGATGCTCGCCGGGGTCCTGAACTATCGGCTCTGCGACCGTAACTACGAGTGTGAGACCTGCGAGCTGTATCACGCCCTGCACGGCGATCCGGCCAGCCGGTCGTGGGATGAGACGGGCGATCCGCTCGGTTCGGCGGGCACGTCCGATCTCGCCGACCGCTACCTCCGCCGGCTGACCGTCGGGTGCGCGCTGCATCTCGACCGGTCGTACAGCCGAGATCACTTCTGGATCGAGCGGCGGTCGGAGGACGGCCGACTCGACGTCGGCATCGCCGAACACGTTCTGCGAGTGTTGCACCCCTTGGACGATCTCGTCATGCCCCGGACCGGGGTGCGGCTCAAGCGGGGCGAGCCGTGCGGCTGGCTCACGCGCGGCCGCGTGTCGGTGCCGCTTGCCGTGCCGCTCGCCGGAGACGTGCGGGCCCGCAACGAGGAGGCCATCGATGCGGTCAGGCGGTCCGGTGGCCTGAGTGACGGGCGGTGGCTGTTCCGGATCGAGCCCCTCGAGGATCCGGACGCCGTTCCCGGCCTCGCGCACGGTGAGGAAGCGATCGCCGGCTATCTCGCCACCCTGCACCTCCTCCGCCGCTACCTGGAGGAGGCGCTGGCGCCGCCCGAGACCAGCGAGGTCGGGCACACCATGGCCGACGGGGGCAGCGTCGCACCGGATCTCGAGTTGGTGCTGGGGCGTGAGCGATTCGAGAGACTGGTAGACGAGCTGTTCCGCGTGCACATTTAGCGAGCGAGGGCGGTCGTTCTCGCGGCCGCGACCGGGGATGCCAACCGGGCATCCCCCGGGGCGGAGCCGGCATGGCGTGGAGGGTGGTGCACGAGGGGGGCAGATGACGGGCGCACCGTGGCTCAGGTCGATCACGTCGACACTCAGCTTCCGGCTGTTTGTGATCCTGGCGTCGTCGATCCTCGTCCTGTTCGCGGCCCACATGGCCGTCAGCCGCCAGTTCCAGTCGACCACACTCGAGCAGCAGGTCACCCGCGAGGCGTATCGCTCGAGCGACTTCCTCCTCCAGAGCCTGAGCAACAGCATGCTGCGCGACGAGCGGCAGCACACGTACGCGCTCATGCGGCTCGTCGGCGCGGAACCGGGTGTCGAGGGCATCCGGATCTACAACAAGCAGGGGACGATTCGCTTCTCGAGTGATCCGGCGGAGATCGGGACCACGGTGGACCTGCGTGCCGAGGCCTGCTATGGCTGCCATGGCGCCGGTGAACCGCTCGAAGCCGTCCCGACCCACGAGCGCTCGCGCATCTATCGGACTGCCGAGGGCTACCGGGTCCTCGGTATGATCAATGCCATCCGCAACGACGAGAGCTGCTGGACGGCGCAGTGCCATGCGCACACCGCCGACCAATCGATCCTCGGCGTGCTGGACGTACAGATGTCCATGGCCGCGCTCGACCAATCGCTGACCGAGTCGGGGCGGGACGCCGTGGTGCTGGCGTTGGTCATCGTGCTGCTTTCCATGGCGATCGTCGCCCTCATCATTTATCGGGCGGTCTATGTGCCGACCGCGACCCTGCGCCGCGGTACGGAGGCGCTTGGGCAGGGCAACCTCGGGGTCACGATCGAGCTCGACCGCGCGGACGAGCTCGGGGACCTCGCGCACTCCTTCAACCAGATGGCGCGTCGCCTGAACGACGCGTACGCGGAGCTGCAGTCGTGGTCCCAGACGCTCGAAGACCGCGTGCGGCAGAAGACGAAGGAACTTGAACGCATGACACAGCAGATGATCCAGGTGGAGCGGACCTCCTCCCTGGGTCGGATGGCGGCAACGGTTGCGCACGAGCTCAACAATCCCCTCTCGGGAATCCTCACCTACAGCAAGCTGATCGCCAAGCGGGTCCAGCGGGTGCTGCCCGACGGCCCCGACAGGGCGCAGGTGCTGGACAATCTCGATCTGATCCGCTCCGAGTCGCAACGCTGCGGGCGGATCGTGCGTGACCTGTTGACGTACGCGCGCGGTCGGTCGGCGGAGCTGCGGGAGGCCCAGCTGCATCCGATCGTGGATCAGGCCCTCAAGCTCGTGGCGCATCACGTCGAGCTGCAGGAGATCGAGACGGACGTGCAGCTCGCGCTCGCCGACGACACGATCGTCTGCGACCGGGAGCAGCTCGTCCAATCCCTCCTCGCGCTCTTCGTCAACGCGATCGAGGCGATGCCGGATGGCGGTACGCTGGGCGTCCGGACGGCCGCCGCCGACGAAGACGGCTGGGTGACGGTCAGCGTGAGCGATACGGGGATCGGGATTCCCGAGGATGTCCAGGACAGTATCTTCGACCCGTTCTTCAGCACGAAGAACGAGGCCAAGGGGGTGGGGCTCGGGCTCGCCGTGGTCTACGGCATCGTGCAGCGGCACGAGGGCGAGATCAAGGTGGATTCACGGCCCGGGCACGGGGCGCGGTTCACGATCCGACTCCCGCGGGATCCGACCGATGCGGCGCGGACCCGCACTCACCGTCAGCGAGAACGGCAAGCGGACGCATGAGCAAGCGAAAGATCCTGATCGTCGACGACGAACTGTCGGTGCGGCAGTCCCTGCAGGAGTGGTTCCTGGAGGACGGCTTCGATGTCGAGACCGCCGAGGACGGTGCCGTCGCGCTCCGAAAGATGGATGCCGGGCCGTACGACATCATCTTGCTCGACCTGAAGATGCCCGGCATGGACGGAATCACGGTGCAGAAACGCATCCGCGATGTGGACAAGGATGCGTGCATCATCATCCTCACCGCCTACGCATCGGTCGAGACCGCCGTGGAGGCCTTGAAGCTCGGCGCGTTCGACTACGTCACCAAGCCGGTGGATCCGGACGACCTCTCGAATCTCGTGAAGAACGCCCTGCGCCAGCGCGAGCTCTCGGAGGAGAACGTGCGGCTCAAGGAGAAAGTCTCGGAACTCGCGCAGGCGACACCGATCATCGGCGAGAGCCCGAAGATGCAGCGCGTGTTCGAGCTGATTCGCACGGTCGCGGAAACCGACTCCACCGTGGTCATCCGCGGTGAGAGCGGTACCGGGAAGGAACTGATTGCCCGGGCCATCCATGCGCAGAGCAAGCGACGCTTCTTTCCCATCGTGGCCGTGAACGCCGGGTCGATTCCCGAGACGCTGCTCGAGAGCGAGCTGTTCGGCCACGAGAAAGGGGCCTTCACCGGTGCGCAGTATCGTCGCAAGGGCAAGATCGAGTTGGCGCACGGCGGTACGCTCTTTCTCGACGAGATCGGTGATATCACTGGCAAGATGCAGATCGATCTGCTGCGCGTACTCGAGACGAAGCGCTTCACGCGGCTCGGAGGGAATCAGGAAATCGCCTCCGACTTCCGGTTGGTCTGCGCGACCCACAAGAATCTCGAGCAGCTCGTGCAGAGCGGCGACTTCAGAGAGGATCTGTACTACCGCATCAACGTCTTCAGTATCGAGATCCCGCCGCTCCGCGAGCGGACGCAGGACATTCAGCCCCTCGCCCGGCACTTCATCGCGGCGTATGCGCGGGCGATGGGCAAGCCGGTGCGGTCGCTGTCGCCGGAGGCCCTGCAGCTCCTCGAGGGGTATCGGTGGCCGGGCAACGTGCGGGAGCTCGAGAACGCGATCGAGCGGGCAATGGTGATCGGAAAGGGTACCACGATCGAGCCCGAGGATCTCCCGCTCCGTGCCGGGCCGGGGGAGAACCAGGTGTCCGATCGCTCACTCGCCGACATGGAGCGCGTGCACATCGAGCGCGTGCTCGAAGAGCTCGACGGCAACATCACCCAGGCCGCAAAGGTCCTGGGCATCGACCGGGCCACGCTCTACAACAAACTCAAGAGGTACGGCATCAGGCGGTGAGCGTGGCCGGCTCGATCTATCTCGCCTACCTCAACGGCTATCTGCCTCGCTGGGTCACGGTCCTCGACCGTGGTGTCGCCGACGTGTTCCCGTTCCCGGTCCGACGCCTCGAGCTGCACCTCGATCTGCATGGGGCCTTTTCTCCGGACCGTAAGCAGTACCACGCCACGCTGTTGCTCGCGGGGTTGCTGCGGCATCTGCCCGAGCCGGAATCCAAGATCCTGGGTGTCACCGCCGTCGACTTGTTCGCACCGGTGCTGACGTTCGTGTTCGGGCAATCGCAGTTGGACGGGGCGGGCGCGGTGATCTCGACGTATCGGCTGCGGCAGGAGTACTACGGTCTGCGCGACGACGAGGGCCTGCTGATCGACCGCGCGGTGAAGGAGGCGGTCCACGAGCTCGGACACGCCTTCGGCCTGGTGCACTGTCCGGATTTCGAGTGCGTCATGCGCGCATCGAGCAGCATCGAGGAAGTGGACCTGAAGCGCAGCACCTTCTGCCCGGCCTGCCTCACCGAACTCGAAGCCTCCACCGCGTGGCGCTGAGTCAGGTCCCCTCGCGGCCGCCCTCTGCCTGCGCGGGCTCGGCTCGACGCTGAATCCGCTGCTGCCGCAGCCACCGCTGATACGCCGCCGGGTGATGCTCCTTCAGCTCCCGCAGTGACATCTTTCCGTCGAGCCACACGCGGCTCATCGGGAAGTACCCGGGCCGCAGGTGCACGTGGTACAGGTGACCCAGGATCACGGCCAGGAACGCCAACACCGCCTCGTAGCCGTGGACCAGGAGGATGAGATCGTAGACCCACTTGGGGAAGACCCGGAGCGTCCACTCGAAGAACCACATCATGAAACCGGTCAGGACCATCACGCCGGTGCCCCACACGACCGCCACGTACTCGAACTTCTCGAACGGGTCGTACTTGTCGAACGCCGCCGGCGCCTCCCGAAGGCCCAAGTGGTGCAGGGTGAAGTGCCAGACGTCCCGCAGATCCGCGACGCGCGGCAGCATGTGCACGAACTCCTCACGGCCTTCAGGCGTGAACACCATGTAGTAGGCGTGGACCAGCGAGAGCAGGAGCAGCACCAGACCGGCGAAATGATGCAGGAGGGTGCGGAAGGAGAACACCCCGTAGAGCCGGCTGCCGACCTCGGGGATCAGCACCGGTAGGCCGGTCACGATCAGGATGGCGAAGCTCGCGACGAGCACCTGGTGCTGGATCAGCTGCGCCTTGGAAAACCGGGTTACGGTGATGCGGTCGAGATCCGCCTCGAAGGGCTCCCACTCAGCCATGATGTCCTCCGCTGCGGCGAGGCTCGACGATCCAATGCCGGTACTGATCGAGGAAGATGAGGCCCACCGAGTAGAGGACCGTCGTCCCGATGATCAGGACGTACGCCCACGTCACGATCCAGCGCAGGCTGCCCCTCTCGTCGACCAGCGACGCCACGTGAATCCGCCCCTCGGCAACGCCGGCTCCGATTCCGGGGTGGCACTTCCCGCAGGTCGCTTGGAGGTTCGCCGGGTAGATCATGGACCGTGGATCGGACGACGGCAGGATCTCGTGAGCGCCGTGGCAACTCTCGCAGTTCGCGACGGTCACCTGCCCGGCTTCGAGGGCGACACCGTGAAACGACTCACTGAACGTCCGCCCGCGCGCGGTCGTGACCCCGTACTTGCCATTGAACTCCTCGGTGTCGTGACACGCGGTGCAGGTCTGGGCGATGTGTCGGGGGTTGACACCCGACTCCGGATTCGCGACGGCCTGCACCCCATGCTCCGCGTGACAGCTCACGCAGGTGGGGGTATCGGGGTTCCCCGCGAGATAGAGTTCCCCGTGAATGCCACGATCATACTGCGCCATGATCCCCGCATGGCAGCGACCGCACGTCTCGACGACGTGCGCGCGGTGCATCCTGCTCATCGAGTCCGAGACGACGACGATAGTGTGGGCGCCGTTGGTCACTTCTCCGTGACAGTCGGTGCAGACCGGCGCGACCGTCAGGCCCTTCTCGAGCAGGCCGTGGCCGTGTACGCTCCCCAGATAGCTGCTCACCGTCGTGACGTTCTCTTGCCCGAACCGCGCCATGCGTTCGACGTCCTCGTGACATCGGGCGCACGTCACGAACTGGGTCAGCCGATAGACGGAGGACCGAGGATCCGTTGGCCGGCGGATGTCGTGCTCGGTGTGACAGTCGGCACACTCGGCAGGTCGCTCGCCCGTCTGCGGATGCGGCGTTCCGTGGACGCTCCCCGAGACCTGTGCCTCGGCGGTGGCGTGACAGTCCCCGCAGTGGACCGAGGATCCCTCGGAATGCGGGTAATCCCCGACACCGGAGTGGCAGAGCGTACAGGCGAACCCAAACCCACCGTGAACGGTCTGCGCATACCTCTCGGCGTCGACGAACAGGGCCTCGCCGCGAGCGGAGTCGCCTACGACACCGATGATGAAGTCGTGGTTGCCGTGACAGGTGATACACGCGTCCTGCGCTCCGAGCGGCGCGGTCGTGCCCCCAACGACGAGGACGACAACGGCGACCCAGCGGATCAGCGCCGCGTGGCTCCGCTCACCTGCTGCAGTTCGGCCGGCATCGTGTATGGTGCTGCACCTGCGACCGGCGGTCGATCGCACATTGTCCCCACCACACCGACAGAACCCTCGATGCGAGAGTTCCGACATGGCTCTCCTCCCCGTGTGCGGATCGCAATGAGATCCGACTGGTCGGAAGATATCCAAGGGGAAAACCCGGTTTTCGAATTGCAGATGAGGAATCCTTTAGAATCACGCTGCGTTCCGACCGGCAGGAGTACATTGAGCGAAATTCGCTGGGCCCAGCGGATTCGGTAGTGGACGGCCGCGATCGCGGCCATCAGGGGCGCAGAGTCCCCCGAGGGGTGGCAGATGCGGGCACGGGCTTCGCTGACGGGAATCATCTCCATTGCGGTGCTGGCGGCGGCAGCGCAGCCGACCACGGCGCAGCAGGACAACGATGCCTGCCTGATGTGCCACGGTGACGGCGCGATGTTCGCGGGCTCGGCCGACAGTATCCGGCTGCACGTCTCGGCGCGCGCGCTGAACCAGTCGGTCCACGGAGCGGCAGGCGTCGCCTGTGGCATGTGCCACCTCGGGTACACCGGCTATCCGCATCCCGACGAGCCCGCGCCGATCGACTGCGGGCTCTGTCACGGGGAGGTCGCCCAGCAGCACAACACGTCGCTCCACGGCCAGGCAGCCGCCCGGGGCGACCCGCTGGCACCAAGCTGCACCGACTGTCACGGCCAGCACGATATCCGCTCGCACACGGACCCTCGCTCGCCCACGCGGGTGATGAACATCCCGTTCCTGTGCGGCGAGTGCCATCACGAGGGAACCGCCGTCTCCCGTACGCGGAACATCCCGCAGGATCGGATCCTCGAGAACTACTCCCTGTCCATGCACGGGACGGGGCTGCTGCAACAGGGGCTGACGGTGACGGCGGTCTGCACCTCGTGTCACCGGTCGCACGAGATCCTGCCGCATACCGATTCCAGGTCGAGCATCCACCGCGACAACGTCGCGGGCACGTGCATGCAGTGCCACGCACAGATCGAGCAGGTCCACCAACAGGTGATCGAGGGCCGGCTGTGGGAGGAGCAGCCGCACCTGGTACCCGCATGCGTGGACTGCCACCAGCCGCACAAGGTGCGGCGCGTCATCTACGACGCGGGCGCAGCCAACGAGAACTGCATGCGCTGCCATCGTGATCCGACGCTGCGAGGCGTCGCGCGAGGCGACACCGTATCGCTCTTCGTCGACGAAGCGGCGTACGGGACGTCGATGCACGCCAATACGCCGTGCGCACAGTGCCATTCGGACGTGAATCCCGGCTTGCGGCGGCCGTGCGCGGCTATCGACTCGCCCGTGGACTGCGGCGTGTGCCATGACGGTGAGGTCCAACACTACGAGACCGGTATCCACGGGAGACTCGCGTCGCAGGGCGATCCCGACGCGCCGGTCTGTCTGGACTGCCACGACAAGCACGCGACCCAGAGCAAGCTCTCCCCGCTCTCGGCGACCTTCCCGCGCAACGTTCCCGAACTGTGCGCGCAGTGCCACCGGCAGGGGGAGCAGGCGGCGGTCCGCATCGTGACGAATGTCCCGGCCCCCGTCGAGAGCTACGAGATGAGCATCCACGGCACGGGGCTCACCGAGAGCGGGCTGCTCGTGACGGCGACGTGCCCGGACTGCCACTCGCCCCATATGGAGCTCCCGGCTGCCGACACGCTATCGACGGTGCACCGGGACAACCTGCCGGGGACCTGCGGCACCTGCCATCACGGCATCGCGGAAGCGTTTTCCCAATCCATTCACGCTCCCGGCGTCGGCGAGAGCCCGGCCGACAGCCTGCCGACGTGTGAGGACTGCCACACGTCGCATACGATCAGTCGCACGGACCGATCCGACTTCCGGCTGATGATGATGAGCCAGTGCGGTCGGTGCCACGAGGACGAGTCCGAGACGTTCTTCGACACGTTCCACGGGAAGGTGTCGCGCCTGGGCGATGCCGCCGCCGCCAAGTGCTACGACTGCCACGGGACGCACAACATCCTCCCGACGTCGAATCCGGTATCGACCTTGAGCCGCCGCAACGTCGTGGAGACCTGCTCGACGTGCCACGAGGGTGTGAACCTGCGGTTCACCGGGTACCTCACCCACGCCACGCACCACGATCCGCGGAAGTACCCCTACTTGTTCTGGAGCTTTTGGGGAATGACCGCGCTATTGGTCGGTACGCTCTCCTTCGCGACGCTCCACACGCTGGCGTGGCTGTGGCGGTTGCTCTGGACGCCGTGGCTCGGACCGCACGCGAAGCCGCAACCCGGCGAGAAGGTGTACCGGCGGTTCACCGTGTGGGAACGTTCGATGCACTTCGTCATGCTGGTGAGCTTCTTCACGCTCGCGCTCACCGGCATGATCCTCAAGTTCTCCTACATGGGCTGGGCGCAGCTGGCCGCCGATCTGGTCGGGGGCTTTGCGACGACGGGCGTGTTGCACCGGCTGGGGGCGGTGGCGCTATTGGCGATCTTCGCCGCGCACCTGTGGGACGTGCGCAAGCGGAAGCGAAGCTCGGGGCTCACGTGGTTCCAGTTCATCCAGACCGATCGGTCGCTGCTGTTCACCAAGCAGGACCTGACCGAGTTCTGGCAGTCGATGAAGTGGTTCTTCGGCAAGGGACCGAGACCGAGCTACGGCCGGTACACGTACTGGGAGAAGTTCGACTACTTCGCCGTCTTCTGGGGCATGTTCGTGATCGGGTCGACCGGCCTGCTGCTGTGGTTCCCGGAGTTGTTCACGAAGCTGTTGCCCGGGTGGACCGTCAACGTCGCGACGATTCTGCATAGCGACGAGGCGTTGCTCGCCGTGGGCTTCATCTTCACGGTGCACTTCTTCAACACGCACTTCCGGCCGGACAAGTTCCCCATGGATCCGGTGATCTTCACGGGCCGGGTGCCGCTCGAGGAGTTCAAGCGCGACAAGCCCAGGGAATATGAGGAACTGGTCCAGCGTGGTGAGCTCGAGCAGCATCTCGTCGACCAGTATCCGACCAAGCTCGAGCGCGCGATGAAGATCTTCGGCTTCACGGCCCTCGCCATCGGGCTCACGCTCATCGCCTTGATCGTGTACTCGATGGTGTTCGGGTATCGCTGAGGCACAACCGGCGGGAAGGCAGCGCGACCGCGCCCATAGCTCACTGGACGGCTGTTGGGCGCGGTCGTAGCTTTGGGAAGTTGTTCGGTCCCGCTCTTGGGAGGGGAAATGCGTCTGTCTGGCTTCCGCGCGGTTGCCGCCTTGGGGGGACTGCTCGCGTGTGCGGCACCGCTCCACGCCCAAGGATATCACATCCGCTGGGACACGTGGCTGCAGTCTGCCGCCTTCCGCGGGGTCAGCCTCGACAGTGTGCTGGCGAGCGAGACCGAGATCGGTGAAGGTGGAGGGAGCTACTACGACGGCATCGCCGTGAAGTGTGGTACCGGCGCCGACTTCTGCACCTACTTCGATCTGGGCGAGGAGCGTCGCGGCGCACCGCTCACCAGCACGATCGACGCGTCGATCTGGGGTTTCGGGATCCAGGGGCTCAAGCTGCACGTCAAGGGCCGCTACAACACGGATCTCGAGGACGGCAATGTGTGGCCGGGCACGCGACCGCAGGGCCAGCTGCTGGAAGCGTACGCGGAGTACAGCAATCCTCTCCTGACGGTCCAGGCCGGGCGCACACACGTGTATTCCCGGCTCGGCTTCTGGGGCTTCGATGGCGCACAGGCAACGATCCGGCCGATCGGTGGCCGGCTCAAGCTCTCGGCCTACGGCGGCTGGGCGCTCGCGGAGGCGGCGCTGCTGCCGGTGAACAGCGAGGACCTCAATCCGCTCGACGACTATCAGCCGGCCGAGCGCGAAGTGATCGTTGGCGGGACGGCGGGCGTGAGTCTGTCGGGCTTCGATCTCAGGGTGATCTATCAGCGCCTGATCGACACCGAGGTGGATCGACCGACGAGCGACCGTGGTGCGGTCGAGGCGGCCGTGCGGCCCGGGGCCGGCTTCACCGTCACGGGCGGCATGGAATACAACTTTGGGCAGGGGGACATCGGCACGAGCAACGTGCAGGTCGCCTACCAAGATCCCGGCAACTGGGTCCGGTTGGTGGTGGGGAATCGCTGGTACCGGCCGACCTTCCCGCTGTGGAGCATCTGGGGCGTCTTCAGTCCGGCAGGCTACTCCACGCGGTACGGCTCCATCGGTCTCTACGTGATCCCGGGCCTCGAGCTGCGCACCCGAGGTGAGGCCTACTCCTACAATCAGGGTGGCAGCCTGGTGGACAACTCGGGCGACACCGAGAACCCGCCGTCACCGCTCTCGGTGGCGACGGAAGATTCTGGGTGGCGCTGGTCGGCGGGTGCCACGTACGCCGGCCTGCGGTGGCTGGTGCTCGATGCCACGTACGCCGCCCAGTACGGGCCCGGTGCGTCGTCGCAGGGGTTCAACGGCCGGATAACCTTCGAGCCGTTGCGACAAGTCGCGCTCACGGCCCACGGCGGCTATCTGGAGCGGCCCCTGGAGTACCGCTTCTGGGATGCGGAAGTCTACTCCTACGGGGCCCGGCTCGAGTTGCAGCCGATCCCCGGGATCTTCGCGAACGTGGGTGCCATCCGCTACGACGAGACGCGGGAGCGGCCGGACGCGCTCCGCTCGGAGTGGGATCACTGGCGGTTCTCGGCCGGACTCACCTTCGTGCTGAGCTCCTCGGGCAGCCGCAGCCGCGGTCTGCATCCTTCCATCTTGAGGATTCCGGAAATGCGGGGGTCGCGATGAAGGCGCTCGTCACACTCGCTGTTGCGTCCGTCGTCGCCGCCGCCGCGTCCACCGGCCCGGCGGATCGCGGAAGCCATGTCCCGCTCCGTGACGGTTTCGACCACGAGAAGCACGGCATGCTGATGGGCGACTGCTCCGCATGTCACGGGGGGATTACCTCGGGGGAGGCTGCCTATCCGGATCCCTCCTACTGTGCGAGCTGCCACGACGGCACCATGGTGCGTCGAGTGGACTGGTCGCCGCCCAGCGACGGCTCGCCGGCGAATCTCAAGTTCTCTCACACCGCGCACCCTCAGCTCGAGTGCGCGCAGTGCCACGTGCAGGAGACGGCGGTGGTGCGTGCCAACGTCGCGACCTGCATGGCCTGCCACGGCATCAGCGAGCACCAGAATCCGCAGGTGTCCGACTGTAGCATGTGTCACGTGCAGCCGCCCGCGCCGTCTTCGCATTCGTTCGAATGGCGCGCTCAGCACGCCAGCGAGGCGTCGGCGTCACCCGAGCAGTGCGCGACGTGCCACGTGCGGTCCGACTGCCTGGCCTGTCACCGCCCGGATGCGGCATCACCGGCGGGCGGCTACCACCCCGCCGACTTCCTGCAGGGACACCCGGCTGCGGCGTACAACCGGCAGACCGAGTGCTCGACCTGCCACAATCCGGGGCAGTTCTGTCAGGCCTGTCACCAGCAGGCCGGCCTCGTGTCGGATGGGCGGGACCTCGGCGCCGGGTACCACGACGGCAACCGGAATTTCATCGGCGGCCACGGCCTGGTCGCACGGCAGAATCTCGAATCGTGCGTGGCGTGCCACACCGAGCGCGACTGCCTCCGGTGTCACACCCGCTTCAACCCGCACGGCTCGGACTTCGACGCCGAGCGGTGGCGCAAGACAAACCCGACGGTGTGCGCGGCCTGTCACGGTGCCGCCATCCCGGGCGGCGACTGAGGCGGCTGTCCTCGCCGACCCCCCCGGGGGTGGCGGATTCCTGGACCGAGGCCGAAATTGACGGGTATTACCTCCAGGGCGTCGACGGGCGCCCTGGGGTGACAGTGCTGGACGCTGACCAGTAACCGGGGAGGAAGAACGCATGCGTGTTGTGAGATTGCTGTCCGCAGCAGCCGTGCTCCTCGCCGTCGCGGTCGCGGTTCCGACGCAGGCGCAGGGGCAGGACACGAAGCCGACCGTCGTGCCGCACGATCTCGAGGGCAAGGACAACTGCATGATGTGCCACAGCGGCAAGATGCCCAACGTCGCCGCGGCGCCCGAGAGCCACAAGGACTTTACGAACACCCAGTGCATGTTGTGCCACTCCGCGGACTCGCCGATGCAGACGGCCGCTCCGACGGCCATCCCGCACGACCTGGAGGGCAAGGATAACTGCGCGATGTGCCACAGCGGCAAGATGCCCAACGTGCCGGCGATTCCGCACGAGGGCATCGACCAGAAGGACTGCACGGTCTGCCACAAGACGGCCGGCTGACACCGGCGGTGCCAGAGTGAGGAGCGGCCCCCGCACGTCGACGCGTGCGGGGGCCGCAGTCGTGTGCGGAGGGTGGACGCGTCGGAGTCCGGCATCCAGATTGACGACATGACGCCGCGCCACCGCGACGACCTGCAGCGGATTCCCGGGGTCGGGCCGAGCATCAGCCGCGACCTGCGGGACTTGGGAGTAGGCCGGGTCACTGATCTCGAGGGTGCTGATCCTGAGGCACTGTTCGAGCGCCTGTGCGAGGTGCGTGGCACACGGATGGACCCCTGTGTCCGCTACGTCTTCCGCTGCGCGGTGTATTTCGCGGAGCACTCCCGGCCGGATCCCGAGCTGCTCAAGTGGTGGCGTTGGAAGGATCGGCCGTACATC